>Ga0209568_1000656_pt1 | contig 12324 bp, 11 predicted proteins | sample WorMetOlspDAHAB2_FD_187406 | JGI IMG/M metagenome (GOLD analysis project Ga0209568, IMG submission 187406) | Marine gutless worms symbiont microbial communities from Max Planck institute for Marine Microbiology, Germany - Olavius sp. DAHAB.2... ...
TAAATAGGAGCGACTCATATAATTATGCCATATGGGGGACACGGTGATGAGGGCGTGACACTGTGTGTGTAACAGAGGGAGTGGGTTCATCGGGAATACGATTTTTGTTTTTGCCGTCGCTGAGTTATCGATGAAGAGATTGCTGTGGTTTAAGTTATGTCGATATTTTCATGAAATAGTAAATATTCCGTATGTGTACTTTTCGTTACTTACTTACACCCATTTTACAGCCCCTCTCGGTTGAGTCGATACCAGGAGCAGAAACAAATGACAGTATTGTCCAAGTCGGAATGCATTGCCATACAGTCAGATGCAGCCTCAGACCCTTACTTGGACAGTTTACTTAAGAAACGTAATAGCTGCAAAGGCCCTTAAGGCCGTGTTGATGGTGTGCATCCGTCTCTATGAGGCCTTTGAGTCCGTACGTTGTATAAGCCGCGAAGTCTGATGCATGGCTAGTGCAACACGACCTCCAATTACATTGCTTGTCTCGAGAATCACTTCCTTTTAGCTAGATTATGCTGCTTGGTGAGACAGTGAGTGAGATTAACGCCCCCCCCCCCGACACAGTTTTTGTCGTGTCCGAGATAGTGTACTGTCTGGTGATAAGGCACAGTGTGTCAGCTGCTTGCCCAGGATCGTAATTGACAGCACTGTGAACGAGAAGCAAAACCTGGTATCTGTTGATGACGATGTGTCATTGTAGGTGAACACTGCGCTGCAGCTAGACGTTCCATTCCAGCCGTTCCATCAGCACCTCATATTCATGCTGCATGGCGTGCTGCCGAAAGCCGACCGAAGAACATTCAACAGCCTGTCGAGCACCGACGCCGTTCTCGAATTTTTGCACGACTATTACGGCGTGACGCAACAGTCGGACAGTAGCGACAAATTGGCAGATATGCTGTCAACTATCACTATCAGTTCAGACTCGGACGTCGTCAGCTGATGATTAAATACCGAAAATAAACCAGTTGTGGTTCTATTCTATCCTCATACACTTTCCTCAGATGTAATTGACACGCGAGAATTTGCCGTTACGAAGTTAATTAGTTGGTTGGGATTTAACGTTACATACAAAACGTAGGCGTACCCAGAGAGTACTTGTGGGGTTTAACCATTCATCTATGCAACTTCATGTTGTTAAAAGTATGTGCGCAAAAATACCAACTGACAGTTGTCATTGAAATTGCTGCACAGCAACAATTTGGATCACATTCATGTGATGCTAAATTTTAACGCGTATGCTTCAGCTTCTGGTTTGTTCGTCCGCCTGATACGTTGATTTAACCCAGGCCACTCTAAAACCTTTGGCGTACTATGACTGAGGCATAATGGACTGCGTAGATGAAGCAAAACGTTTGTGGCAGTTCACTGAGAGAATGACTGGTACTTGACCAAGTAGCAATCGCACTGCATATCAGCATGTACAGCGGTGTTTCAGTCTGCCCATGGTGGTGTATTAAGGGGAAACTGAGAAGTCCTCTCACTGTTTTTTGCCTAAAAGCCTTCCAGTTGTTTGTTTGGAACTTCATAGACGGGAAAGTCATTTTTTAGCAATTTAGTGTCATTTTCTCACACCGCACTTCTGAACAACTATTACACTCATAATGTGACAACACTTCACATGACATAAAAAGCAGACTCATGGATGTCGCCGGCGATCTGTTATGAAAGCCAGACTTTGGCGTCTTTTAGAGACGGTGTTTTCTGTCCACTGATGAATGCATTCAGATGTTCATCGATCTTGAATGTCAACACACACGCATAACGTTTTTCACGTTTTTAATTGTCGTTCTGTGATGCGTATGTACAAAAGTGCAGAATTCGAACTATAAGCAACGTAAAAAGTGCAAAGATGCACCATGTGCATGTAACTTGCTAAAACACGCGAAAAACATACGTGCACGGTCTGCCACTGGTCTCAAGTAGCCTGATCTCTCCATTCTTGTGTGTGGCAAGTTTATTCTGTCATAGCACACGCTGTGACACGCAGCTTGTTATTGAAAATAAATATGGAAATGCCAGATACTCTACGCCTGTGAAAGAAATTCGTTAATTGCAGCAGTAACTTGCTTCTGATCAAGTTGTTTTTACTTCGGCGATGCAGCACCAGGCAATTGACTGACTGATTATGTAGCAACACCACACCTGACGACGTGCCTGGCTTACAGGCCTACAAGCAGTGCTGCAAAACTTATTTCCAGCAATGAGCACCATCGCTGAAAATTGATAACAGTTTTATGATAGCTATTCGAGCCTTTGTCTTTGGTTGCCGTTCCCTGCTAACAGTACTGCGTCCTGGGACTAGACATCGTCAACAACAACACACACATAGGCTACCGAAGTGACGAACAAAAAACGAAAACAAAACTTGACTAATTGCAGTCGTGACATGTCTGAATACAATGTAATCGAACGAATAAATGATCAGTGCTGGATTAAGGTATTTGGAGGCCTTTTACGGAGAAAATTCACAGTTCACCATTCCTTCTTTAGCACGTACCCTTCATGTAAGCTTCATGCGACATTGGCACCCCATGCATGTTAATAAATCAATCGAATCAGAATTTTTAACGTGGCTAGAATAGCAGCTGGTGTCATTACAAAGACCATTACATAATCCCCATCCCATCCAGACATCCCCACCCTACTGTCCAAACATAGTTAAACTGAAATCGGAAATTTTGGACCACTTAATGGGAGGGGGGGCGCTCGCTAGGCTGCAGCCTCCTTAGCACAGTGCTTAATCCAGCGCTGTAAATGAGTATACATGTACAATATACAACTAGAACATGTACTGCGACAGTGGCACGTGGCGAAATCGAAACTGTACGACAGTTTCGTAAGCACTTCAATATCACGAACCTAGCCACATCATACCTCAACCATTCGAGGTCGTTTCTCACTGTGCATTGCGTGCAAATAGACTTTACCAGGGGCTCAGGATAACCGGGTCAAGGGTGTCAGCTGACCCCCCTAAAATTTGGAGCTAAATTGCATATGGAGCTTTGTGTCGTGTCTCAACAGGTGCATTTATCATTTGCATCTAGGTCCCTTCCCTCTTATAGGCCTATTGCAATCAGCACGATGTCAATGGGTGGGGTGATTGAAAAATGGTGGCCCGCGCCTGGTTTTTACTGGACGAACTGAGCGCATGCTTCAACGGCTTTATAACAGCATGTGCTCTGTTCACAGCAGAATTGACGAGAGTCTTGTGTTGTTATGAGTAAGTGGATAGAACGAAAAAAGCCACTGCTACTACTACAGATAATACACGCGATATTGACGGAAATGTCCGTTGGGAGGAGCCACCGCTGCAGACGTCGTTGGCCATCTGGCGAACGTTCACGTAACTAACATGTCCGCCGCTAGCCACTCGGCACATGGCGTGATAGCGACTGAACCGCTTAGCCAACTCACGCTGCAATGCCACAGCGCCACCGGAAGTAGTCCCACAGTCGCAGCGCAGCTGGTTCCCGGCTCCCAGATCGAGCAGGCCAATGGCTCCCACGTGACTCGCTACATCGCCGAACGCCTCACGCTCGATGCCGGAAACGGAACAGTCGGAGATCGTCAGATTGCCGACCCGACTCATACCGGAAAAGGAATGTCGGCGCAACGTCGGGAGCCGGAAGTCTGCAAGGCGCATGCGCTGGACGCCGACGAGGTTGCGGAATGCGCCGACGTCGATCGTGAGCTCGTTGGCGGAAGACTGCTGGTCCGCGTTGCCGCGCAGTTCTAGGGTCCCGACGTCGCTGACATGCGCAAAGGCCTCCGTGCGGAGTGTCACGTGATCGGACCGGAAGTGGATCAGAACTTGGTCGATGTTGGTAGTGCCGCGAAACGCGAAGCGATCGACGACCCGCGTGTCGATCAGTCCGTTGAGATGAAGTCGACTCAGTCCACGCAACGACGAGAACCTCTCAGCACCGATGGTTGATCCAAGTCGACAGCTGTCGAAGCAGAGCGACTGGAGGCCACTGACGCCGCGGAATGCGTGCTTCTCAAGCCGATCCACGTCCGTCCTGGAGATCGAGATTCGTTCCAGGTTGGCGTCGCGGAAGGCGTCGGTCGACAGGACGCCGACCTGACAAGACGTGACGTTGATAGATCCACCGCTCGATGCCGGTGTCGCTTCACCACCATTCCACTGCACCGCGTTCCGCCCTCCGCTCTTCAGCGAGTCCAACTCCAGACCTCGCTGTCGCCGGAACTGGATTCCGCTGAACGCGAACGACCGAATGTTGCCGACATCGACGCGATCGAGAACGATTTCCGCCACACCCTTGAGTCCCTCGAAGACGAAAGTGTCGAGCGTCGTCATCAGCGTCTGTCTGATCTCCACCCGGTCGACACTCTCCGTGTTGGTGAAGAAGCGCGGACGCAGCGTCAGCGACGGGACATTCTGGAACACGACGCGCCTCATCCCTCGAGCGCCGTAGAAGGCGTACGCGTCGACGGACAGAGGCAGACGACCGTCACCGAGTACGACGTCGAGGTACTTGGTCCACGCGAAGGCGTACTTCTCTACGCTGCGCACATCGTTGCGCGAAAGATCGATGACGCAAGGACCACGACTGGGATATGATGCTGACTGTTCTTCCTCGCCATCACCTATACCGAACATAAAATCATCATAATCCAGGACCGTATAGGCACAAGGAGGCAGTTGGCTCCTTGTTTCGAAGAGGTTGCCGTTCGACAAGTTTCTCCCAGGCCCAGAGCTCGAAATGGGTGAGACGACGACGATGGAAGAGAAGTGGAAAGAAGAGGGAAGGAGTAGGAAAGGTGCGGAAAGAGAGAGGATAAGAATGCAGGGGAAAAGACAGGAGAAAGGGAAGCGAAATAAGGAAATAAAGAGAATTGTGGGATGTTTCTACTGTCTTCTCGCTCTTTGCAGGGCGTCCAAAGGCACCCCCGGCAACGCAAAATGCGTCATGGAAACCTCGGGTTTGCAAAAAGGAAGTTAGAAGAGATAAAGTTTAGTTGATGTCTATAAAATTCTCTAAAACTCATCTACAAGCATCTTTGATTCCAAAGTTTTCCCATGGGACCCCAGACCCCCGTTAAAAAGGGAGAGGGAGGAGAAGAGGAAAAAGGAGAGGGGATGTTGTTGCTTCATGACTGTTGAGGGGGATGGACGCCCCTGGCTCTATAGATTCTGGCCTCAACCTCGTCATCATAATCGTAAAATAATACATAAAGGGCCACTTGGCACCTTTGCCTTGGTGCTACATCAAAATCGAAACCAAAATAGTAGAATAAAACTATGTCAATAAAAGAACAACTTTTAAAGTCACAGGCAGACGTTACAGTTGCGATAGGAGGGCATTGTTGGAATACAACTCTTTCGAACTGTTTAAGGCAATGCTGCAACAGTGTACAGGTATATAGGTTGCACAGGCAACTCTATAAACATTTCTTGCGTCAAATTTTCCGACGATGCAATGTAGCAAAAATTATCAACATCGGATAATTTTTCACTGAGTTAGGCTAACATAAAATCGGATGTATTGGGACACTGCAGTGCGTATGAATAATAATAATAAAACTTACAGAACGCAACAGTCGTGACAGTCCCTGTCACGCTACAGCGTTACGGGATTAATAACGAGCAGACACGAATGTATGAAGATGTCGCCTAAAACATGACGAGAGAGTGTTGAGTGTCTGAGACATTCCGGAAATGAATAAATAAAGCAGCGCGGATTACCGACGGACGTTGAGCAGATGTGAGAGGGAGCGACTAGGCGCGAGAATGAGTTGGCGGTGACGGTTGTGATTCTGTTTCCGGTCAAACTGACGAGACGCACAGCACCGACGCCGCGAAATGCGTGCGGCTGCACGTCGTGGATGTGGTTGTCGTCCAGAAGAATGACGGACAGGTTGCGAACGCCCGAGAACGCGTCTGCGTGGATGCTTGTCAGCTCGTTGAAGCGCAGGTCAAGCACCTGTCACAAAATTCACCGTCACAGGTGGTCCAGTCTTTCAACTGCCTTATGTCAATTAACTATAGCCTTTAAGACTAATTCATGGGCGGCGCTGCAGGGTGGGCCATGGCCCTCCCAAAATTTTGGTTGGATGGGCCACAGTGCATTTGGCCCAGCCAATCATTGGCCTGTGTGTTCGTCAGTTGAGGCTCTGTAAAATTAGTTAAAACGCAAACATACGTCTAGCAATAACGGCCTTTTTAACGACGCAAGAAGTAGTATGGGTGTTCTCAAGTCAAGTATAGACCAATATTTTAAAATAAAGGAAGAATTAGTTAATGGCTATAAACGGTTTCAACAGCCGGATGCGCAAAATTGTCTTTCACTCTTTATTGAATTTTACACACATCACACAATGATTGCTGTTTGTCGCCAATCCCAATGTTGTGGCATATCGGTCATAGATCTTTTGAAGTACGTGATCCGTGGGCCGCAGATTTGGCCCAGCCAAAAATTTTAGCGTGGCGCCCCATGGAGTAAAATCGATTAAACCGCTATTTAATCGGCGACTAGCATTACTGACTAGTTGACAGAACTTTTGGACCAGTTATGACAGAATATAACTATTGATGACGACTTACGGTGGGTTGTCAACGGAAGCACAGTGAGCCGAAATCGGACGTAGAGCTAACTAAAGACAAATAATAATATACTGAAGAAAAAGAAGAAGAAAGTAATGAGTTTACTTTTCAGCAGCTGATCAGTCATCGAGATGGTGGATCACCAGTATAAGTAAGTAAGGTTACGCAGCAAATAGGGCTACATAGCATTAAGCGTGACAGACAGACGTGTGGTTACCTCGCCAGAGGCACTGCAACTGCAACACCGCCCGTGGGACGACATGTACTCGCAAATAATTTTGGTTTTACGGACAAAGGCATTGCGCGCGCGCGCGGTGTGTGTGTGTGTGTGTGTGTGTGTGTGTGAAAAACTTGCTTAGGCCTGCAGGGTGTCTGCAGGAAAGCAAAACGACCGGGACTCCAACTTGCAAGTCGCGACCTTAACAGTGAAACATCCATTGCGACTTTATAAAATGTGAAGACCGGCATTTTGAGGATATCATTGGTATTATTAGATGTTGTATACAGCTTCAGAGAGAGACCTTATGCCGATCCAGCGTTCACGGGGCGGTTTTACGCGGAGCCCGGAGGCACAGGCCACACAGTTGTGCTCCAGGCTCCCAGTTTTCGTGGCAAAACTACGTTGCAGTTTTTCGAAATATGGCAAAACTTGATTTTTCAAACTTGAAACTAAACTTACTTCAAACTTTAAAAGTTAAACAGAACTACATTGACGCACTAGTTGACTATCTTAATAATGACATGTCGTCATCTTTAGGAGTCATCGCCCCTGACTGACCCATATCAGGGGTTTTGCCCCTAAAGCCCCAACGGGGGCACAGCCACACTACTGTAGACTGTTCCCTGTGGCGTAGCAAGGTTGGAGCGGGGGGCGGGGTGTTCAAGGATTCCAAAAGGGCCCCTCTTCCCTACACAGGGTTCGTCTGGGCCCCCACAGCAATAGGCCCGTGTGCGTGCAATGAACGCCTTGCACACCCTATTGCTACGCCACAGTAGTCTGTGCCCCAGACTGTCTATGTTAGAAAGTCTGTATTTTATAGTGAAAAGTTGAAGAATGTGATGGTGTACACTCGAACTGTTGAGCATTGAGCGCTTGCAAGTAACCTGCGTGTCTGGATGAAGCTGGCGAAGCACTGACACGAGGTCCGTGATCTGACGACCACTGCAGTCTGCCGACGGCGCGCCCGACACCACACCGCAGCGACACTCTTCCGGGCACGTGACCTCACCGCGCGATGACGTCACGCACACTAACGCGATGAACACCGCAGCTAACGATGACGTCATCGTTGCATGCGTTGATGCCGGTTAAACTGAACAACACATATCGACACAAACGCGATCAGAAACTGCGTAGAAATGCTTATGAAAAGGCAGTTGAGCGTTTGCGTTCGCTTTAGCGTTCCCTACTCACGGTATACCACAAATCCACTGCAACGACCAACCTGTCTAGGGTTAGGGTTATGTTAGTCGTTAGGGTTGGTCGTTGCATGGTCGTTTACCGTTTGCATTTCCTGTAATGCACGTTATCCAGATTAGGGAGTTTATGTCTGTGTATACGCGAGGTGTTCCATGCATGCAGCGGTTTGACTCCCGCTGTCATGGGCAAACCCATTGACAACAAATCTCTGTCCGAATTATATCCGGTCTTTTCCCCTTTGGCGCTTTTTTCTCCCTGGAAATCCCAGATTTCCGGACACACCATTTCGCGATCAGTTATTTAGCGCAATGCAACTGTAATACTCGCAAAACATTCAGATCCAATTATTTAAGATCAATTTCGTCACATTTTGGGCAAACTGACCGGTCCACGAATTTACTGGCCGCGAAATGGTTTGTCGGCGAATACACGGCCTTCCCCAAGAGTAAATCCGATACTCACTTTTCAAGTAATCGCTGTAGGCAAGTAAACTGTGAAGATTGAAAATGGTTTTTTTATTCTTCACACGACGCAACACGACGATAACATCGAATTCTACACGTTCCACGCCGACGACATGCTGCCGTCGACTTTGCAATGTGAAACGCACGACAAAAATTCTGCTGATGTCATCACCGATCAGCCACACCTAGTCGCCTATAGACCGCCTTACTGTGTGAGTTGGTTGAAGTGCTGTATTGCATGCGTGCGCACTGCCCCAATCTTCTGTTCATTGTAGACATGAATGGCCACTGTCGTCATTGCAAGTAAAGTGCCTACTGTGAAGCTCCATGCAGTCTCATCGTGCAACGCACAGTAGCGACTGGTAGCGCCGTGTCTCAGTAAAACGTGACAGTGTTATTTTTTTAAATAACTCTGTGAAACGTTGGCCGGTTTTAATAACTTTTGGTAGGCAACATATCACGAATAAACTTAACGAAAGTGACTATAGGTTTCCCACCTTACCTTAACACCCTTAACGCTGTTGCCACATGCTGGAGTCGAATTTTGGCAGTTTACAACAGTGAATTCATGCTGTGCATAGCGCATGCGTCGGCTCAGAATATTATTGCGAGACTGCAAAATCATTGAAAATCTGCTGTCAACCGCGTGGAGTGTGCTTCGGAAGCGAGTCTATCGTATACCAAGATCTCGATCGTTGACGAACTGAAACGACGCGTCGACAGCGAGTGGGCTGCTCTTAGTTGCGCGGTCACTGAACGTGCTGTCGGCAGTGGCGATAGCGTGTACGCTCTTGCGTTCATGCTGGAGGCGGACATTTTGAGCACATGTGATGTGACATGATTTTGAGTTAATGTCACACCACATGTGACTTTTTGAGACAATAACTGGCAGTTGTGTTTATCGCTATTTAGTTAATCATTCAAATGTACTGTTTTGTTGACGGCTCAATCAGACACATCGAATTTCCAAAGGTAGTGCAAGCACATACTTCAGGTGAAGTGGATATTTTATGCATATACTTTTATTAAAGGTTTATTCTGTGAAATTCCTACCAATTTTGATTGAAATCAGTTAATCGTATATGACAGACCCACAGCAAAAGATAAGTTGGCGCCGTTTTCTGAGACACGGTGTATTATCATTTACCATCGTTTAGTCAATTTTTTGTACTAACATGTGACAAAACACGTGCAAATTTGACTGCCATTCAATCTGTTCTTAATAAAGTACTCGAAGCCGTATTCTATTTACTTTTTCGACGGGTTGCGTTGCGCAGCGTTTACGCGACGATAGAGAGCGGGCTTATTAACAGAAACCATTGTTGTCTGTCGTCGTAAAGTAATACGACAACATGCTTTGTCAGAGTGACGCCCTTCCGCTTATCAGTATCAAACACGCGCACGTGAGTTGAAGGTCACGGCGGCGGCACTATAGCAACAAATTGCGTCACGCACGACCGGATGTACATTGCATGCAGCGGCTGCAGTGTTCCAGAACACGTGCAATTGCATGTGCAACAGCTCGAAAAGCGTAACGTTAAAAGTCAGGGCGTTTTTTGTGTTTCGAAGACGCAATACAAATATATGGTGGGACCTACAGTTTTTCAGAGACCACTTAATCAGCTGCTCTCCAATTACTATGCTATAACTGCGGACTCGGTTTATAAACACAGAATATACCGGATGTTCCAAAAAGTAAGCCACTGCCAACTTATCCTTAACTATAGATTCTTCACCACATAATAGTTAAAAGAAGCACTGAAATGCTAAACTAAAAGTGGTTTATATAATAGCCTATGCATACCGGTTAATATGTGCCGTCACAAATTACTGTGCTTGAAGCTGCAACGTGCATTGAGCATGCGTCGCCTGTAAAAAAAAGCTTAATTGAAAACCAGAAAAAAAACAGAAAATATGGAGAATCGAAAAAATTACGTAAAGGGTGATCGATGATCAGTGAACACAATGCGCAGTATAGAGATGCTGCTCAGTAACTGCACAAGGCGGTTATACATCTATACAGTGTACTGTTGACATTGACACTGCATATACAGGTGATTCAAAAAGTTCGCTTCTTTAGGAGCATGAATAACTCTCATTGAATTGTATTAAAACCTGCCAATGTGATTTATTTTTCGTAGAGGTGTACTTATTCTACAGCGCCGAGACCCGAGTGCACACATTAACATATTAACCGTGCAACATATATTCAGTGTAAAATGTCAATCTAAATGTCAACATAAATAGTATAGATTTATACAGGTGCAGTCAGTGAACAACTCAATAGCGCATTGTGTGATGAACTGCAAGCAAATGACTCCTGTCTCGAGGAGTGTCGTTTAAGTATTCAGTTTTAAAAGAGAGACCTTGAGTACACCGAAACAAAATAGGAGTTTTGCGTTAACACATTCTTGTCATGTTGCGAAAACAGAAAATTATGTAAATACACCTCCGAAACTGCATGTTTTACGTGTATGCGCATATAGACCTGTAGGCCTATGCTATAACACTGCTGCATGTGGGATGCACTCCGCGTCGACACGTTCACATAAAGCTGTTATTAGATTTGGACGGCGCACGACGTGCAGTTTCATATTACGCCACAAATCATCCAGCTGATCACGCGCGCGAGGATTACGAGTAGTAAAACAGCGACACGACTTGTTACACTCGTTCTGACAAAGCCTTTCAAATGCAGTTTGTGCGCACCCGCAAAGCAGGGATCATTTCAAGGGGAACGCGTGGGAACGGCCGGGTGTTCCCGCTGTTAGTGTTTACGAACGCCAAAAAGCACTAAAATGCAGAATTTTGCATGTACAATGTCAACATTTTCCTGGGGAGGGTGCTTGGCAGTTGGCACCCATATTTCCGCTTGGCTCGCCAGCGTTCCCACTGCTACTGTTTGGCGAAACGACCACTGCTACAAAGAACAAAATGGCGAAAACGTAGATGTACAGGGTGCTCCTCCTCCAAAAAAGCAATCCACTATCGAATCATCAATAAATAGAGAATATTGCAGAGTAAATTAGTAATTAGGCCTATAACTGATTTTCGGCTTCAGCATTTCCATTCATCAGGTTCGGTGCCGGTGCAAACGATTATTGACCTACGCAAACATGCACCGGTGTAGTAGGGCGTACTCTATCGTGGCATAGGACTATACTCTAATATATACGTTGGGTGGCCCAAAAAAGTAAGCCACCACGAATTTAAAAAATCGTATTAAAGATTGCGAACGAGATTAGATTTCTCCGTAAAGTTAAAGTATGAATCAAGCACTATAATACAATCCGTTGGTAATAAATATTCTGTGCGTGACCTACTTTTGTGACGTCATTAACAACGCGCGGCCCGCAAAGTAGCGATATGCGTCACATGCAGTAAATGGTGTCAGCGCTCTCTCTGGCATCAGCTCGCACTAGCAAGCTGTAAATTCTATTCCAAAATCTTCTTATAGATGGAGATTTATGTATACATTTCTTCGATTTCCATATTTTCTCTTTTTTCTTTTTTTTCATTACGATTTAATCATATACATTGATTTTACCCATAACGCAGCTTCAAACACAGCAACTGATGACGTCACAAATTAGGTCACACATAGAGTATTTAATACGAACATATAATATTCTTGTGCTCAGTTTATAATCAAAATTTGTGAAAAATCTAGCCTGGTTTACGATTTTTAATACGATTTAATGATGATTGTCGACAGTGACTTACTTTTTTGGGCCACCCTGTATACGTTGGGTGGGTGGGTGGCTGCACCGCGCCTGCACTTGGCCGACAGCGGCGCGACGGTGTGTGAATTGTTTGCGATGGACGCCAGCCAACTTCCGCAACTTTGAAGTCCAGAAGCGGCCGCC
>Ga0209568_1000658_pt1 | contig 12311 bp, 11 predicted proteins | sample WorMetOlspDAHAB2_FD_187406 | JGI IMG/M metagenome (GOLD analysis project Ga0209568, IMG submission 187406) | Marine gutless worms symbiont microbial communities from Max Planck institute for Marine Microbiology, Germany - Olavius sp. DAHAB.2... ...
AAACGGAGGTATATCTCGTCAAAGTAACTAGCTGAGGACATAGAGCAAGTTGAACTTATACGGGAATGATCATTAGGTCAAAATGGGCAAAAACTGGACATAGAGCTGTATAATTCTAGTGCGACGAGGGGGAGGGCTGCCGCCTCCACCACCCGTCCCCCTTTTACCCACCACTGTGTCTACACACTGTCTATAGTGGACCTATCAGTATTTTAATACTTAGCGCACTCTAAAAATTATTGATTAACTGATTGCCTTCTGATATGTGTAGCGTTTCACTGGATGATGTTTGACGTGCAGACATTATGACTTTGACCTTGACAAGACGCTCTACTTCTTCACAGCTGGTCGCTATGAGTTTAGCAACAAAGGATGTGATATGTTCATCGAATCACTGGCGCGACTTAATTACTTTCTCAAGGTCTTATTGTCACGTTTGCTTCACAAACTGTTCGCTGTCTGCTGTAAGAACTAAATCTTGCTAAGTAGATATGGCGGACTCTCCCGTTTCCACGTTGCTCATTGTCTCGACTGATAGAGGTTCGGATATTTCAAGGTTCGCGTGGTGGGATTCCAATGCTCAGCGTAAGCTGTGTCAGTGGTGCAGATGCCGTACACATGTAGAGAACCAGCGTTTCATAAGCATCAATATAACGCTTAGTGAGTACTTCCTCCTCACCTCCATTTGACAACATCTAAAGTTATGGTGATTGTCTGTAGATTAAGAGCGAATATTATCAGAACTGTTTTATATATTGCCAACGTGATACCTCTAAAATGGCACAGTTAACAAAAACATGCAGTTCATACAGCCCGGTTGGGCCTTCAGTCTTTTTTATGTTTATTAAGTTGCATGATTTTTCTTTGTGTATGTTTTGTTTTACCGTGGATAGTTGAGTCATTTCCCTTCATGTTTTGGCGCTAGTGTAACAAACTGTTTGCTCCCTCCCTATTACTGCGGTTTAGGAGCTGGCTCCATCCCTTTAAGGGCCATTGTGAACAAAAAACAATGGCGAGACGAGGGCGTTATTTATGTCGCTGGTCATCCCCTACTGAATAGGAGATATAACTTATAAAGGCACGATATAGCCTTATTGTGCTGAAAGTGCCGTTAAACTCCAATCAAGTGAGTGCTGACATAAATCACATCATTACACTTGTCTTAAAAACGCACCCTAGAAACCTGTTGACTTAACTCCATCAAAACAAGCCGGTTATTTACGATTATTTGCTGCAGGCACTGCCATTCCATAGCAAACTGACTCTCATTGATATATATTAATAACAAACTGTATAAAATATATTATTGAACGTTTATTAAAGTTTTGTAGCATAATTTAGATTTAAAACACTCGAGAAACACACGAAACACTGCAGATACAATGCGAAAAATAAAACACACACGTATATGCAGTATACAGAAACATGTGAAAATCATTATACACAGATTGTTAGTGCATAGTTGATGCAAGAACAAAATCGTTTTGTTTGGGTCTTTGCATGCCGCAATCTTGTCACAAGTAGAGTGTCGCGTGGAGGCTGAAGAAGGTCGTGGAGATAACTATGGTTGGGAAATGTGGTTGAAAAATTCACATCAGCCTCCATTCGACGGTGTTTTAGTGAGTCCAGTTTGAGATATCCAAGGGCAGTTATGTATGGTAACATGATAGGGTAAAGGATTATGCGGACAGCACATTTCTGCATAGCTGCAAGTTTATCACTTTGAACATGTGTGAGATGCTGATGCCAAACAACCGATCCAAGGACAGAAATGTCGCGATTAACCCCTTGCTGTTAGTCTTTCTTTCTTCATCACCCTTAAAACAACTTGGGGCTCGGTGTGCCACAGCGCCTTGTCTTGAGACGCAGTGTCATGAACGACACACCTCGGCCTCGGCTAGCTCACTGTTTCTGAACGTCGCACTCGGGTCGGGTGGACGTGGCGTCAAACGCCCTACACTAGGCCCACTGTCTTCATGACTAGATTGGGGCCAAGTGGATTGGTAACTTGCCATGACTGCTTAAACAAAATATAAATCCTGGAATAAGAACAAATAATCCTTTTATTTTCATCAAACGAACAAAAAGGAACCAAACAATATAAGCGTCCTAATGCATAAACAAAAGCATTATTTTGGTTATCTTAACAATGTTTTCAAACGGTGTGTCCAAATCGCACTGCGAACAACTTAATCACGAATGGTGGAGCCAGCCCGGATGGGCCATGAAGCAAAACGTTGGCCAAACAAGAACCACAATTCCGTAATCCCGTAATGCCTGACAGCTAGCGCTGTCGCGAATTTTTAGGTTTCCAGAGTGGGCGTGCACCTCCTCCGACCAATCACAGGCCTCTCAGGTGAACCCTGAACAGGTGTACCTTGACTGCCCAGCAAAGGTGGTTCTGATCAATTAGGAAAAGTGGACTTCGATCATATCACACCACGGAACAGACTCGACCTTCTGCCGGGCAACCAACAACAGACCTTGGCCAGAACCGCGACAAAGTGCCGGTCACGCCTCACCGCCTCCGACACGGCCACAAGTAGAGTCACCTACAAGAAATGAACCTCGGCCGGCACGCTCGACCGATCGCCGCACCAAACGCTCAGCTGTCTACCGCACTAAACTACATACACAATTTACATTACAGTCTAAAACATACAATACATCATTTTTGCAAGATACAATAGTGCAAATAATAGGCTAAAACAAACACACAAAGCAATGTTACTGTCACATCCCGCATTCGAGTTGGTCTGGTTAGCTCATCGATCTCGGGGTCATTCGGCAGGGCGGCGAAAAGATCCGCCGACCGCGGCGTTCTATCCGGGCTGAAAGATGATCTCAGACTGTCCTGGAAGCGGATGTTCTGTGGTCCTAGGTCCAGCAACAGCGTGGTATCGATGAAACACAGTATTGCCGTCGAATGGCTTGTCGTGGTTGCAGTGATGAGACGTATGTTTATGTACAAACGTTTCTTTATTATTTACAATGTGTACAGGTACAGTTTCTCGTGCAACAACTCGCCATCACTGGCCAACACTCAAGTCCACAACTATACAAAATCAACTGACTGACACTCTCGACTCCCTGTCATCGACTAACTCACTCTCTCCCACTAACGCAACCCAGCCCAGCCCTTTTATAGGCTAGCAGCTGGCCTACGGGCTACATGCCTACAGGCTATACAGTAAACATAGCAATGATGGGGATTAGCTACTATGTGGTTGGGTTGTTCGCCACAACTCTCCCCAGCCAGGACCGTTGCGTGGCAACGCGCAATTCAAGGGTATTCGTTCATGTTATTGGCCTATAGCGCCTATAGCTAATAACAGGTCCATCTACTCAGAAGTTCAGCAACATCAGTCGCAACACACCAGTGCAACACTATCTAAACTATTCGAGGGTTCAATCGCAACATATCTCAGTACATCTTAACTGACACTGCCCGGGGTGCCAGACACGGGCACCACCCCGGGCTGATTCGAACGGTAACACTGGACGAGTCGCATCTGCTCCACGGCCACGATTGCCGAATTGCCGTCGACTCCGACTGGTAGCAAACATCGAATATGACTTGAGAATGTTCCGTTCGACGGCCACCATGGCACCGAGACGTCGACGAAGGATGCGGTCCTGCGGGTGGCCGATGTTGAAATGTTCCGAGAGTAACTCCGCGATCTCGACTGATGACGCCCCGGGTTGTTGCTGTAAGACGGCGACGAGGTCGCTATTTGGCAAGATGGGGCGGCAAACGGCCACTGAGCCATCATAGCCCAATGCTCCACCTCGCGATGAATGTATTTCCCCTTGCGCACAACCCGCGATGCCAATCCGCCGACTCCTTCGTGACGGGTTGCGGAGCTGGTCGTCGGTGTTGCGTCAGACGTGGCGTAGATTACAGGGTCGAACGCTGGGGTTGTAATTAACCATGGTTGCACAGCGAATCATCGTCAGTGCGCCAGACGCAACGTTTTCGAACAGGGTTGGCATGCGCGACAACACTTCTTTCAGAGCCGCCATTGCCAAGGCAACGGCGACTGTGGCCAATCACGCTCTCGAATTCGCGTGTGATTCGGCTTGCTGGAGCCGTGGTTGCGAAGTCTCTGGCGAATACCTTATGAAATGGCGCATGTGACGGCTCATCGCCTTCCGAATGATGAACCGTTTAAAGCAACCTGGAAATCGACACGCCAAACTCGCAGACTGCTGTGTTGGCTTCCGTGCCGTCTGTTTCGCTTTTGCCATTTTATGTTCTTATTTACTCATTAACACGCGCAACCTTTGACGCAACCTTCTAGCTATTTAAATAGGCTACACGTGCGACTTGGGTCATTGATTACGTCATGGCGTTATCGCAAGTAAGTACGAATGTTTCTACATGGCGCAGTTAAAAAAGAAAAGTTCACAATGCACCGTGGTCGGACTGTCTAAATAAAAATGTCTTCAGCGACCGCCTGAAGCGGGAGTATGACAACTCTGCTGGTGTTAAGCAACCACAGAGATATATACACAGGCAAACTCTTGTGGCCGCAGCTACAGTTAAATAAGTAACGTAGATCACTAAAGCTCTCAGCGTCTTCTAACTTGCTTAATTCATCAGGGTTCTACACGCGCTGCAATTATTAACTTCCAAAAATCTTATCACTAATTGCCCCGCAATGCAGAAACAGGAGCCATTGCTGGAACTAACACTCGGTTATATATCTTTGTGGTTGCTTAACTCTGCGTTTCGGTCTCGGTGTACGATCCGTTACAGGTGGGACCCCTGCAATGGCAGCATCATCTTCATCTACACCGCACGACTCAAGAGTCTCTTCAGCCACAAGTTGCGTATTTGTGTCTCCTTCTGACAATATAGGTTGACCCGTTGCTACATCCACGCTGGGCAGCTCGCTAACTCTCTGAGCTTTCTGCACAACTTAACAACCTGAGCAACGTCAACAGAGTCATTTTGCAGTCACGAAGTAGGCATGACATCCGACACAAACGCGTCTTTAACTTATCAATATGAGTAAAAAACGGTCGCGTACGCTTGCTACGTTGAATCATCACATTGACAGCTCCAATTACCTTAATGACAAGGTAAGTACCTCCAAACTTTCGCCTCCATTTGTCTTGGCGACCACTAGCTTTCGCGGGTTAAAGTACCAATCGCCCACTGCATATTTGTGTGGTTTCACTCGCAGATCATAATACCACTTTTTGCGCTCGGCCGCAACATTTAAGTGTTCTCTGACGAGCGTGTAAGCTGCCTGCATGCGATCGCTCAATTCATCAACGTAAGAGTCATAGGAAATCGGAGGAGCTGTCACCGGCACCACATATACCACATCCACAGGTGCGCGAACCTCACGACCCAACATCAAGTAATTCGGCGAAAACTGTGTTGCTTCGTATTTCGAAGACCGATAAGCTACCACAACGTAAGGAATATACGAGTCCCAATCTTTTCTGGTATTCATCGACAACACGACCAAGCATTGAGAAATTTGAGTTCAACGTGGCATGGAACCGTTCCACAACCCCATTACTTGCAGCAACAGCAACAGCAATATGCGGAGATAGGGCCCATAGTGAGAAAGCGCTTACAACAAGAGCAACCCCCGAACCTTATCGATCTCCAATAACCTACAGGTCTCAGCCATCAGCCGACAATCGACCTATCTGCCTCTGTCGGATATGCCAGCAATCTGCGTACCGAAACGACACATTACTTGTTCGACCAAGACCCGAGTGACTGTGGCTACCTCTATATATTTGGCACCGGAAAAGCCTCGGCATATTTGGACTGGAAAAGCCTCGGCCCATTTGGTGAACGGATCGATACAAGTCACTATATAGACTGAACCACGTCGTGAGCGAGGATGCGGTCCTGTTACGTCGAAATGCAACCTTTCTAAGGGTGCACCAGTCAACATAGGTTGCAGCGGCCCTAACCGTGGCAATTTGCCGCGGACGTAACGATTGCAATTGTCACATTGACGACAAAACCTGCGCACATCACTCCTCCACTTGTACCAGAAAGCACTGCGCTGAATCTAATCCATAGTACGCTTAATTCCCAGATGACCACCGCACATCCCTGCGTGAGCTTGCTTCAGGTAATCCAGCCACAACGAGGCCGGTACCAGCTATTACAACGCATCCGGTCTGCCATCCTTAGCAATTCAGCGTCTATAAACCAAACCGTTTTGTACCTTCAGTTGACACCACTGCAGCATGCAACACCTTCGCTGCTTCAGACTCAGCCAGTAGCTCTTCGGAACTCGGGGGTTGCTCTTGTTGTAAGCGCTTTCTCACTATGGGCCCTATCTCCGCATCTTGCTGTTGCTGTTGCTGTTCCGCCAGAGTCATGTCACTGTCTATCGGTGGCGCCCCCGCCGAGTTCCCATGTATTTCTGTCGTGAATCTGCACACCGCAACACCTGTACATTGAACTTTTACGGGACCGGGTTGCGCTGCGTCGAAGGTCGGGCTACCACAACCTCGCTGGCACCGGAAAAGCCTCGGCGCCAAGCACGTCACTTACCGCAAACGGTCTCCTAGAACAAACTGTCCTCATTACCCGGACGATTTCCTGCGCGATATATCACCTCGAAATCAAATTGCTATACGAATGTCGACCATCTTGAAAGTTGAGGCAGTTCGCCAACCATTGCCGAGCTGCATGATCGACCCGAAGAACAAAATGTCGACCTAGGATGTGCTGCTTAAATGTCTTCATTTCAACAAGCAGTTCTTGACGGGTTACACTGTACATCGTAGTTGCGTTCCGCTTTAGTCAACGCCCTGGAAGCATACGCTATGACAACCTCGGTGCCATTATGATCTTGCGAAACGACTCCTAGCCCTACAGCGGAGGCATCAGTGTCCAGGTAGAACGTACCGTTGGCATTCTCAGAACAGGTGTCGACGTAAGCACCTGTTTCAGTCTACTGAATGCCCAATCCTGTGCTTCTGTATATACAAACGCAACGTTTTTCTTGCAATGTCAGCGAAACCAACGACAAAGCGTCTGTAGTACAAGCAGAAGCCCAAGAAGGAGCGCCAGTCCTTTAGGTTTCGCGGTGTCGGCCAGTCCCGTACAGTCGCTATCTTGTCTCCCTGTACTTCAATACTAGGCTCTGAGAGGACGTGACCTAGAAACGCAACACATCTCTGAAAGAAGCAACGTTTCCCTTCATGCAAGTCAAGGTTAGCTAGGTGCAACCTCTTAAAGACCTTCTGCAATCTGAGAGTAAGTGTGTATCAAAGCATAAACAATGATGTCGTCTAAGTAGACAAGACAACTCATGTAAGTCAACCCACCGAGAACTAAATCCATCAGTCTCTGAAAGACAGAAGGTGCAGTGGTGAAACCGAATGGCAACATCTTATAACGGAAGCAACCTCCACGTGTCACAAACGCTGTCTTGTCTCTATAATCCTCCCTTATTGGAATGTTATGATAACCAGATATCACATCTAACGTAGTGGACCATACGGCTCTGTCCTTGGAACCCAGACATGTGTCCATGTGTGGTAATGGATAACTATAGTTAAATTCAAATCCCTGTAATCTACACACAGCCTATTAGAACCATCTTTCTTACGCACCAACGCTACATAGGACGCCCAGGAACTCGCCGCGGGCTCCACTAGATCATTCTTCACCAACTCATTAACCTGCTGATCAATTATATCCAGGTGAACAGTCGGGTGCCTGCGCAACTCTTGCCTGATAGGACGATGATCACCCGTATCAATAGTGTGCTGAACCAGCGTGGTGCGCCCCATATCGTAATCTCCCTTCGAGAAAATATCCTCATACTTATGCAACAGATCTACCTGTTCATGCTGAACATTCGTAAGTTCTGCTGGTAGCTTGTCCACTAAAGACTGGACGATAGTAACCTCGCGTGTTGCGGATGTAGCGTGCGCGGACAGCTGGGCATATGACTGTGACTCTTGGGCATCCGTCAACTGTTGCTCGACGGTATCAACCGGACTAAGGTTGCCCAGACAAACGCCGTTCTGCAAAAGTTGCGCGTCCGCTGTGATGTCGACCATGCGCACCTTCACGTCACGATGCGTAGCTGGTAGTAGCATGCGGCCAGCGTAGAACGTACCTGATGACTATCAACAATCCAAGCTTCACCTAACGGTCTCAGAGTTAACAATGTTGCGCGGGCAGGGACGTTGACCTGTTGCTTAGGAGGCAAAACTACATTCTCCTGCACATAAGCCCAAATTCCACTTGGCTCGACTCGACTCGACTCGACACGACGAGCTTGACTCGCTTGACTGGCTCGACATGCAACTTAGTTTGTTGTGTAGTTTGTATAAAGTTATACTATGTAAGTTATTCACTAATTTAAAGGAGTATACATTAATTTAATTTACTTTATTTGACGAAACAAATAGGATTTGTGTATGCAAGAGCATAAAAACGACTAAACTTGTACAAGCTTGTTCGTCGTCCGCCATGTTGGAACAGCACGGCTCGTCTCGCTATATATAACGTCTCATAAACAGCGGCACCATTGCCTGTCCGTCAATATAAAGTGTACGATTACCGAAATCCCATAGACAATAATATTCATGAAGCCAGTCAGACCCCAGCATCACCTCTAACATCCGGTGAAATCAAAGCAAACGACCATCAACGACCATGAACCGGTTGCCCCGGTTGCTTCACCTATCACCTCAATCTCAGTATCGTTAGCGGCCCAGAGGCGTATGTTGAGCGATCGACAGCACTGGTACATTTCCCGCTTTGTCTATGACTGATTTGGGTATCAACGTGGTTTCACAACCCGAATCTAGCAAGCAAGAAACGCTTCTGCCTGCTAGTTTCAAACTTAGATACACATTAACCCTTTAGAGCCTCCAGTGAGTTAGCGTTTCCTCTAATGGTTGCTCTCTTGGCACATCTGGTTGCGGTTGCGTACATCTGCTCTATACGTGCCCAGGTTTCCCACATTTCCAACAAACGCTATATTCGACCGTCTAGCATTAGCTTGCGCACGTGGCCATGCCGCTGTCTGATTGGCAACCTTCCTACTAGGACTACTCGTTGACACTGTTTCAGTGACACTATTCGCATGAGTTTTTCCTGCAACTGACTGGACCTTTTGGGAAAATTGTGCCGGATTGACGCGTTTTAACCCATCCAAGCAGCGACGTACATCTGTCTCTAATCGATGCAAACTTGTTTTTTAACTGCTTATCATCTGCCCCAGCAACTTGATTAGCACAGTGCTGCGTACCTTCGATTTCTGAGAACCAAAGATGTTCTGACCGTAGCGCTGAGTATCCTTCTGCCAGGCTTCCAACTGTAGCGAAACAACGAAGAGCATCACCGAGGGACGCTGGAACTCGTTCACGCAGCTTCAGCACTGGATCGGCATCACCCAAAGCATCGATGTAGTAGTCGCATGCGATGGTCTCACACTCCTGATGCGGTAACGACGGATGCGCCAACGCCATCAAACGACGAATGTCCTGATGCAAATTTGACAGAGACTCACCATGGCGACGGCGTCGAAGGGGCAACTCCATGCGGTACTTATCGGCTTGTCGAGTACCACCATAACGGTTGCGCAACAAGGTTGATAACTTGTCCACAGTATTAATAGCTGTGTGTCATCAAGTGTCCCAAAGAACCCGACCTGCGTCACCCATCAGAGCTGCCTTCAGATGCGCCAACTTACCTGCGTTACTCCATCGGTTGTAAGTTGCACAGTTTCTCCAAAACGTAATATTTTAACTCTCTCACTGATATCAACCTTTTAAATAAACTATAAATTTTAAAGGCACAATATAGCCTTCTTGTGTTGCCATTAAACTCCAATCAATCAATCGATTAATCGATCAATCAGTTATGGCGTAGAGAAACAGACATGAGCGGATGATCACATAATAAGTGTAGCAAAGTTACTTGTCTTATGATATGTGGTGACTGGAATCATGTGTGGCAATGGGGTTATTGTTTTAGCTACTTGTAGGCCTAGTAATTGTTGCAACGAAACGTGTTGCGCAGAACTCAAGCAGTGAAGTGACAGTTGTGGCGTTTATCATTTTTCCGACGCGGACCAACAACTTCAACGTGGAGTCACTTCGTGGTCAGGCGATTGCAAAGCAGTTGCGTGAAACTGTCACTGCCGTGCAGAAGGATGTGGGACAACGATTGTTTGAAGTTTGCCTCAGGTAGCCTGCTTCACGGAGATATTCTAGCAGTGCATTTGCAGTGGAATGATAGTTGCACCGATCTTTATGAAACTTGGCAGCCTAGAAATTTGGAGGCTCCTCTTTTGTGCCAAATTTCGCGTTGCTATAGATTTTATTTTTGGTAAAAAAACCCTCAAACTTGAACCCCAACCCAACTTTTCGCCCACCGGAGTGACTACCGGAAAGTCTGGATACAGGAGAGCCCTCGTGACTGCAATACCACAATACCCTTTTAGCCTGATGTCCCCACCAGTCACATTATCTTGATAAATCCCCTGCCACGAGAACATATCACAAAAGATCATCGACAAAGGCGTTAATCAAAGGTGAAAGAAATTAATGTGATTAACTGCTGCAAACTTGAGTAATCGGTCAAGGAATTTGCAGCAGTTAATCACATTAATTTCTTTCACCTTTGATTAACGCCTCTGTCGATGATCTTTTGTGATATGTTCTCGTGGCAGGGGATTTATCAAGATAATGTGACTGGTGGGGACATCAGGCTAAAAGGGTATTGTGCTATTGCAGTCACGAGGGCTCTCCTGTATCCAGACTTTCCGGTAGTCACTATGCAATACATGCATGTATATACTTGCTGGCGCATTGGAAGTAACCAAAGGGCTGGTGTGGCAAGTAGAATGGCTGGTGGAGAAATTCCCAGCACTCTGTATGGTGAAAAATGCCATGTCTCGTGGAGGCACACCGTTTTGAGTCGTTTGCACCGTGGAGTAGACCTTTCAGCCGGCGCTAGCCAAATTAGCCGTCAAATTTTTATCCGCCGAAAAGCCGCCATATGCAATCGGCTGAAAATCCACCAACAACACATTTTAAGAAATTAACAACAGGAAACAACGTGTTTATTATCTCAGTTATTATCTAAAGTAACTGTCGCATTCTGCAGTTTTTGCAATAAATGTTCAATGTGTCCGCCTTGCTGCAGGACGACGCACTCTTAAAATGTGTTGTTACAGAAGTTTTCTTGTTTTCAGTTGTTGCTTTTAAGACAGTGACATTTCACAAGGTAGTATAGCAACACACATCATGTGTGGTGGGATCTTTAGTGGCAGTATTATTACAAATGTTCTCCTGATTCTGATGATTATGACAGTGAAATAAGCTTGAAAGTCTGTTGGTGAAGTTAAGGCGCAAAATACAAAGTGTGTCAGTTTTTTGGGCCTCCCTGTACATGTATTTCAATTATCATATTACATTTGTGGCATATATTTGTTATTTTTGTGTGCAATTTTCACGTGACCTTGTGACTTTGACCTTTGACATTTTGACCTTTACCTTTACGGTGTCTCATGTATTAAGCTTCATACATCAAACGCACATACCAATTGTGAGCATCGTAAGATTATCCGTTCCTGAGTTATTGATTACTCGATCTGATCACATTTCCATCAGTGGTTAGTGCGCATGCATGACTTGTGCATAAGGGGTTACCCTGAACCATGCGTAACAAATTTTTTTAATCCGAATTGTCTATTCACTATACACTTTTTTGGGGCTACGACGACAATGAAGGGTACTTTATAGGTGAGCTCCTCTATGTTAAAGTGGCTTTCGGCCGCAAAAAAACAAGTCCAATTAAAATTGGTGCCCAAAGCGGCGCCTTTATGGAAATAGAGTTAACTGGACTCCCAAAATGCACTTCCTTACCCGGAACGACGTATTGTGGCGTATAAGCCTATTTTGCGTAAAAATCCGTTCACTGGTGTAGGCTGTAGCTTTATTGAAGTACCCCCAAAAAACGAAGAAAACTTATTCACATCAAAGGCACATCAGTCACGTATTTTGGGAGCAGAAATCCCTGAGCTGATCATACAAAATTTTGCATACCAGTGCCTTCCATGACATAACCATGCATGCCAATTTTGGTGGAGATCGGTTAATGATTTTGGCGTGGCGAACCGTCGAATTTCGGATTTTCCATCGACTTCCTTACAGACTGTTTTAAACTAGGAAGATTTATCACACACTCGCACGGTAGTGCGAGAGTGTTTTAAAGGCGACGAAGCAAGTCAATGGAAAAGGCCAAAATTCGACCCCTCGCCACACCAAAACCCCTTAACCGATCTTCACAAAAATTGGCAGGC
>Ga0209568_1000659_pt1 | contig 12293 bp, 7 predicted proteins | sample WorMetOlspDAHAB2_FD_187406 | JGI IMG/M metagenome (GOLD analysis project Ga0209568, IMG submission 187406) | Marine gutless worms symbiont microbial communities from Max Planck institute for Marine Microbiology, Germany - Olavius sp. DAHAB.2... ...
TCGCCTATCGCTTCAGTCGGCGCTTTGATCTGCGCGCGCTGCCCAACCGACTCTTGGTGGCTGCGGTGGCCTGTGGCCCACGCCCGGAAGGCTGGATTCGGATGGCTGAATCTCATTGCTAATCAGGTTGAGGGGAGCTGGGGCAATGCCATTAAGAACCTATCCCGAATGGTTCACCAATGAGTTATAGTGGCACGGCCCACCGGCGATTTTTAGCCCAATTGGGATAGGCTCTAAGTTAGCTGTCGGCCACTTACCGATGCGGAAAAGGAAACTGCGAATCACGCAAATTTCCGCGAATCGATTCGCGAGGATTCGCGTGACAAGAAAAAATCCTGTTAATCCTGTCCTATTAGAAGATTGCGACAGTTGAAAGATAGCTCCTCATTCCGGGACCGACACAAGGCCCACCGCTGGTTGATCGCCCGGCGTTTGAGTCAGTTCGGCGTGCTGGCCCTGTTCCTGCTGGGTCCGGCCGCCGGCATCCGGATCATCGAAGGCAATCTGTCCGCCAGCATGACCCTGGATGTGCTCCCCCTGACCGATCCCTTCCTGCTGCTCCAGTCCGTACTCTCGGGTAGCCTGCCGGTGATGAGCGGGGCCGTCGGCGCGCTCATCGTGCTGGTTTTTTATGCACTGGTGGGCGGGCGGGTATTCTGCTCCTGGGTCTGCCCGATCAATCCGGTCACCGATATGGCGGCCTGGCTCCGGCGACGCCTCGACCTGCGGGGCAACAGTGCCCTGTCACGTGATCTGCGCTATTGGCTCCTGGGGCTGGCGCTGCTGTTTCCGCTGCTTACCGGCGTCATCGCCTGGGAATATCTCAATCCGGTATCCATGCTCCATCGGGGCCTCATCTTCGGGATGGGCTGGGCCTGGACGGTCATTCTGGCCGTATTCCTGTTCGACCTGTTCGTTGCCAGACACGGATGGTGTGGCCGTCTGTGCCCCATGGGGGCTTTTTACGGACTGATCGGCAGCGGCTCGATCCTACGGGTCTCCGCCGCCGCTCGGGACCGCTGCGACGATTGCATGGATTGCTTCGAGATCTGCCCGGAGCCCCAGGTCATCAAACCTGCCCTCAAGGGTGCCGCCAAGCACGTCGGTCCCGTGATCCTGGATCGCAACTGCACCAACTGCGGGCGCTGTATCGACGTCTGCCCGCAGGGCGTCTTCCGGTTCGGGACCCGGATGAGCAACGGAGCCCCTCTTTTTTAGCCGCAAATGAACAATGAGTTCCGTATGCAATGAAAAGAAGGGCGCTCAAGAGGTCCTAACCCCGAACAAGCAGCTTCTCCAGAATGCGGACGTAAATGCGCGAAAGCCGCGTTAGACCCTGTACATCAACGCACTCGTCGATCTGGTGGATGGTGGCATTGACGGGACCGACCTCCACCACCTGGGCCCCGGTGGGTGCGATGAAGCGGCCATCCGAGGTCCCGCCCCCGGTCGAGAGCCGAGTATCTATTCCTGTGAGCTCGGCGATGGCGGCGCGGGTTGCGTCCACCAGGACCCCTTCAGGGGTCAGGAATGGATTGCCGGAGAGGCGCCAGTCGAGGTCGTAGTCGAAATCCCCTCGGTCGAGGATGGTCTCGACCCGGCGTTTGATGTCGTCCGCGTCGAGTTCGGTGGAGAACCGCAGGTTGAACTGGGCCGCGAGCCGGCCGGGGATGACATTGGCCGCGCCCGTGCCCATGTCGAGGTTGACGAGCTGGAAGCTGGTGGGCGGAAAGAAGGCGTTTCCCCGGTCCCAGACCTGGGCAATCAGCTCGACGAGTGCCGGTGCGCAGGCGTGAAGCGGATTTTTGGCCTGCTGGGGATAGGCGACGTGTCCCTGTTTGCCGTGCACGGTCAACCAGCCGCTGATGCTGCCGCGTCTTCCGTTTTTGATCAGGTCCCCCAGCCGCTGGTCGCTGGATGGCTCTCCCACCAGGCAGTAGTCGATCTTCTCCCCCCGGGATTCGAGCTTTTCCACCACCTTGACGGTGCCGTCTCGGGCCGGGCCTTCTTCATCGCTGGTAATCAGAAAGGCGATGGAGCCGGCGGGGTTCGGGTGGGCGGCGAGAAACCCTTCGGTGGCGGTAATCATGGCCGCCAGGGATCCCTTCATGTCGCAGGCGCCGCGCCCGTAGAGCCGACCATCACGGACCACCGGGTCGAACGGATCCGAGGTCCACTGCTCCGACGGTCCGGTCGGCACCACGTCCGTGTGGCCGGCAAAGCAGAATAAAGGCCCGGCATCGCCACGGCGGGCCCAGCAGTTCGTCACCTCACCGAAGGGCAGGGACTCGATCTCGAACCCCAGGGCCGCCAGCCGCTCGCACAGGAGCGCCTGACAGCCCGCGTCCTCGGGCGTTATCGAGGGACGACGGATCAGCTCGGCGGCGAGCTCGAGGGTGGTAGACATGGAGCAGTTATCAGTTATCAGATTAACGGAGCCATATATCTATACTTTATCTCCTGTCCTCTGACAACTGCGCCCTGACGACTGCCCCCCTATTCCCGAAGCAGCTCATTGATCTCTACCTTACTGCGGGTCTGCTCATCGACCTGTTTGATGATGACGGCGCAGTAGAGGCTGTGGCTGCCGTCCTTGGCCGGCAGACTGCCGGGGACCACTACGGCGCCGCGGGGGACCCGGCCGAACCCGACCTCGCCGGTCTCCCGGTTATAGATTTTGGTGCTCTTGCCGATGTAGACGCCCATGGAAATGACGGCGCCTGCTTCGACGATGACCCCCTCGACGATCTCCGAGCGGGCGCCGATGAAGCAGTTGTCCTCGATGATGGTGGGCGCCGCCTGGACCGGCTCGAGCACTCCGCCGATCCCGACGCCGCCGGACAAGTGCACATGCTTGCCGATCTGGGCGCAGGAGCCGACCGTCGCCCAGGTGTCCACCATGGTGCCCGAGTCCACGTAGGCCCCGATATTCACATAGGAGGGCATGAGCACGCAGCCGGGCGCGATGTAGGCGCCGTGGCGGGCAGTGGCCGGCGGTACGATGCGAACGCCGTCACCGTGGAAGTCATGGGGGGGGGTACTGCGGGCGTATTTCGGGGTCACCTTGTCGTAGTAATCGGTAAAGCCGCCCGTGATGAGCCGGTTACCCTGGATGCGGAACGAGAGCAGCACCGCCTTCTTCACCCAATCGTTGACGATCCAGTCGCCGTCCCGCTTCTCGGCGACCCGCAGCCCGCCCTTATCCAGTTGGTCGATCGTCGCGAAGACTGCATCGTGCAGCTCCCGCTCCACGTTGCGTGGCGATAGATCGGCCCGCTTGTCGAAGGCTGCTTCGATAATTTTTTGATTATCGTTCACTTAGGTCACTCCAATCAGTTGATTAGTATTTCTGGTAGTGGTAAATTTTTAAATGGCTGGCGTGGACTTGTTCGATCCCCTCTCCCCGGCCCTCTCCCGGCGGGAGAGGGGGTGTAGCCTGTAGCGCGCCCTACCCATTGTCAGAGGCGATGTTTCCATTTATACCTTAACCATTACCGTATTTCTAACTCTATTCAGCGGTTGGCACGACGATTATGTCAACAGCCCCTGGACTCCGGGCTTTACCGGTGCCTGGCGTATCCGATGCCCTGCAGCGCCGTCTCGATCTCGCCCAGGATGCCGGGGTCGTCGATGGTCGCCGGCATCTTGTAGTCTTGGCCGTCGGCGATGCGTTTCATGGTGCCGCGCAGGACCTTGCCGGAGCGGGTCTTGGGTAGGCGTTCCACCACCGTCACCTGCTTGAAAGCGGCCACCGGACCGATCTTCGCGCGCACCAGCTCGACCAGCTCTTCCAGGATCTCCGCGACCTCCCGGCTTACGCCCTCCTTGAGCACCACCATGCCCACCGGCAGCTCGCCCTTGAGCTCATCCGCCGCGCCGATGACGGCACACTCGGCCACGTCCGCATGGGAGGCCAGGACCTCCTCGATGGCGCCGGTGGAGAGCCGGTGCCCGGCCACGTTGATGATGTCGTCGGTGCGACTCATGATGAACAGATAACCGTCCTCGTCCTTCAGGCCCGCGTCGCCGGTCAGGTAATAGCCGGGCCGGGCGCTCAGATAGGCGTCGCGGTAACGGTCGTCGTTCTGCCACAAGGTGGTCAGGCAGCCGGGGGGCAGGGGCAGCTCGATCATGATGCGTCCGAACCGGCCCGGCGCCTGTTCCATCCCCTCCTCGTCCAGAATCTTCACGTCATAGCCGGGGACGGCCTTGGTGGGCGATCCGGGCTTGACCGGCAGCTGCTCGATGCCGAGGAAGTTGGCGGCGATGGCCCAGGCGGTCTCGGTCTGCCACCAGTGATCGATCACCGGGACGGCGAGCAGCCGTTCGGCCCAGGTGAGGGTATCCGGATCGCAACGCTCGCCGGCCAGGAACAGGGCCCGGTAGCCGCTCATGTCGTATTTCCCGAGGAGCTCCCCGCGCGAGTCCACCCGCTTGATGGCACGTAGCGCCGTCGGGGCGGTGAACATGACCGCCACCCGGTGCTCGCTGATGACGCGCCAGAAGGCCCCGGCGTCCGGGGTCCCCACCGGCTTGCCCTCATAGACCAACGTGGTACATCCGTAGAGCAGGGGTGCATAGACGATGTAGGAGTGGCCCACGACCCAGCCCACGTCCGAGGCGGCCCAGAAGACCTCTCCCGGCGTCATGCCGTAGATGTGCCGCATGCTCCAGTGCATGGCCACCGCGTGCCCGCCGTTGTCGTGCACCACGCCCTTGGGGGCGCCGGTGGTCCCGGAGGTATACAGGATATAGAGGGGATCCGTGGCCGCCACCGGCACGCAGGGGTGGGGCCGGGCGTCGGCCATGGCCTCGGCCCAGTCCAGGTCCCGGCCCGCGACCAGGGTACCGGGTCCCTGCTCGCGCTGCAGCAGAACGCAATGCGCCGGCTTGTGGTCGGACAGGGCGATGGCCTGATCCAGCAAGGGCTTGTAGGGCACCACCCGGCCGGGCTCGATACCGCAGGAGCCGGCCACGATGACCTTGGGTTCGGCATCGTCGATGCGGGTGGCGAGCTCCCCGGACGAGAAGCCGCCGAAGACGACCGAGTGAACCGCTCCCAGGCGCGCACAGGCAAGCATGGCAATGGGCGCTTCGGGCGCCATGGGCATGTAAATGATGACCCGATCCCCTTTGGTCACTCCTAGCCCGGCCAGGACCCCGGCGAACCGGGCGACCTCGTCCCGCAGCGCCCGGTAGCTGTAGGTGCGCTTGGTGCCGGTGACCGGGCTGTCGTAGATCAGGGCCGCCTGGTCGCCGCGTCCCGCCTCCAGGTGACGGTCCAATGCGTTGTAGCAGGTATTGAGTTCGCCGCCCGCGAACCAGCGATAGAACGGCGGAGTGGCATCGTCGAGCACGCGATCCCAGGGCTTCTCCCAGTGGATCGACCGCGCCGCCTCGCCCCAGAAACCCTCCGGATCGGCAAGTGAGCGTGAATAGACCGCGTCGTAGGACATGGTGATCTCCTCCACTTGTTTGCGCCCTGTGCCACGAAACCCCTATACGGTGATTATAGTTCCCCGGAAAGGTCGAACATGCAAGCGCGAACAACATGCATATCTGAGGAATAAGCTGTTACCGGCCTTCGGGCACTGGCCGTGACCGCGGTGGCCTACCACGAGAGCGGTAGGCGTCGGCTTGCCGGCGCTGAGCTTGGGCATGGGACCGGACTGCTGGTGGATTTGTCATGCGCGGGCAAGCCCGCGCCTACCAGCCCTGGGGCTACGCCGACCTGATCTGACCGACACCTGTACGCCCCTGCTATGATCAGGTTTGCCGTCTGTTTTTTCCGCGCTCGCTTTGTGAGGGGTGTGCCCCATTTTGCGACGGACCAGGGCTTTGCTACCATCCACCGGGTTCAAGGATTTTTCACGCTTCCTAACGATGCTTCAGATCTACAACAGCCGGACCAGACGGAAAGAGGAGCTCGTACCTATCCAGCCCGGCCGGGTACGCATGTATGTGTGCGGCATGACCGTCTACGACCTGTGCCATCTGGGTCACGCCCGGGTCATGGTGGTGTTCGACATGGTCTACCGTTATCTGCGCGCGCGGGGGTACCAGGTCGAGTACGTTCGCAACATCACCGACATCGACGACAAGATTATCGACCGGGCCAACGAGCGGGGAGAGTCCTGCGGCGCGCTCACGGAGCGTTTCATCGCCGCCATGCATGAAGATGCGGACGCCTTGGGCATCCTGCCCCCGACCCAAGAGCCCAGGGCCACCGCCCATATGGAAGAGATCCTGGCCATGATCCGGGTCCTGGTGGACAAGGGCCATGCCTATGTGGCCGCCAACGGCGATGTCTACTACGCGGTAGCCAGCTTCGACGGTTACGGCAGGCTCTCGGGCAAGGACCCGCGGGAGCTGCGCGCGGGCGCCCGGGTCGAGGTGGGAGAGGCCAAGCGTGATCCGCTGGACTTCGCCCTGTGGAAGGCATCCAAGTTGGGGGAGCCGGCCTGGAACTCCCCCTGGGGATCGGGCCGGCCCGGCTGGCACATCGAGTGCTCGGCCATGTCCACGGCCTGCCTCGGCAATCACTTCGATATCCACGGCGGCGGCGCGGACCTGCAGTTTCCCCACCACGAGAACGAGATTGCCCAGTCCGAGGGGGCCACCGGCGAGCCCTTCGTCAACTGCTGGATGCACAACGGCTTCGTGCGCGTGAACGAGGAGAAGATGTCCAAATCCCTGGGCAACTTCTTTACGGTGCGCGAGATCCTGTCCCGTTACCGTCCCGAAGAGGTGCGCTACTTTATCCTCAGCAGCCATTACCGCAGTCCGCTCAACTATGACGACGCGCACCTGGACCATGCTCGTAGCGCGCTCACCCGCTTTTATATGGCGCTACGGGGCCTGCCGGAGGCGAACCCTGCCGGCGGCGAGGCCTTCCGCACACGTTTCCACGCCGCCATGGACGACGATTTCAATACTCCGGAGGCCCTGGCGGTGCTGTTCGACCTGGCGCGGGAGATCAATCGAGTGCGGGCCAAGGACGTGCAATCGGCTGCGACCTTGGGCGCGGAGCTCAGGGTCCTGGGAGGAGTTCTGGGGATCCTCCGGGACGATCCGGAGAGCTACCTGCGCGGGGAGCCTGCCGACGCAGGTCTGACCGATGCACGGATCCAGGAGATGATCGACCGGCGCATCGCGGCCCGCAAGGCGAAGGACTGGGGCACGGCCGATCGCATCCGTGATGAGATCCAGGCCGCCGGCATCCTGCTGGAGGATGGGACCGCCGGAACCATCTGGCGGCGGGGTTGATTCCGCATCGAGGTAGATGACAATTAACGAGAAAAACGGTGAAAATCGGTATGATTACCGATGAACCCATCTACTTTATCTCTTCAAAAATCACCACGACCACCAGCCGATCAGGTCAGCGTAGCGTGACCAAGGGCTGGTAGGCGCGGGCTCGCCCCGCACCTATCGAGGCTGTGAAAGTATTGCTGAATTTTCAGAGGGTCAGGAACAGAGTGACACAATTCCACCATATTGAGTGTCATAGCTTTCTTCTAGCCCCACATGGCGCGGAATTTTGCGTGGAATACGTCAATCTCATCCCAACGCCTCCGGGAAAACCGAATACTTTCACAGTCTCTATCGCTTGGGCGCACGGGCGCACCTTGGTGTCGCTGGATCTCTCGGCAATAGGTGCGGGGCAAGCTGGCGCCTACCACTCTGCGAGAAAATTGGGGGGTACTCATGAAACCGAGAAGACCTGACCCCGATTCTCTGTAAGGATTTGGCTCAATTGAGAACGCTCCCTAGCACCTCATTTCAGTTGATTTTGCGAGTACCTGGGGGAGATGTTCACACCAAGTTCAAGCGATTCTATCCACAATATCAAGAGAAATGAGGTACTAGCTTTTCCCACTTATCGACCCATTTAACATCAAATTAGAATGTACTCAACTAATGTTACATGGCGGCGAAAAAAGGGTAGACTGTAGGGTTATACCCGTCTTATGCCGATTTTCCGTTTTGGTAGTGGTAAGTTTTTAAATGGTTTGCGTGGACTTGTTTTGACCCCCTCTCCCCGGCCCTCTCCCCGGCCCTCTCCCGGCGGGAGAGGGCCGGGGAGAGGGCCGGGGAGAGGGCCGGGGAGAGGGCCGGGGAGAGGGCCGGGGAGAGGGGGTCAAAGAAAAGTCTATGCTAGCCATTTAAAAATTCACCACTACCTCCGTTTTTTTCCGCCTGAACCTGCATCTGCGTAGGAGCAGGCTTGCCTGCGAACGGCGCTACCGAGAGGTTCTCTTCGCGGGCAAGCCCGCTCCTACGAAAAACGAAAAAATGATGTACGGACGGTATATGCGCAAGCATTCCCCGCCCGGTGCCGTAGAAAGGCCCGGTGCCGTAGAAAAGCCCGATGCCGTAGCGACGCAAGGTCCCGCGCGTCGTCACTGGTCATCGAAACACCGGAGGAATCAGGAGTGACTGTCGTGAGTAATCCCGCGGACGAAGCAACCACATCTGCTGCCACGAGGCCCCTGAGCCGCAAGCAGCTGATCGCGGGCATCCTGTTCGGGCTAGCGGCCCTGTATCTGGCGACCGTCGTGCCGACGATCGAGATCGCCTGGGTGACCGGCATCCTCCTGTTCACCATCTACCTGTTCGCCTTCGAGGTGGTGGAGGTGGACGCCGCCGCCGCCACGGTCATGGTGCTCTTGGGCCTGACCTCTCTGCTGGCCCCGCTCATGGGGTTGAAGCAGGAGGGGTTGGTGGATATCCAGCACCTGTTCGACGGTTTCTCGTCCAACGCCGTGATCTCCATTATCGCGGTCATGATCATCGGCGCAGGCCTGGACAAGACCGGCCTCATGGGCAAGGTGGCCTCTTTCATCCTCAAGATCGGCGGCACCACCGAGACGCGCATCATCCCGATCATCTCCACCACCGTAGGCATCATCTCCTCTTTCATGCAGAACGTGGGGGCGGCGGCCTTGTTCCTGCCGGTGGTCTCCCGAATCTCCGCCCGCTCCGGGTTGCCCATGTCGCGCCTACTGATGCCCATGGGTTTTTGCGCCATCCTCGGTGGCACCATGACCATGGTGGGCTCCTCGCCGCTGATTCTGCTCAACGACCTGATCCTCACCTCCAACGAGGGCCTGAAGTTGCAGGGCGTCACCGAGATGAAGACCTGGGATCTGTTCTCCGTCACGCCCATCGGCCTGGTCCTGGTGGCAACCGGCATCGTCTATTTCGTGCTGGCGGCCCGCTTCGTGCTGCCCACCACCAGGAACGAAGGCAGCAAGGCCACGGATTCCATCGCATATCTCTGGAAGACCTACGGCGTAGAGTACTGCATGAAGGAGATGGTGATTCCCAAAGACAGCGAGCTGGTGGGAAAGACGCTGAACGACGTCGAGCGGGTCAGTAAGGTCCGGGTGGTGGCCATGGTCCGTGGCGGCAACGATCTGGCCATCGGTGCCGGCGGCATAGCCCGCGATGTCCCCTTCGAGGCCGGCAGCGCCATCGGCGTCGTCGCCTCCCAGGAAAACTGCTCGGCATTCGCCGCCAGGTACGACCTGCACGTCCGCGAGGACTTCGAGGCCTTCAGTGACGCCCTGGCCCCGACCAAGGCCGGCATCGCGGAGGTAGTCATTCCGCCCGGATCCTCGCTGATCGGCAAGAGCGCCCGTGATGTGTGGATGCGCAAGCGTTACGGATTGTCCATGGTGGCGCTGCACAGCGGCGGCAAGACCCGCCACGAAGGGGAAGGCATCCGCGACCTGCCGTTGCAGGCCGGCGATACCATCGTGGGGCATATTCCATGGGAGGCCCTGGTCCGATTGGAGAAGGACCGCGATTTCGTGGTCGTGACCACCGAATATCCCCACGAAGAGCTGCGCCCGAACAAGGTCCCGGCCGCGGGTATTTTCTTTGCCGTCGCCCTGGGGTTGGTGCTGTTCACCGATCTGCGTCTGTCCGTGGCCCTGCTCACCGGCGCCGTGGGTATGATTCTGGCGCGGGTCTTGACTATCGAGGAGGCCTATCAGGCGGTGAGCTGGAAGACGGTGTTCCTGCTGGCCTCCCTGATCCCCCTGGGCCTGGCGGTGGAGACCACCGGCACTGCCAAGTGGATCGCCGAACAGGTCTTGTTCGTGGTGGGCGGCGCGCCCGGCTGGGTGATTCAGGCCTCGGTGGCCGTGCTGGCCACCTTCTTCACCCTGGTGATGTCCAACGTGGGCGCCACCGTGCTGCTGGTACCGCTGGCCGTGAATATCGCCATCGGCGTGGGCGCGGACCCGGCCGTGTTTGCCTTGACCGTGGCCATCGCCACCTCCAACTCCTTCCTGATCCCCACCCACCAGGTCAACGCCCTCATCATGGGGCCGGGCGGCTATGGGGTGCCGGATTTCATGCGGGCCGGCGGCATCATGACCATCCTGTTCCTGGTCGTGATGATGCTGATGATGAATCTGGTGTTCTGATGCACAGGTTGCACCGGGTCAGCCGGCGACGCCCGGTGAAATTGGAAGTCGTGGCGTCGGTCTCCCCCGAGACCGTGCGTCAAGTGTTAAAAAAACGCCATCAAACCCTGGCAGAAGCGGATGTGGTGCATCCCCGCGCAAGCGAACGCGGCCTTTGTGCGCCAGTTCGTCTACACGCCCAAGCATGGCACAGCCCACCCTGTGCGTTGCATCAACATGCATCGGCAACCCGTTGTCCCGCGGCGAAATCCAGGGTCCCCTCGTAGATGGCGCGGCCGGTGATGGCGGCCGTCACGCCGCCGGCGGCCACGGTGCACAGGGCGCGCACGTCGTCCAAGTCGGTGATGCCGCCGGAGGCGATGACGGGGATCGAGATGGACTCCGCCAGGGCGCGCGTGGCCTCTATGTTGGGCCCCGTCATCATGCCGTCCCTGCCGATGTCCGTGTAGACGATGGCGGATACCCCGTCTGCTTCGAAGCGCCCGGCGAGGTCCGTTACCGGACACTCGGTAATGTCCGCCCAGCCTTCGATGGCTACCTGTCCTCCCTTGGCATCCAGACCCACGATGATGTGGCCGGGAAAAGCCCGGCAGGCGCGGGCCACGAACTCCGGTTCCTTGACCGCCTGTGTGCCGATGATGCAATAAGAAACCCCGGCATCCAGATAGGCGGCGATGGTGGCCTGGTCGCGGATGCCGCCACCGACCTGGATCGGCAGCTCGGGATAACGCGCGGCGATGGCCCGGATGGCGGCGTCGTTCACCGGCTTGCCGGCGAAGGCCCCATTCAGGTCCACCAAGTGCAGGCGGCGGGCGCCCGCGTCGACCCAACGTCCGGCCGTCCGCACCGGATCGTCGGAGAAGACGGTCTCCTGGTCCATACGGCCCTGGCGCAGACGCACGCAACGCCCGTCTTTGAGATCGATGGCTGGAATTAGTAACACAGCAATACCACCTGTCGTAATCGTTCAAACCTCGACTATTTTTGCCACCCTCGGCACCGGCAGATTCCGGCAATCCCTGCCGGAATGACGCGGAGGAGTTTGGACGGTTACCACTTGTCAAGTGCCCCGAATGCTTCGGGAGCTGTCGGTCAAGGATAAAATTGTTTGTAGTGACGTACTTCCAGAATCTGTATTTCGTCTTCCTTTATCCGATACACAAGGAAAGTCGGTCCTTCAGCGCTTGCATGACTTGAGCGTATGGTATCCCCTTCCCTTCGTCAAGCGAATGCTCCGCACGCTCTATTCGACGACAATATGCCGCGTAGTCCGAACCTGCTCGAAAATGATCCACCAGGCTATCAAGCAGTGCTTGTGGGTCACTCCCTGCTTCTTCGGCGAATTCGATAAGAACGTGCTGCTGAACCGGTCTCAATTGTGGGGCCTTGGTTGCCATAGTTATTTTTGGGACCTATAGACGTGACTAGCCACGGAGGGCGGTGTTTTCCTTTGCAGCCCGGATGAAATCCGCAAGTTTGCCAACCCTCCCTTCAATCCGACCTCACCCAAGTCTCTTGCCATGGTTTTGGCTAGCTATACTCTAATAATTAATAATATTTACTTTTTTGAACGACTGAAATTTTAGGTAGTGGTAAATTTTTAAATGGCTAGCGTAGACTTGCTTTGATCCCCTCTCCCCAGCCCTCTCCCGGAGGGAGAGGGAGTGTAGCCTATAGTGCGCCAAACTTATTGCGAGCGGCGATGCTTCCATTTAAACCTTAACCATTACCCTTTTTTGAATTTACTGAAAGTGGGATAACATTTGGAATATCAGCATTGATTCTTCACGAATTTCCAAAACCGCTCTATCAAATTGAGATTAGGCGAATAAGAGGGCAAAAACAGCAACTCGATAT
>Ga0209568_1000662_pt1 | contig 12271 bp, 14 predicted proteins | sample WorMetOlspDAHAB2_FD_187406 | JGI IMG/M metagenome (GOLD analysis project Ga0209568, IMG submission 187406) | Marine gutless worms symbiont microbial communities from Max Planck institute for Marine Microbiology, Germany - Olavius sp. DAHAB.2... ...
CTACAACGACATCCTCGATCACTGCTGCTTCGCATGGAACCAACTCGTCGATCAGCCGTGGAGGATCATGTCCATCGGGCTACGCGATTGGGCCCATCAATGATTGTTTTTGCAGATTGGTATTAGATTCGTGATGGGTCGCGAAACGATCAAGAATCATTCGAGACAAATTAAAGCGGTTGCTATCCATTGGCCGAATTTATCAGTTTTGCGGGGGTTCGTATTTGAACCCACAAAAAAACAAAATGGTTGAGACCTTGATCCGTGAGTCGCCACGGCTCCGGTACATCCGTCCTCACACCTGACGAACCCGTTTAGTACGCCCGCCACCGCGCGGGATGGCTAAACATGAACCGGAGGGGCGTATTCCCACAACCGCGCGGGATGGCCAACCCTGCCATCCCCATCCCGTTTGAGGATGCCGGAACCTTCAGGCGGACCCATCGGCCCCGCCCGCAACGGCGCATCAAAGATACGCCGTCCCGGTCCCGTAGCCTACCCGGGGCCTCACGCCGTGCTTGCGGGACTACCGGTTCTTGCCGGGCTCCCACAACACATCCAGCTTCCCATCATCGTTCACATGCCGTGACAGCACGAACAGATGATCCGACAGCCGGTTGGCGTATTTCACCGCCTCCGGGTTCACCGCCTCCGTCTCGGCGAGCTCCGTCAGCAGCCGCTCGCAGCGCCGGACCACCGTGCGGGCCAGATGCAGGTGCGCGCCGGCGGGCGTGCCGCCGGGGAGCACGAAGGATTTCAGGGGCTCCAGCTTGTCGTTCATGGCGTCGATCTCGCGCTCCAGGCGCGCCACCTGGGCCTCGGTCACCCGGAGCGCCCCGTCGCGGCGCTCCGCACCCTCCGGCGTGCAGAGGTCGGCGCCGAGATCGAACAGGTCGTTCTGGACGCGGGCCAGCATGGCGTCGGCGTCGCCGTCGGTGTGAAGGCGCGCCATGCCGATGACCGCGTTGGCCTCGTCGGAGGTGCCGTAGGCGGCGACCCGGAGGCTGTGCTTGGCGACCCGTTCGCCGCCGCCGAGGGAGGTTTCCCCCTTGTCGCCGCCGCGGGTGTAGATTCGGGTGAGAGTGACCATGGTGGGGCTCCCCGTGTCAGTAGAAAGCGGTGTAGAGGAGAAGGGCGAAGAAGACCAAGGCCAGGGCCTGGAAGATCACCCGGAGGCGCATGAGAAGGTTGGAGTTCTTCCGGTAGAACTCGCCGTGCACGGCGAAGGAGACGACGCCGAGCACCAGCACGCCGAGCGTGAGCAGCATGGCGGCGACCAAAAGCACGGAAAACAGGCCTTCCATGGCTCACATATAGGGCTTTCGGGGGGCTGCGTCATGGAATTTCCCTGGGGAAATCCCGGGAATCGCATATCGCCTCATCCGCCTGCCGGCGTTTCCCACCCCCATCCCGGCCTTCCCCCATCAAGGGGGAAGGAGGAATTCAATGGATATGACAATTTTTCCCTCCCCCATTTTGGCCCATGCCAAATGATTGGCAATGTGGGGGAGGGGCAGGGTGGGGGATGAAAGCGCCGTCTGGCGCGTCGAAGGAGACGGTCTTCTCGGTCTAGCCGCTACACCACCGCCGCCAGGCCTGCCGGTAGGCAGTCTCCAGGGCGCGGGTGAAGCGGGCGCCGTCGGTCAGGCCGCAATCCGCGAGGCGGTCCCGCAGGCCGGCGCGCAGGCCCGCCAGGGCGGCCGCATCGGTGGCCATGGCGCGGGCCTTCTCCACGTAGGCGTCCGTGTCCGGGGCGATCCAGTCCGTGAGACCGGTTTTGCCGAGCAGGCTGACCCCCACCCGCGCCGCGTGCCAATCACCGGCCAGCCCCACCACCGGCACCCCCATCCACAAGGCCTCGCAGGTCGTCGTGGTGCCGTTGTAGGGGAAGGTGTCGAGCGCGATATCGATCTTATGGTAGGCGGCCATGGGATGCCCGTCGGTGATCCAGCCGAGGCAATCGATGCGCTCCGCTTCGATGCCCTGGCCGGCGAAGGCGTCGGTGAGGCGTTGGCGGGTCGCGGCGTCGCCCAGGGCCTTGGCCTTCAGGACCAGGTGCGAGCCCGGCACGGCCTGCAGCACGGCGGCCCAGGTTTCCACCACCCGGGGCGTCACCTTGGCCAGGTTGTTGAACGACCCGAAGGTGACATGGCCGTTCCCCTGGGCGGGCAGGGGGCCGACGGCGGGCGCGTCCGTGTCCGGCCGGTAGCAGAGGAAGCCGCCGTCGATACGCAGCAGTTCTTCGCTGTGGAAGACCTCCGTCATGCCGGGCGGGTCGGCCAGGGCGTCGGTGAGCCGGTAGTCCACGGCGGCGAGCCCGGTGGTCGCCGGGTAGCCCAGGTAGCTCATCTGCACCGGTGCGGGCCTGCGGGCCAGCGCCGCCAATCGGTTGCCCCGGGTGTGACCGGAAAGCTCCACCAGGATGTCCACGGCATCGCTGCGGATCAGTTCGGCAAGGGCTTGGTCGTCCAGGCCCAGCACGCCCCGCCAATGGCCGGCGTGATCGCGCAGCCGCCGGGTCACGGCGTCGCCGTCGCCCGGCATGTTGGCGTAGCAGAAGACCTCGACGGCGCCCCTGTCGTGGTGCGCGACGATGGGCTCCAGGAAATAGGCCACGGAATGGCGGCGGAAGTCCGGCGACAGGTAACCCACGCGCAAGCGCCTTTCCGGATCCCGGTCGCGGTCGGTGAAGGCATCGCCCGGGCCGGCGCCCGCCACCCGCCGGCCCCAGGCCCGGTGCGCATCCGCGATGGCCGCCGGCGCCGCGTCCGCGACCCCCGACAAGGCCAGCAGCCTATTCGATTCCATCTCCGGCTCGTCCGGGTTGAGCGCCACGGCGCGCTCATAAAAGGGCAGCGCCTCCTTGGCGCGGCCCGAATCCTTCAGCGCCTCGCCCAGGTTGGTGAGCGCGTCCGGGTACTCGGGGGTGAGTTCCAAGGCCCGGCGGAAGCAGGCCTCCGCCGCCCCGTAGCGGCCGCGGCGCTGCTCCACGGTGCCCAGATTGTTGTGGGCGACGGCGTAGTCCGGGCGCAGGTCCACGGCCTTACGCGCCGCCGTCTCGGCCTCCGCCACCCGGTCCAGGTCCATGAGCACGTTGGCGTAGTTGGCCCAGGCCTCGCCGTAGTCCGGGTCCAGTTCCACGGCCCGGGCATAGTGGGCGGCCGCCGCCTCGAGCCGGCCCAGGGGCCGGAGCGCGGCACCCACGTTGTTGTGGGCCGGCGCGTAGTCCGGCGCGGTGTCGATGGTCCGGGCGAAGGCATCGACGGCGTCATCCAGGCGCCCCAGGTTCGTCAGCGCGATGCCCAGGTTGTTCAGGAAGGCGGGCTCATGGGGGGCCAGTTGCGTCGCCCGCTCGATGAACTGCACCCCCATCTCGGCCCGGCCGGTCTGGCAGAGCAGCACCCCCATGAGGCTGATGGCCGGCGCGAAGGTGGGATGGGCGTCGACAATGGCGTGGCAAAGCGCCTCGGCCTCATCCAGGCGGCCCTGTTCCTGGAGGGCGGCGGCTTCGTGGAAACGGCGCTCGATTTCGCTGGCATCCGACATGGGATTGCTATACTCCCCCGGCGGCACTTGGATGCCAAGGGAGGACACGATGGACGCCGAGACCCGCGCCAACCTGGAAGCCATTTCCGTGGCCACGGTGAGCATGCAGCTCCTGAAGCGGGGACTCCGCAACGTCTCCATGGTCGGGCCGAAGGCCCTGAACGCGCCGGCCAAGCCGCTGGTGGGGGAGGCCTATACGCTCCGCTACGTGCCCATGCGCGAGGATCTGGCGACCCCCGACGTGCTGGGCCGCGCCGACTACGGGCCCCGGCGCGCCATCGAAGAGGTGCCGGCGGGCGCCGTGCTGGTCATCGACGGGCGCGGCCAAGGCGATATCGCGGTGGTGGGGGATATCCTCGTCGAGCGCCTCCGGGTGCGCGGCGTCGCCGGATTGGTGAGCGACGGCGGGCTTCGGGATTTCGACGAATGCCTGGCCGCCGGCTTTCCCTTGTATGCCGCCGGCCCGGCGGCGCCGGCCAGCGTTGCCGGTCATTCGGCGGGGGATTTGCAGACGCCGGTCTCGTGCGGCGGCGTCGCGGTGATTCCGGGCGACGTCATCAAGGCCGGCGGCGACGGGGTCATCGTCATCCCCCGGGCGCTCGCCGCCGAAGTGGGCCGCGACGGGGCCGAGCAGGAACGCTACGAGAAATTCGCCAAGTTGCGCATCGGCCAGGGACGGCCCGTGCCGGGGATCTATCCGCCGGACGACGACGCCCTGGCCGACTACGCGGCCTGGCTGGAGGCCGGGGAACCGGAGGACTGAGGGGCTATTTCTTCTTCTTGCCCTTCTTGCCTTTCTTCTTTTTCTTCTTGTCCTTCTTTTTCTTCTTCGCCTTCTTGTCCGCCTTTTTGGATTTCTTCTTCTCGGGCTTGGCGGCGGCCTTCGCCGGCGCCTTGGCGGCCGGCTTCCTGGCGGCGGGCTTGCGCCGCGCAGCCGGACGTCTCGCCGGCGCCGCGGTGCCCTTCAGGGCCCGCTTGGCGGCGGCGATGGTGCGCCGCGCCCGCACAATGCCGAAGCCGGGCACGGCGCTCAGTTGTGTCGGCGTCGCCTCGGCCACGGCCTTCACCGTGGCGAAGCCGCCCTTCTTCAACAGCGCCGCCGCTGCCGGTCCGACGCCGCTGATGGCGGTCAGTTGCTTCTCTGTCATTTGATTCTCCCTCGAGCTCGGCCCCCGTTGCGCGTTGCTGTCCTGGATCATGCCGGGATGGCGTTGGCGAATCAACAACTTGCACGGCCCGGGCCGCTCAAAGCAGGCGGAGCTGGTCGCCGGGGCGAGGGGGCGGGGCGAACAGATCGGCCCGCAAGGCGAACCCGGCGGCCGGGTTGTGGCCGATGCCGAGCCGTGTCTTCGCCAGTTGGAAGCGCTTCGCCAACAGCGCCGCGTAGGTGCCCTCGCCCTTCATGCGCTTGCCCCAGTCGGCCGCGTAGAGGGCGCCGCCCCGGGTCTCGCGCATGAGCTTCAGGACCTTGGCCTTGCGGTCCGGCGCATGGGCGTCCAGCCATTCCGTGAACAGCTCCCCGATCTCCAGCGGCAGCCTCAAAAGAATATACTCGGCGGCCCCGGCCCCGGCTTCGACGGCGGCGTCCAGGATTTCCTCCAGTTCCTGGTCGTTGAGGCCGGGGATCATGGGTGCGGCCATGCAGGCGACGGGGACGCCGGCTTCGGTAAGCGCCCGGATTGTTTCGAGGCGCCGGGCCGGCGTCGCGGCGCGGGGCTCCAGGCGCCGGGCCAGGTCCCGGTCCAAGGTGGTCACGGAAATCCCGACGCCCACCAGGCGCTTCGCCGCCATGGGGCCGATGATGTCCAGGTCGCGCTGGATCAGGGCCGACTTGGTGACGATGCTCACCGGGTGGTTGAAGGCGCTCAGCACTTCCAAGACCTGGCGCATGATCCGCCTTTCGCGCTCGATGGGCTGGTAGGGGTCCGTGTTGGTGCCGATGGCGATGGTCGCCGGCCTGTAGCCCGGTTTCCTGAGTTCCGCCTCCAGGAGCGCCGCCGCGTCCGGCTTGGCGAACAGCTTGCTCTCGAAATCGAGGCCCGGCGACAGACCGTGGTAGGCGTGGGTCGGCCGGGCGAAGCAGTAGACGCAGCCGTGCTCGCAGCCCCTATAGGGGTTGATGGAGCGATCGAAGGGCACGTCCGGCGAGGTGTTCCGTGTGATGATCCGCTTCGGCCGTTCCGTGGTCACCGTGGTCCGGAGCGGCCGAGGCGCGTCGTCCAGTTCCCAGCCGTCGTCCACGGCGTGGCTGGTCACCGGCTCGAACCGGCCCGACGCGTTGGAAACGGCGCCGCGGCCCTTGGTTGGCCTGTCGGGGAGGATGTCGACCATGGGGGACCGTATCATGCAAAATAGAACAAAAAAAGAACAAATTTATTCGTTCAGCCATGACAGATACCGCGTAGTCCGGATTTTTCACCGCAGAGAGCGCAGAGAGCGCAGAGGTTTCACGGAGAATAGAAAAAAGGGAGCGCGTCGCGCCGAAGGCGTTTCGTCTTCTTCGCGGCGTCCATCTCCGCGATCTCCGCGGTTAGCCTTCTTGAGCAACCGGTTTCCCCGCTGGCGCGCGCCATGGCCAACCGGGCCATCCCCATGGCGCTTGAGGTTTCGTCTACCCGTCCATGATCTTCGCCGCTTCCTCGAACAGCCAGTCGCGGAAGGCCATGACCTTGGGCCGGTCGGCGGTGCGTTCCGGCGCCACCACCCAGAAGGCGGAATGGGACGGGATGGGCATGTCGAAGGGGGCCACCAGGCGGCCGGCGGCCAGGTCCTCCTCGATGCCGATGGTGCTCACCAGGACCACGCCCTGGCCGGCGATGGCCGCCTGGATGGCCAGGTTCTCGATGGTGAACACGGGGCCGCGGGCGCCGTCCACGTCGGTGATCCCGGCATGGTCGAGCCAGCGTTGCCAGGTGGGGGCGCCGGCCAGGTCGCTCCAGTCCACGTGTAGAAGCCGGTGATGCTTCAGATCGGCCAAGGTCCGGAGTGGCGGCTCGGCCTCCAGCAGGGCCGGGCTGAAGGCCGGGATGACCGTCTCGTCCAGCAGCTTTTCGACGCGCATCCCGGGGTAGTTGCCGGCACCCAGCCGGACCCCGATGTGGATGCCGTCCCGCTCGTAGTCGACGAGGCCCAGGCTGGCATCGAGCCGCACGCTCAGGTCCGGGTAGCGCTCGTTGAAGGTGGCGAGGCGCGGCACCAGCCACTTGGCGGCGAAGGTGGGTGCGGCGGTGACCGTCAGGATGCCGGTCTCGTCGTCGTCCGTGAGCCGGCCCACCCCCTCGGCCAGCTTGTCGAAGCCCTCGGTGATCAGGGGCAGGGCCTTCTGGCCGGCGTCGGTGAGGCGGATCTCCCGGGTCAGGCGGCGGAACAGGAGCACGCTCAGCCAATCCTCCAGAATACGAACCTGCTGGCTGACCGCCGCCGGGGTGACGAACAGTTCCTCGGCGGCCTTCGAAAAACTTAAATGCCGGGCCGTCGCCTCGAAGGCGCGGAGCGAGTTCAGGGGCGGCAGACGGCGCATGGCGGGGGCTTCCACGGGGTTTCAATAATGGTTTAGTTTATCTTAAACATCACTCTATGAAAACTCGTTTGTGCCGGAGCATTATTCCATGTTTTATGGGCATCAGAACGACAGTTGATCTCAGAAATTCTTGAGTTGAGGAGCCGATCATGAACCCGTACATGCAGATCACCGAGCCCAAGCATTCGGCCTACGGTCACGGCACCGGACTGACCTGGGAAATGATGGTCGCCGAAGCCGCCTACAAGGCCTTCACCGCCATCGAGCGCGCCAAGGACGCCCTGTTCGGCCAGCGCTGAGCCCCCAGCAGACAACCAGACACCACCATGCGCCCCGGAAGGTCCTTGCGACGCCGGGGCGCTTTTTTGTGCGCCAAGGCAATTGGAGGCCTGGCCGTCTCGGTGTAAAACGGCCCCATGCAACAGACCGCCCGATCCACCGACCTTGACGTCCGTCCCGTCGCCGGTGCGCTCGGCGCCGAGGTGGCGGGCGTCGACCTGGGCGCGGAGCTGAGCGATGCCACGGTGGCGGCCCTGCGCGCCGCCCTGCTCGATCACGGGGTCATCTTCTTCCATGACCAGGACTTCGACACGGGCGCCCACAAGCGCCTGGCCCGGCGGTTTGGGGAGATCTTCGTGCACCCGTTCTTCGTCGGCGACGCGGACCGGGAAATCGTCACCATCGTCCGCGAACCCGGTGATGCGCGGGTCGTCGGCGAGGACTGGCATTCGGACACGGCAATGGCTTCGGAGCCGCCCATGGGGGCCATCCTCTACGCCCTCGAGGTGCCGGATTACGGCGGCGATACCCTGTTCGCCAATCAGTACCTGGCCTACGAAGCCCTGTCGGACGGCATGAAGGCCCTGCTGGCGGGGCTCCGGGCGGTCAATTCGGACCGCATCGTTGCCGGGCCCGGGACGGTCCGCAACGAGAACCGGACCACCAAGTCCCGGGCCGACGCCGATTGGCGCGAGACCGTCAACCTCCACCCCGTCGTCCGCACCCATCCGGAAACGGGCCGCAAGTGCCTCTACGTGAACCATTCCTACACGGTCGGTTTCGAGGACATGAGCGAGGCCGAGAGCAAGCCCTTGCTGGACTGGCTCATGGATTGGGGGCACCGGCCCGAGTTCACCTGCCGGTTCCGTTGGCGCAAGGGGTCCGTCGCCTTCTGGGACAACCGCTGCACCAAGCATATCGCCATCAATGATTCCCACGAACACCGCCGGGTCATGCGCCGCGTGCAGATCGCCGGCGATCGGCCCTATTGAGGCCGGCCGGCGTGCTCAGCATCGTCATCCCGACCCTCAACGAAGCGGCCCGCATCGGCTCGCGCCTCGGCGAGCTGCAGGCGGCCGAGATCGCCGGCGAGATCATCGTCGCCGACGGCGGCTCCGCCGACGCCACCGTGGACATGGCCGCCGAGATGGGGGCGCGCACCGTCGTCGGGCCGCCGGGCCGCGGCGCCCAACTGGCGGCCGGCGCGGAACTGGCGCGCGGCAACTGGCTCATGTTCCTGCACGCCGATACCCACCCGGGCCCCGGCTGGGCGACGGTGGTGAAGCGGTTCATGGCCGAGCCGGCGAACCGGTTCCGGGCCGGTTACTTCCGCTACGCCCTCGATGATCCCGCCCCGGCGGCCCGGCGCCTGGAGAAACTGGTCCATTGGCGTTGCCGGTTCCTGGGCCTGCCCTACGGCGACCAGGGCCTGCTCATCAACACGGACTACTACGAACGCCTGGGCGGGTTTCCCGCCATCCCGCTCATGGAGGACGTGGCCCTGGTGCGCCGTATCCCCCGCCACCGGTTGCAGGAGTTGCCGGCCATCGCCGTCACGTCCGCCGACAAGTACCGCCGCGAGGGCTATCTCATGCGCCCGGCCCGCAATGTGCTCTGCCTGTCGCTGTACTTCCTCGGCTTCCCGCCGGGGTATCTGAAGACCCTGTATCGGTAAGGGACCTCTATAAGATGATGAATTCCCGGCGACAGCCCCGAACTTCTTCCTCCCCCTTGATGGGGGAGGATCGAGGTGGGGGTGCGTACCCGATAGGGGAGGACATGGCTTTCTCGCGCCAGACGGCGCTTCCGACCCCCCCACCCCAACCCTCCCCCACCAGGGGGGAGGGGGATTTCTTGGCGGCGTATTCAGCGCTTCCTACTGCCTCGCGGAGGTCGTAAGAACGATGTCGCAGGTCCCTCACCGCCACCTCGTCGTCATGGCCAAGGCCCCGTTCATGGGCCGGGTGAAGACGCGCCTCGCCGCCGACATCGGCGCCGTCGCCGCCTGGTCCTTCTACCGCCGCACCCTGGCCCGGGTGACCCGGCCGCTGGCCGACGATGGGCGCTGGACGCTCTGGTTGGCCGTCTCGCCGGACGGCGCCGTGTTCGACGACCACCTGTGGCCCGTTCGGGCGCCGCGCCTGACCCAGGGCGGCGGCGACCTGGGCCGGCGCATGGCCCGGGTCATGGCGGTGATGCCGCCGGGCCCGGTGGTGATGATCGGCGCCGACATCCCGGGGATCCGGCCCGGCCACGTCTGGCGGGCCTTCCAATCCTTGGGCAATCACGATGCCGTCTTCGGGCCGGCGGCGGACGGCGGCTATTGGCTGGTCGGGCTCCGCCGCCGGCCCCGCCTGGTGGACATCTTCCACGGCGTGCGCTGGTCCAGCCCGCATGCCCTGGCCGATACCCGGGCCAACATGCCGCCGAACTGGCGCGCCGCCGAGTTGGAGACCTTGACGGATGTTGACGACGGCCACACCTATGATCATCACCGGTTGGAAGACCGGCGGTCTTTGCTATAAACGGCTTCAGGAGAGGAGTGGGAACGGGGAACCCCATCATGGACCTTCGCCAACGCATCGGGACTTTCGTCGAGCAGCCGCGCATCCAGAATTTCATCACCGCCTTGATCGTCTTCAACGCCATCACGCTGGGCATGGAGACCTCGGCGGAGATCCGCGCCCGCATGGGCGAGATCCTGGTGATCATCGACCGCACGGTGCTCACCATCTTCGTCGCCGAGATATCCGCCAAGCTGTTCGCCTACCGGCGAAGGTTCTTCCATGACGGCTGGAACGTCTTTGACTTCATCGTCGTCGGCATCGCCCTGGTGCCCGCGGCGGGGCCGCTATATATCCTCCGCGCGCTCCGCATCCTCCGGGTGCTCAGGCTCATATCCGTGGTGCCGCAGATGCGCCGGGTCGTCCAAGCCCTGATCACGGCCATCCCAGGCCTGCTCAGTATCGTCGCCCTGATCACCTTGATCTTCTACGTCAGCGCCGTGCTGGCCACCAACCTGTTCGGCCCGGATTTCCCCGAGTGGTTCGGGTCCATCGGGAAGTCCATGTATTCCCTGTTCCAGATCATGACGCTGGAAAGCTGGTCCATGGGCATCGTCCGGCCGGTCATGGAGGTGCACCCCTACGCCTGGGTGTTCTTCGTGCCGTTCATCCTGGTCACCAGTTTCGCCATCATCAACCTGTTCATCGGCGTCATCGTCGACGCCATGCAGTCCCAGCACGACGAAATCGCCGAGAAAATCCACGCCGACGCCCTGGTCATCGAGGGCAAGATCGAGAACGTGGAGAAGGAACTGGCGGACCTGCGCCGCATGTTGCGCGATCGGATCGGCGAGTGACGACCCGGTCCGAAAAACTGACACGCGTCAAGGAAGGCGCATTGGCGCCATGGTAGATACCCCTATGAGCGATTTCCTCGAATGGTCGGACAAGTACGCCACCGGGATCGGCACCATCGACGGTGAGCACCGGACCCTGTTCATGATGGTCAACGCCCTGCACGCGGCCGCCGCCCATGATGACGAAGAGTTGGACCTGGCCGAGCCGCTCCGGCACCTGAGCGATTACGTGGAAACCCATTTCGCCCGCGAGGAACAGCTGATGGCCGCCGCCGGGTACCATTCCTTGAAGGCACATTGCGACGAGCACCGGGCCCTCGCCAACACGGTGGCCGGCTTCGTCGCCGAGTACCGGGCCTCGGCGGCGGACTTCCCCATGGACGATTTCCTGGATTTCCTCAGCAACTGGCTGACCCACCACGTGCTCAAGTCGGACATGGACTACGTGCCGCACCTGACCGGCAAGCCGCCGGCCGAATGAACCGCCCATCCTAGACGTTTTTCGGGGAGATCTTCTTGCCCTTGGAAACCGTCTTTCGCCAATCCGGCGGCGCCGATTGCTTGAGCCAGTCGCTGACGTTCATGGGCGTTCCCATATCCACGCCTTTCGGGAAGACGGAGCCGCCGCCCTTCTTCGGTTTCTTCCGCAGGATGCGAACGATATCGGGAAAGACGTAGGGGTAGGCCACATTGAACGGCCTGACCAGGACATGCAGCCCGGACAGATAAAAGTGCCACGCGACCTTCCACAGGGTCGCGCTTTGCCAGGCCACGAGTTTCTTGGAAATGCCCACGTCGACCAGTTTTTCGTCGCCGGACTCGAGACGCTTCCGACGCATGTCGTAATTCCATTGCGGCGGCGGCAGGATGAAATCGAAGACGAACCGGGCGCGCCAATCGGGCGAAAAGAAGAACTTCTTTTTCTTCGGGATCCGAATTCTCTCGACGGCCACATGGGGGAGCTTCTTCGGCTTGGTCTTGCTCCACATGTCGCCGTAGACGGGATGGGCATCCTCGAGCCCCACGAACGGAAGCGAAAGATGGATTTCCCGCGGCCGCTGGGCCATGGGGGGAACGCTCCACCATTTCTTCATGGAGATATCGATACAGATTTCGCCGGGCACGCCGTGAATCTTTTCAATCAGGTATGTCTTGCCGCTGCCCGGCGTGCCGGTGACGATCCAGCTTTTGATTTTCATCGACTTGGGGATGTAGATGCCGTTGTGTTCCTGGTATTTCATCGTTGATCCCTCGCCAGCGCCGACCCGCCGATTTCCGCACGGGAATCCTACAACCTTTGAACCGTCATTGATCTGATCAGGGTCACGCCGTGTCCGTTGCCGGGAAGATTTTTCACCGGGACACGGCCTCGGTTCTTGGGGGCCGACGGTCTTGCATACGGGGGCGAAAACTGACGTACTTGAGCCGTAAGCCTTTTATACCAATCTGCAAAAACAATCATTGATGGGCCCAATCGCGTAGCCCGATGGACATGATCCTCCACGGCTGATCGACGAGTTGGTTCCATGCGAAGCAGCAGTGATCGAGGATGTCGTTGTAGGATT
>Ga0209568_1000664_pt1 | contig 12236 bp, 12 predicted proteins | sample WorMetOlspDAHAB2_FD_187406 | JGI IMG/M metagenome (GOLD analysis project Ga0209568, IMG submission 187406) | Marine gutless worms symbiont microbial communities from Max Planck institute for Marine Microbiology, Germany - Olavius sp. DAHAB.2... ...
GCTGCGCCGCCGTCAACTCATCGACACGCGAGAACCAGTCCCGAAAGCGCTCGTGATCCATCTCTCTGACTCCCAAAGCGTATCGAGAGGGATTCTACCACAATGCCTACGAATCGCGAATTGAGCTAAAAAAATGAATAAAATTGCCTGGAAATGCCGAAATTTTTCGAAAAAAACAGGAGTTACGTCAGTGCTATCATCCAAACTCAACCAGATTTCCCGCCGCGACCTACTGAATTTGACGAAGCGGTTCGGAATCACCTCGACACTCGTGGCGGCCGGCGGCCTCACGGGTGCCGTGTCACTGCCGCGTCTCGCCGATGCGGCGAATTCCACCTACAAAAAGCGTATGAAGAAGAAGGCGAAGTTCAAGTTGAAGTTCGGCGCCGCCGGCTTCACGCCGCAGAACCTGCTGATCGAACGGGCCGGCTGCCTGCAGTTCGTCAACGACCTGGAGGAGCGGACCGACGGCGAGATCCAAATCGAGTTCATCGGCGCCAACCAGATCTGCGGTCAGCTCAACTGCGTCAAGAAGACCCAGCAGGGCATCGTCGATCTTTACGCCGCCTCGACCCAGAACTCGGCCGGCGGCGCGCCCTATCTGAACGTGCTCGATTACGCCTACATGTTCCCGAGCCGGGCGTCCCAGTACTACTTCCTCTATCACCCGGGCAGCCAGAAGGTGCTGCGCGACCAGATGCGCAAGCGTCACAAAGTGGAGTTCCTGTTCAGCCACGCCGAGCTGCGGGGGATTCAGTTGGGCCTGGCCTGGAAGGACAAGCCCCTGGTGACCAGCGTCACCCAGTTGGCCGGCACCAAGAACCGGGTAACCGGCACCCAGTTGGGCCGCATCGCCATGAACCTGATGAACCTCAACCCGACCCCCATCGCCTGGGCGGAAACCCTGGACGGCCTCAAGCAGGGCCTCATTGACGGCGCCGAGACCTGGGCGTCGGCGGTGGCCTACGCCAACATGTCGCCGGTGGTCTCGCAGGTGCTCAACCTGGAGTTCTTCTGCGGCACCGAGCACACGGCCATGAGCTCCAAGGTGTTCGACAAATTGGGCGGCGAGCTTCAGGACGCGGTGATGGAATCGTCCTATCTCACCCAGGTCCACGTCCAGGCGGCCAACGAGGCGGCCCTGGTCAACACGGTCGGGTTCTCCGATCCGCAGCACCCGGACACCATCTTCGCCAAGCACGGAACACGGGTTTCCATGTTCTCCGATAAGGCGAAGCGGGAGGCCGAGGAGATGTGCTCGCCCGAATTCCAGCCGAAGGCTTGGGAGAAATGGCGTGAACGCCTGAACAAGTGGTCCGGTGGCATGGATACCTACAAGTACATCTATGACATCGCCCGCGAAATTCCCAAGGACACCCTCGCGGAGAACGTTGAACCGCGGCGGTGGTGGAAAGGCTGAGTTCAGCATCTTGACCCGGGGCGCGGCAACGGCCGCGCCCCGCCCTTCTCCCGGACGGGCGCGACGGACCTTCGCGGGGACGCGGCCGAGCGCGTGCACCTACGTCGGTGGCGCCCGGCACGGGAGATTCACAATCTGACATGCGGGGGACAAACCTATGTTCAGATGGCTTGACGAGAATATCGAGAAGGTCGTGATCCTGGTGAATTACGTGGTCATGACCGGGATCATCTTCATCGAGGTGATCCGCCGTTTCGCTTTCGGACAGCAAGCGGCCTGGAGTTCGACGATCCCCATCTATCTCTTCCTGTGGGTGACGTGGATCGGATGTGCGTACTGCTGCAAGACCCGCAGCCATTTGCGCTTCGAGGAGTTTCGTGTCCGCCTTCCCTACATCGGGCAGTTCTTCTGCATCATGACGGACCATTTCGTGTGGCTGGGATTCTCCGTCCTGGTCATCGTCTTTTCCCTCGAACAGGTGCAGATCTCCTACGACAACTTCGCCATCGTCCAGGGCACCGACGACGTCATGCAATGGTGGTTCTACCTGGCCACGCCGATCGGTTTCGGGCTGGTGATCTACCGGGTGTTCCAGAACATGTTCGAGGACATCCGCCGGTTCCAGAAAGGCGAGCCCATGCCCATCAAAGCCAACGAAGCGTCGGAATAGGAGGGGGTCATGGACGGTCTATACATCACATTGATCTCCCTCGGCGTCACCGCGCTGTTCGTCATGGGGATCCCCATCTTCCTGATCATCGCTTTGTGGGTGGTCGGCGTCAGCCTGGTGATCGATTTCACGCTCGCCAACATCGGGGTGACCCTCTACGAGGGCTTGAACTTCTTCGGCCTGCTGGCCTTGCCCTTGTTCATCCTCACCGGTGACTTGATCAACAACGCCGGGATCGCCAAGCGGCTTTCCGACTTCGCCTATTCGGTGTTGGGCTGGGTGCGCGGCGGCATGGCTATGGCGGCGCTTGGCGCCTGCGGCTTGTTCGCGGCCATCTCCGGTTCCAACTCGGCGACCACGGCGACCATCGGCTCGATCATGCACCCGGAGATGACGAAGACGGGATACGACGAGAACTTCGCCGCGGCCACCGCCGCATCGGGCGGCACCGTCGGCATCATCATCCCGCCCAGTATCATCTTCATCGTTTACGGCTTCCTCATGAACCTGTCCATTTCGGACCTGTTCATCGGCGGCATGATCCCCGGGATCATGATGGTCGTCGGCATGCAACTGGCGTGCTGGTACATGTCGAAGAAGTTCGGCTGGGGTGAGATCATCAAGTTTCAGATCAACCGCATCCTGAAAGCCGCCTTCGGGGCCTGGCTCGGCTTCTTCGCCATCGGCCTGGTCATCTGGGGCATCTACACGGGCAAGTTCTCGCCCACGGAAGCGGCCGGCGTGACGGCCGGGTTCTGCATGGTCGTCGGCTTGGTCATGTACCCCATCGCCAAGCGGCTAAACCTGGCCCGCGACGGCAGCGCCGAAGGTGCCAGCATGGGGGCCATGTTGTTCGTGCCGGGCTTCCACATCAAGGAACTGCCGGACATCATCCTTCGTTCCGGTCAGATCACCGGCATGCTGGTGCCGTTGATCGCCATCTCCGTGGTCATGCAGCAGATCCTCTCCCTGCTGGGTGCCAAGGACTTCGTCACGGCCATGCTGGCCAACCTGGGTGGGTATTATCCGATCCTGTTCGCCTGCATGTTCATCGTGTTGATCGCCGGCACCATTCTCGAAAGCCTGCCCAACACGATCATCCTGGCGCCCATCCTGGCCCCCATCGCGGCCAGCATCGGCGTCGACCCGATCCATTTCGCCGTGATCTTCCTGGTCGGCGACGCCATCGGGTTCATCACGCCTCCCTACGGCCTCAACCTCTACGTGGCCAGCGGCATCACCGGCATACCGTATTTCCGAATATTGAAATACACGGTCCCCTATCTAGTGGCGCTGATGATTTGTTGGATCATCATCGCGTTGGTGCCGGAACTGTCGACCGCCATGCTCGGCGCCATCGGCAAGTGAGGAGACCGGGGGGAATAGACGGATGAGGGGGACTCCCGCCGAGTTGACGGCCCAGCGTCTCGGCTGCCTCTTCAGGCAAGGCCGTCATCTCGACGGCGATTGGTGTTGGTGCTATGTCTCCAACCGCCAACACCAATCGCTTCTTTTTTTCGCGACGTTCGACCTTGCATCGAACCAGGAATTTTGAGGAGACGAATGCGCGACAAGGGGCACAATTTCCTTCGAGTTTTCGGGATCATCGAGGCGGTTGTCGCCTCACCCTGGCCGATCTCCTATTCCGAATTGAGCGAGCGCCTGAACCTCGCCAAGCCCACCGCGCATCGCCTTTGCGACCTTCTGGAATCCCAGTCGCTGATTCAGCGGGCCGTTGACGGAAAGCGCTATATTCCGGGGCCCCGGTTGCGGTCCCTGTCCATGAGCGTTCTCGGCAGCAGCACGCTTTTGCTGGAGCGCCAATTGGTGCTTCAGTCGATTTCCGCAAAGATCGGCGAGACCTGTAACCTGACGGTCCCCAACGGCGGCACCATGTTGTATCTGGACCGGGTGGAGACCGATTGGCCGCTCCGGATCTCGCTTCCCGTCGGCACCCAGGTGCCGCTCCATTGCACGGCCAGCGGCAAGCTCTATCTGAGCCAGTTGGCGTCACGGGAACGCAAGCGCCTGATCGACACCCTGACCCTGGAGCCCTCTACGCCCAATACCATCACCGACCCGAAGAAGCTGATCGCCGAACTGAAGACCACGCGGGCCAACGGCGTCGGGATCGACAACGAGGAATTCTACGAGGGCATGATCGCCGTTGCCGTGCCCATCAACGACCCCATGGGACGGATTTGCGCGACCCTGGCTGTCCACGGTCCCTTGCAGCGGTTGACCATCGATGATGCGCTCGCCCACGTGCCGGCCATGCGCGAGGCCGCCGAGCGACTTGAGGCGACCCTGGTCTCCGACCTTCGGAAATAGCAAACGGGCCGCCATCCGGCCCCGCCCGATTCCTGTCACGTCCTGCAACGAAAAAGGCGCCCGCATAGGCGGCGCCCCAAAAGAAAGTGGGAGGCTTCTGTTGCCAGGCGCCTCCCGAACCCCGCCTTGGGGGGCTAGCCCCAAGGACTTAATGTGTCGATGTGTACGACTGCATTAAGCAGCGGCACGCACCGGAGCAAAGTTGTCGTTGGCAACTATTGCAAATGGACCGGTAACGGCGGTACCCCACCGAGCGAAAGCAATTGCCTTTACTACGCACGTCGATCCTGTTTCGCCCCCTTGGGATCCCCTCGCGCCCGATGCTCCAACGAGCAGGCTGGCGAGGGGAGGGAATTGGTGGAGGCGCCGGGCACTGCCCCCGGGTCCGCAACGCTTATTCCGCAACGCGTTTATCGCCATAGCCGGCGAACCGGCACCCCTAATATGTGCCGATCGGCGGAAAATCGCAATGTCCGGGTGGTTTCGGCGCCGCTCGGCACCTATTCCAGCCGCCCTCGGGCGGTCTCCACGTGGTCCGGATCGGCCTCGAAACCCATATAGCGCCGACCCAGGTTGTTCGCCGCGACCAGGGTCGAACCGCTGCCGGCGAAGGGGTCCAGGACCAATTGCCCCGGCTTCGAGGCGAGCTCGATGAGGGCCTGCATCAGCAAAACCGGTTTCTGGGTCGGGTGCAGGCCGGATTCGCCCACCTCGAAGCCGCAGGCCAGCACGTTTTCCGGCTTTTCCGCATAACGCAGGAAGGCCGCCTCGTTATAGGCGCGGACCCCGTGGTTGAGCGCGTTGTCGGCGATGGTGGCGCCGATCTTGTAGGGCTTGGTGAACCAGAGAATGGGCTCGAAGGTGGGCTTCAGGTTGCCGACCCGCCAACCCTCCCATTCGTCGGCGGCTTTCCTGTCGCCGCGGCGCTCGAAGACGACGCTCAGCCGCTGCGCCCGATGCGGTGCCCGGGTCCTGAGCCAGGCCAGGTTGTCCTTCAGGCTGAAGCCCGCGTCCTCCAGCGCTGTCACACAGCGGTGCGCCAGCCGGCGTCCGGCGAAGACGAAGGCGCTGGCGCCCGGCTTCAACACCCGGAACCACTCGGCGGCCCAGCCGGCGCACCAGGCCTGGTACTCCCGGGGGATCGCCCGGTCGGCTTCCGACCAGCCGTTGATGGGCTTGCCGCGCTTCTTGAAGACGGCGCCGGCCGCCTTCTGGGCCGGACTGGCACCCAGGAAGGCGGCGTTGGTGTTGGTGTGCAATACGTCCCAGTCCTCGGCGCCGATGCCGTAGGGGATGTCGCTGACGATCAGATGCACGGACTGGCTCTCCACCCCCTTGATCAGGGTCAGGGAGTCGCCGCAGGTCATGGTGTTTTCGGAAGGCCGGTCCGTCGCGGATGGGGCTTGTTCGCCCAGAATTTCATCGGTTTTCGCGGACATGCGCCGGAAGACTCCTCGATTCGCCCCCATGATAGCCGGAGAGGCCATAGGGGGAAACCGGCCGCCACCGCCGGGCTTGACCAATCGGCGTCCCGCCGGTGATATGAAATCGTTGGCAAGGGGGTTTTAAGCCATGGGCGAGCGGTTCGATGTGGTCGTCGTTGGCGCCGGGATTACCGGCGCGGCAACGGCCTATCATCTGATGGGGGAAGGTGCGGCGCGGGTGCTTCTGGTGGAGCGGGCCGGCGCCGCGTCCGGCGGCACCGGCAAGAGCGCCGCCATCTGCCGCCAGCACTATTCGACGCCGTTGATGGCCCGCCTGGCCCTCGAAAGCATCGACATGATGGCCGAGATGGAGGCCGACGAACCGGGGGCCTTCTGGCAATCGGGGTACATGATGCTGGTGCCCGGCGACTTGAAGGACAAGGCCGACGCCAACCTGGCCATGCAGCGCTCGGCCGGCGTCGATACTCGGTGGTTGAGCGAAGCCGAGATCGCCCACCAAGCCCCCTGGTTGGATGCGGACGGCGTCGCCGGGGTGGTCTATGAGGCAAGGGACGGCTACGCCGATCCGGTCCGCGTCACGGAACGGTTCATCGCCAAGTTCCGGGCCGCCGGCGGCACCTACCGGGCCCAGACGCCATGCCGCGGCCTGATTCGCGATGGCGACGCGGTCACCGGCGTGATGCTGGAAAGCGGCCCGGTCTCCGCCGGCACCGTGGTCAACGCCGCCGGGCCCTGGGCCAGGTTTCTGGCCGAGACCGCCGGTATCGCGATGCCGCTCCGCGCCGTTCGCGAACAGGATTCCATCTGGCAGGCGCGGTCCGGCCGGCCGCTCCCCGTGGTCTCCATCTCCAACGCCGTCGACGCCATTTATCTCCGTCCCATGGGCGACGGACGCTTCCTCATCGGCCAGGGCTTCCCCAAGGATTACCAAGACGTGGACCCCTACAACTACCGGGAAACGGCCGACGACCAATTCATCAATCTAATCCTGGAACGTGCAGCGCGCCGTTTCCCGCCGCTCGACGGCATGAAACTGATCTCCGCCTATGCCGCCCTCTATGACGTCACCCCGGACTGGTACCCGTTCATCGGGCCCAGATCGGGGCTCGGTGGATACGTGGATGCCTGCGGCGGCAGCGGGCACGGGTTCAAGATCGGCCCGGCCATCGGCCGGGAGCTGGCCAAGCGGATTGTCTCCGGTGAGGCATCCGGGGACTTCGCCGGGCTTTCCCATGACCGTATCGCGGCGGGCAAGTTGTTCGAAGGCGCCTACGGCGGTAACCGGGGCTAGGGTTACGGGTTCCGCCGCCGGCGTCCGGGAAGGCCCGGCGGGAAAGTCACGTCGCTGCCTTCCGGGAACGGTGCTATGCTCGACGCATGGCGGGATTCGGGACAGGTATCCGGCTGATGGTTCTGGCGGGCGTGCTCCTCTGGTCGGGCGCCGCGGGAACCCGCGCGGCGGCGGAGCCGCATAATCCCGTGGCCAAGCGGATCGCGGACATTGTCGACGGGCTCGCCGAACGGGTCGCCCGGGACGGCTTCCGTAAGACCCTGGAGACCACCACCCGTTTGGATTGGATGCCGCCGGAGACGGATCTCTACGTGTTCGTCTTCGAGACCAGCGGCACGCTCCGGGCGCACCCGGACGGGCGCATGGTCGGCCACGACGTCCGGCCTACCCATGGGGCCCGGGGCAGGCCCTTCATCAAGGAGATCATCGCCGCGCTCCCCGATTCCGGTGACACGGTCTGGATCACCTATTTCTGGTACGACACCAAGGAAAAGCGGGTCCGTCCCATACGCACCTATGCCCGGCGCGTCGGTTTGCTGATCCTGGCTTGCGGCTTCTTCGCCGACGAGGCCTGAGCTTAGCCGCCGGCCAGGCGTTTCACCGTTTCCAGCAGTTCCGGGGCCAGCGGGATGCCGTCGCGGCGGTAGGCTTCCATGCAGCGGTACTCCAGTTCTCCTGGCACCAGCACCTCGCCGCCGTCGCTGAAGGGCTGGACGGCCTTGATCTTGGCGACGAAGGCCTCCATGCGGTCGTAATATTCACCGGCGCCGACCAGCCTGAGCGGATCGATGACGATGAAGTAGTGGCCGACCCCTTGCGGCTCCGTTTCCGCCCACATGTCGCCGATGTCGTCCAGGAACCGCCCGCCGGACATGAGGCCCGCCAGGATGTCCACCATCAGCGACAAGCCGTAACCTTTATGGCCGCCGATGAACTGGATGAAGCCGTCCAGGCCGGCCTGGGGGTCCGTGGTCGGCTCACCGTTGCTGTCGAGCGCCCAGCCGAGCGGCATCTCCTCGCCGGCATCCCTGAGCTTGCGCATCTTGCCCCGCGCCGCGACGCTCTGGGCCATGTCCAGGATGAACGGGGCGCCGGTGCGCCGGGGTGCGGCGAAGCCGAAGGGATTGTTCCCCAGAAGCCGGTCCCGGCCGCCGAAGGGCGACAAGGCCGGCGAGGCGGCGGTGCCCGAGAACAGGGCCATGGCGGCCACCGTGGCGGCGTAGCCGTAGGGCGCGTTGCCGCCGAAATGATTGGAGTTGCGGACCGCCACGTAGGCGATGCCGGTCTCGCGGGCCTTCTTCATGGCCACCTCGAGGGCCCGGGCGGCGACCACCTGGCCCTGACCGGCGCCGCCGTCGACGACGGCCAAGGCCGGGGCCCGGTCATCGATGGTGATCTCCGCCTTGGCCTGGACGACCCCGGCCTCGACCCGCTTCAGATATTGCTCCAGGCGGTGCACGCCGTGGGTCGAGATGCCCATGAGGTCCGTGGTCACCAGAATCTCGGCCACCGCGTCGGCGTCTGAATCCGGAAAGCCGGCGTTCACGAAGGCCTGCTTGGTCAACGCCGAAAGATCCTCGGCCGAGATGGTGACGGGTTCGGTGCTCATGGCCTCACCATGGCCGGTTCGCATCGGCCGGTCAATCGGTGCTACCCTCGCGGGAGGACGCCATGAACCGCAGCACCGCCAAGCGCATCGCCGAGCGCTGGATGTTCCCCACCGAGAAGTCCAGCTACATGGGCGGGCTCGAGGACCGGCCCGTGCTGGTCGCCTCCAGGGGCTCCACGGTCATCGACAGCGACGGCAAGGAATACCTGGATTTCCAGTCCGGCCAGATGGGGGCGGCGCTGGGCCACCAGCATCCGCGCATCGTCGCCACCGTGGAAAAGACCATGAAGTCCATGATGCACGCCACCAACACCATGCTGCACGAACCGCGCTTGAGGCTGCACGAACGCCTCGGCAAGCTGCTGCCGAAGCCGCTGGCGAAGTCCCTGTTCCTGGTTTCCGGCAGCGACACCATCGAGGCCATGGTGGACCTGGCCCGCAAGGCCACCGGCGGGCTCGACGTGATCGGCTTCCATGCCGGCCTGCACGGCTCGACCTCGTATCTGACCCGGTCGCTCTCCTTCAACTGGAGCCGCCGCAAGCACGCCGTGGTGGCGCCGGCCACGGCGGCCATCCTGGCGCCCTACTGCTACCGCTGCCCCTTGAAACTCAAGTTCCCGAAGTGCGAGGTGCAGTGCCTCTCGGCCAGCCTGGAGCTGGCCGACGCCAACTTCACCGGGCCGCCGGCCGCCTTCATCGGCGAGCCCATCCTGAGCGCCGGCGGGGTGATCGTGCCCCCGGACGGCTACTTCAAGAAGCTCCAGGGGGCACTCGAGGATCGCGGCATGCTGATGATCATGGACGAGGCGCAGACGGGCCTCGCCAAGACCGGCAAGCTGTTCGGCTTTCAGCACGAGAAAGGCGTCAGCCCGGAGATCATCGGGCTTTCCAAGCATTTCGGCGGCGGGCTCCCCATCAGCGCCGTCTGCGCCACCGCCAAGGTGGCCCGGGATGCGGTCAGGAACGGCTACTTCGCCACCCGCTCCCACGCCGCCGACCCCATCCTCTGCGCGGCCGGCACGGAAAGCCTGAACATCGTCGTCGAGGAGGACATGGCCGGCAAGGCGGCCAGGATCGAGAAGCGCATCAAGGGGGCGTTCCGCAAGATGGCCAAGGAGTTCGAGCTGGTCGGCGACATCCGCGGCCGGGGCGTGCTCTTAGGCATCGAGTTCGTCACCGACCGGGAAAGGAAGACCCCGGCCGAGGCGGCGACCCGCAGGATCTTCGATGAATGCCTGAAGAAGGGCCTGATCTTCCAGATCCGCGGCACCCGGGGCCTGCAGAACGTGATCCGCCTGGTGCCGCCCATGACCACCACCAAGGCCGAGTTGGACCGGGCGCTCACGATCCTCTACGACGCCGTCAAACGGGCCGCCAAGGGGAAGCGGCGCCGCAAGGGCTGAGGCGCTTCAGCGCTCCTCCCAGACCCGTTCCTCGAATTCGATCTCGCGTTCGAAGGTGGCCAGTTCGCTGGTCGGGAAGTCGCGGATGGAGATGATCCCGTAGCCCGTGCCCCCGAGGCCGGTGACCACCAGGTGGCGGACGCCTCGTTCATGCATTGTCCGGACCGCCTCGAAGCCGGTAAGGTCAGCGTCCACGGTGATCGGTGACGGGGTCATCACCTGGGAGACCGCGGTGGTGGCCGGGTCGACGCCCCGGGCGACGACCCGTTGCAGCATGTCGCGCTCCGTGAAGATGCCCACCAAGTCCCCGTCCCTGAGGATCGGCAGGCTGGCCACGTGGCGTTGCGACATCTGCCGGGCGGCCTCCAGGATGGTGGTGTCCTCGTCGGCGTGAAGCAGTTCCTGACCGTAGAGAATCTCACGAAGTATGCGATGTGGCGTGGCATCCTCCCTCGTCCCGCGAGCGGCCCATGCCGGTACGCCCGGGGTTTCGTTGGGGCGGCTTGGCGGCGAGTATACCACCTTCGGCGGGCCGGTTGTATGAAGGCTTGCATGAATCCCTCCGATGGCCTTGCAAATTCACCCCCGAGGCCCGAGGCTGACGCGGCACTTCAACGAAGGAACAGAGGCGAGACATGACGGCGGCCTATCAATATCCCGACGCGGTGGTTTCCACGGACTGGCTGGCGGACCACCTGGAGGACGCGGACCTTCGCATCTTCGAATGCACCATGTACCTGCAGTACGATCCGGAGGGCAAGAAACCGGTGACGGCCCGCAACGCGCGGCCCGAATATGACGCCGGCCACATCCCGGGCGCCGGATACCTGGATCTTCAGGAGGACCTTTCCGACAACCAGGCGGGCATCCGCTTCAAGATGCCGGCGGCGGAAGACCTGGCCCGGGTGCTGGGCGAGAAGGGGGTCGGCGACGAGACGCGCGTGGTGCTCTACGCCCGCGACACCCTGCAATGGTCGACCCGGGTCTGGTGGATGTTCCGGGCCATCGGCTTCGACAACGTGGCGATCCTGGACGGCGGCTGGCATAGCTGGGAGGCCGAGGGGCGCCCCGTCTCCACGGATCCGGCCACCTATCCGGCCGGCACCGTCACTGCCAGGCCGCGTCCCGAAGTGTTCGTCGGCAAGGACCAGGTCAAGGGGGCCATCGGCGATGCGGGCACATGCACCATCAACGCGCTCACCCCCAACATCCACCGTGGCGACGATGCCCGTTACGGGCGCGCCGGCCGCATCCCCGGCAGCGTCAACGTGCCGGCCGCCGCCCTGCAGGAACCGAAGATGATGAAACTGACGACACCCGACGAGGCCCTGGCCGCCTTCGAGACGGTCGGCGCGGACCGGGAGAAACGGATCATCGTCTATTGCGGCGGCGGCGTCGCCGCCACCCTGGACGCCTTCCTGCTGCACCAGTTGGGCTATGCGGACATCGCCGTGTACGACAACTCCATGACCGAATGGGCCAACGATCCCGACCTGCCCATGGAGACGGACTGAGAAAAAGACGGCCCGGCCGAAGCCGGGCCGCTGAAGGCCAGGTGAGAATCTCTGAACGGCGCCGCCTTAGCGGCCCCGGAACTGCTGTTCCGGCAAATCCCAGAAGGACCGGCGGGCCTCGGCGTTGGCCTCGGCGCGGGTGATGCCGATGTCCTTCAGCTGGCGGTCGCTCATCTCGGCGAGCTGCCGGCGCTGCCGGCTGACCCGATAAGCGCGCAGCGCCAGGACCAGCATGTGGATGGCGGAGACCGGCCGAAGACCGATCCGGAAACCGGGATGGGCGGTGAGGGTGCTATGGGCCATGACGTTCTCCTCCTATGATGGTTGTCCAGAAGTTATTGAAGGGGCGGCGATTTTGAAGTTGGCGAAGTCCTCGAAGACCCAGCCGTTCTTGAGCGTGTCGTAGATGATCTTGAGCAGCTTGCGAGCGGTGGCGATGATCGCCTTGCCGGCGCCGCGCCGGGCCTTGATGCGGCGATAGAAGGCATTGAGATAGCCCGAGTAGCGGATCGCGATCAGCGTGCACTGGACCAGGGTGGTGCGCACCAGCTTG
>Ga0209568_1000666_pt1 | contig 12185 bp, 12 predicted proteins | sample WorMetOlspDAHAB2_FD_187406 | JGI IMG/M metagenome (GOLD analysis project Ga0209568, IMG submission 187406) | Marine gutless worms symbiont microbial communities from Max Planck institute for Marine Microbiology, Germany - Olavius sp. DAHAB.2... ...
GATCGCTTCAAAGCCAGTCTCAACCGCGCTTTTCCGAAGACGAACGAGACGATACAGATGCCTTTCGATGACTGATTCTGGAAAAAGAAACCAATTAAATATCAAGGCCCCAAACTAGGCAATTCCGAATGTTTATCCCCTCTGATGGCCCGCGAGCGGCGATTTCCGCCTTGACCTTGTATCGCGCGAGCGGTGTAGTGGTTGGTGTTCGGGGCTACTTGCCGATTCTCCGCGCAAGATATGTAGAACCCCGAAGGCGCGTAGTTCGGGTACGGCGGCGATGGCGGAAACAACCACGCAAGGCGGGTCGCCATCCGCGGACACGGGTGACGCCCAACCGAAAAGCGGCCTTGGACTCGGCCGGCTCCGGCGCGAGAAGAAAGGCGGCGGCCGCCGGCAATCCTGGCTGCGCCGGACCTTCGGCATGGACCGTATGTTTGGGCTCGCGTTGCTGGCGGGCTTGCTGGTCCTGTACGCCGCCGATCCGTACATCATCGAAGTCATCCGGGTGAAGACCTTCGACGTCTACCAGAAAGCCAAGCCGCACCAGGTCACTGATCGCCCCGTAACCATCATCGACCTCGATGAGCAAAGCCTCGCCGAGATCGGCCAATGGCCATGGCCACGGACGATCGTCGCCCAGATGATCCAGAACCTGATGCAGATGGGCGCCGTCCTGGTCGCTTTCGACATCGTGTTCGCCGAACCCGACAGGATGAATCCGTCCGGCGTCGCGGATGCCATCTATGGTCTCGACGATGATACCCGCGCCAAGCTCAGGGCGTTGCCCAGCAACGACGCCGTTCTCGCGCAGGTGGTCAAGAACAGCCGCGTCGTCCTCGGGCAGGCGAGCTTCTGGGAGGACCGCGAACTGAAGGCCGGGCCGCCGGTCAAGAAATCGGTCGCCGTCAAGATGACCCCGGGGGCGCCACCGCCATTGGCGCTGGTGCCGAGCTTTCCCGACCTGATCCGCAACGTTCCGGAAGTCGAAAAGGTGGCGACCAGTCATGGCATCTTCTCGCTGGTGACGGAACCGGACGGCATTGTCCGCCGCGTGCCGTCGCTGTTCGCCTACGACGGCAACCTCTATCCGTCGCTTTCGGTGGAGATGCTGCGGGTCGCCACCGGGCGGCCGACAATTCTTGTCAAGACCAACGAAGCAGGGGTATCCGAGTTGGCCATCGCCCGCGGTCTTGCTCTGCCGACAGACAGGATTGGCCGCGTGTGGCCGTATTTCTCTGAGAGCGACAAGGAGAAATATGTCTCGGCCCGCGACGTGCTCGCCGGCACCGTCGATCCGGCGAAGATCCAGAACAAGCTGACCATCGTCGGCACGTCTGCTGTGGGGCTTCTCGATATCCGATCTACGCCGGTGGATCGGGTCATTCCTGGTGTTGAGGTTCACGCCCAGCTGATCGAGACGGCGCTGACCGGCGAGTATCTTTTGCGGGAGAACTTCATCGTCGCCGCGGAGTTGTCGCTGCTGCTGTTCGGCGGCCTGCTGATGATCTGGCTGGTGCCGAAGGTCGGCGCCAAATGGACGATGATCCTGTTCTTCGTCGTCGCCGGCGGCGCCGCGGGGACGTCGTGGTACCTGTTCTCTGAACAAAGGATCATGTTCGATGCCGTTTATGCGGTGTTCGGCATCCTGATCCTCTATACCCTGCTCACCTACACCGGCTACGCCAAGGAAGAGGTGCAGCGCCGCCAGGTCCGCTCGGCGTTCGGTCACTACCTGTCGCCGGCGATGGTCGAGAAGCTGGCCGAGGATCCTGATCAGCTCAAACTCGGCGGCGAGACCCGCAATATGTCGATGCTGTTCTGCGACGTCCGCGGGTTCACCACCATCTCCGAGATGTTCGACGCCGAGGGTTTGACTCAACTCATCAACAAGCTGCTGACGCCGCTGACCAAGGTCATCCTCGATCGGCAAGGCACCGTCGACAAGTACATGGGCGACTGCATCATGGCGTTCTGGAACGCGCCGCTGGACGACGACGCGCACGCGCGAAATGCCTGCCTCGCGGCGCTGGTGATGAACGAGGAGATGGGGCCGCTCAACGACCGCCTCGCCGCCGAGGCCGAGGAGGAGGGGCGCCCGCACATACCGCTGAAGATCGGCATCGGCGTCAACTCGGGCGACGTGGTCGTCGGCAACATGGGATCGGACCAGCGGTTCGATTATTCGATCCTTGGCGACAACGTGAACCTGGCCTCGCGGCTGGAAGGCCAGTGCAAGACCTACGCCGTCGACATCGTCATCGGCGAGAACACCCAGGCCAAGATCCCCGACATGGCGACGCTCCAGCTCGATCAGATCAAGGTCAAGGGCAAGACCGAGGCGGTCACCGTCTACACCGTTCTTGGCGACGAAACGATCAAGAACGGCAATGCCTTCCCGGTGCTCGAGGAAGCCCACAACAAGATGCTCGACGCCTACCGGTCGCAGGACTGGGCGGCGGCGAAGCAGCATCTTTCCGCGTGCCGCGACCTGCTCGACGGCTTCGCGCTGGGCGAGTTCTACGACATCTACGCCGAGCGCATCGCCGAGTACGAGGCCAACCCGCCGGGTGCCGACTGGGACGGCGTCTACGTCGCCACTTCCAAATAGCCGTCCGATGGACGGTCCGGCCGAGCCCGGTTACGTCCGCCTCCATCAAACCGGCGAACTTGCCGCGCGCGCGGCCGCAGCGCAGGAACGGCTCCGCTGCTGCGACCTCTGCGCCCGCTACTGCTACGTCGATCGCACCGAGGGAACGGCGGGGGCGGCCTGCCGCACCGGCGCGAACGCGGTGGTCAGCTCCGTGTTCGCCCACCACGGCGAGGAGGCGCCGCTCAGCGGCTCGCGCGGTTCGGGCACCATCTTCTTCGCTTGGTGCAACCTGCGCTGCCTCTTCTGCCAGAACTACGAGCTGAGTTGGGAGGGCGAGGGACGGGAGGTGTCGGCCACGGACTTGGCGGCGATGATGCTGGCCCTGCAGCGCGAGGGCTGCCACAACATCAACTTCGTCAGCCCCAGCCACGTTGTCGCCCAGATCCTCGAGGCGCTGCCCATCGCCGCGGAGGCCGGATTGCGGCTGCCGCTGGTCTACAACACCGGCGGCTACGACAGCCTGGAGGCGCTGGCGCTGCTCGACGGGGTCGTCGACATCTACATGCCCGACCTCAAGTATGCGGACGCCGATGTCGCGCGGAAGTACTCCAAGGTCCGCGACTATGCCGCCGTCAACCAAGCGGCGATTGCGGAAATGCACCGTCAGGTGGGCGATCTGGTCCTCGATCGGCGCGGCATCGCCATGCGCGGACTGCTGGTCCGCCATCTGGTGCTGCCGGGTGGGTTGGCCGGCACGGACGCCGTGCTCCGCTTCCTCGGCGAGGAGATCTCGCCCAACACCTACGTCAACATCATGGCCCAGTACCGACCCTGCTACCGCGCCGGCGAGTATCCGGAAATCGACCGCCGGCCGGCACCGAAAGAGATGCGGGCCGCCTTCGCCGCCGCCGCCCGCCACGGCCTCACCCGCCTCGACGACCGCGCGCCAATGCGGTGGATGTAAGGCCGACCGCTGGCTAGAGGTCGAGCGTCACCTCGACGACGTCTTCGTCTGGGATGGGGTGGCCGGTAAAGCCGAGGCTGTAAACCAGGTCGAGCATGCGCCGGTTATCGCGCAGCACCTGGCCGACGATGCGGTTCGTCCCCCGGCTGCGGCAATAATGAATCATCTTGTCGAGCAGTTTGCGGCCCAGCCTTTGCCCCTTGAGGTCGGAGCGGACGAGGATGGCGTACTCGGCGGCGTCGTTGTTGGGGTCGGTCACCGTGCGGACGACGCCGAGGGTTTCCGGTCCCGAGCCGTCTTCCTTCGGGGTGGTGACGATGAACGCCATCTCGCGGTCGTAGTCGATCTGAGTGAGCCGTGCCATCTCGGTATGAGGCAGCGCGCTGACCAGACCGAAGAAGCGGAAGCGGATGTCTTCTGGCGTCAGCTTCGCGATCAGCTCGTGGTGCTCGGGCTCGTCTTCCGGGCGGATCGGCCGAATCAGCACAGGACGGCCCGACGCGAGGGCGAAGTCTTCCTCCAGTTCCTTGAGATAGGGGCGGATGGCCAGGGTGCGTTCGGGGCCGGTGCCGGCCCGGGCGACGCGGGCCCGCACGTCGACCGCCAGCACCCCTTCGGCGTCGACGAACAAGGGGTTGATGCGGAGCTCGACGATCTCGGGGATGTCGACGACGAGTTGGGAGATTTGCACCAGCGTCAGGCGCAGGGCCTCGGCGTCGGCGCCGGGGCGGTCGCGGTAGCCGTCAAGCAGGCGCGAAATGCGGGTGCGCTCGATCAGGTCGCCGGCCAGGGTCATGTTCAGCGGCGGCAGCGCAACGGCGCGGTCGTGGACCAAGTCGGCGGCGATGCCGCCATGGCCGAAGGTGATAACCGGGCCGAACACCGGGTCGGTGGTCACGCCGATCATCAGTTCCAGTGCCCCGGGCCGGAGCGCCATCTTCTGCACGGTGAATCCTTCGACGGTCGCCGAGGGCGCATTCAAGGCCACGGTCACGAGCATCTGCTCGGCGGCGGCGCGGACCGCGTCGGGGGTATCGAGGAACAGATCCACACCGCCGATGTCGGCGCGGTGGTCGATGTCGGGCGAATGAATTTTCAGGGCGACGGGGAACCCGATATCGCGGGCCTGTTCGACGGCTTCCTCCGGGGTTCGCGCGAGGTGGGCTTCGACGGTGGGAATGCCGAAGGCGGCGAGCACCGCCTTTGCTTCGGGTTCGGTCATCGACGACCGGTCGTCCACGAGCACGCCCTCGACCACCCAGCGGGCGGCTTCGGTGGCCGGCGTGAATCCGGTAGCCGTTGAGGGCGGTGTCTCCATCAACATCACCTAGTTGTGCCGGAAACGCACCATGTGCAGGAACGCATCCACCGCCAGCGTCGGCGTGTCGTACGTGGGGATGTCAGCCTCGGCGAAAGCGCGGCGCGCCGGGCCAACGGCATGGTCGCCCATCCAGCAGGTCATCACCGGACGCCTGGCCTTGTGGGCGGCTTCGATCACCGCGCGGGCAGAATCGTCTGGCGAGGACAAGGCCGTCGGTGCGTACAGCACCATCACCGCGTCGACCGCGTCTTTCGCCGCGAGCAGGGCCTTCACCGTGTCCGCGTAGGCCGCCGCCGGGGCGTCGGGGGCGAGGATCACAGGGTTGGTGCGGGTCCAGCCGTCGGCCGCTGAGCCTTCGAGGCTCGCCGCTGTATCGGCGCCGATCTCGGCCAGCCGGGCGCCACCGAGGACGATGCCGTCGGTGACCATCATCGCCGCGCCGATGCCGTTGGCCACAACGGCCAGGCGATCGCCGCGCAGAGGTTTCGCCCGCGAGAGGGTTTCGACGGCGGCGAACAGTTCGGCGAACCGGAACACCCGCAGCATGCCGGCGCGGCGGAAGGCGGCACCATAGACGTCGTCGGCACCCCACATGGGTCGGCCGTGGAACCCCGCGGCGCGCAGGCTCTCGGGGACACGGCCGGCCTTGAACACGATCACCGGCTTGTTGCGGCTGGCGCCGCGCCCCGCCGACATGAACGTGCGGCGCTGGTCGATGCCTTCGATGAACAGCAGGACGGCGCGGGTATGCGGGTCACTGCCGAGGTAATCGAGAACGTCGCCGAAACCGATATCGGCGGCATCGCCGAGGGCGATGAAATGGGAAAAGCCGATGCCGCGGGTTTTGGCCCAGTCGAGCACCGACGAACTGATCGCCGCCGACTGCGAGACGAACGCGACGCCGCCGGGCGCCGCGGAAACGTGGGCGCCGCTGGCGTTCAGTCCGATGCGCGGCACCATCACGCCCAGCGAATGGGGACCAAGGACGCGGAGGCCGTTGGCTCCGGCTTCGGTCAGCATGGCGTCGCGCAGGGTTCCGCGGCCGTCGCCGTCGGGCTTGTGGAGCCCGTTGGCGAGGACGATCGCCGCCCGGGTCCCGCGGTTGCCAAGATCGCGGATGATCGCTGGGATCGTCGGCGCCGGCGTGCAGACGAGGGCGAGGTCGGGGGTCAGCGGAAGGGAGTCGATGTCAGGATAGCTGAGCACGCCAGCCACCGACTCGTGGCGCGGCGTGACCGGCAGGATCGGTCCCTCGAAGCCGCCACCGAGCAGGTTGTGCATGACCAGGGCGCCCAGCGTGCCCTCGCGCGGGCTGGCGCCGACGACTGCGACGGAATGGGGATCGAACAGATTCTTCAGGTGGCGGATTGGCATCGCTGGCACCGCGTGCGGACGCGGCGATCATAGGCGCATCCGTACGGCGCGCAACGGCGATTTGTGCAACGCAGCAACGCTTGCGGCGTTGGTCCTTACTTCTCGGTCATCACCCAGACGCCGTTCCAGTCGTCGCCGGGCGGATTGGCCATCAAATGCTCGCACCGGTCGACGTAGACGTTTGCCAGCTTGTCCCGGGCGTTGAGGCCAATGGTGTCCTTGAACGCTCCGAGGGCCTTGTCGAAGTTGCCCTCCCGATACTGCTTGATGCCCTCTTTGAAGGCACCGAGGGCGTCCTGCATGTTCGGGAACGAGATGTCCGTGTGGTAGTCGAGCACCTCGAACACGCCCACCGGCTCGGTCTTGCCCTTCACCACCACCTTGTCGATGTCGCGGACCCGGTATGTGCCGTGCAGGCGATTGAAGGTGTTTTCGCTGATCAGGATGTGGGCGTGGTACTGCTTGCAGGCGCTCTCAAGCCGCGCGGCCAGGTTCACCCCATCGCCGATCATCGTGTAGTCCATGCGCTTCGGCGAGCCGATGTTGCCCGACACGACGATATCGGTGTTGAGGCCGATGCCCATGTCGATGGGCGGCAGGCCGTTGTCGATCCGCGTGCGATTCCAGCGCTCCAACTCCGAAATCATGCTGATCGCCGCGCGCAGGGCGCGGTCCTCGTCGTCGTCGTGGGACAGCGGAATGCCGAACGCCGCCATCATCGCGTCGCCGATGAACTTGTCGAGCATGCCGCCCTCGCGAGTCAGGCAGTCGACCATGATGGTGAAATACTCGTTGAGCAGGCTGACCGTTCCCTGGGCGCCGAGTTCCTCGGTCAACGTCGTGAAGCTGCGCACGTCGGTGAACAGCACCGTCGCCAAGGTGCTCTTTCCGCCGAGGATCTCCTCGCCGCTTTCGAGGAGCTGATCGGCAAGGCCGGGGTCCATGTAGCGGGCCATCGTCGACTTCACCCGCTTTTCGCCGGTGATGTCTTCGAGCATCATCATCGTGCCGATCTTCTGCTTCTCGACGCTGACCAGCGGCAGCACCGTGGCGTTGACCGAGAACGTCGCGCCGCCGAACTTGAGCTCGGCATCCATGGCGATGTCCGACGACTGAGTTTCCTCGACGCGCTGGATCTTCTCGACCACCCAGCCGTTGGGGCCGGTGAAGATTTCCGTCGCCTGCTGTTCGAGCACGTCGGTCGCCCGGCACTTGAGGATGCGCAGGCCGGCCGAGTTGCAGGTGATGATGCGGCCGTCCTCGTCGATGGTGATGACGCCGTTCGACATCGACTGCAGCATGCTCTCGTTATAGTTCTTCATGTTCTGCACGTCGTTGAACAGCTTGGCGTTTTCTAGCGCGATCGAGACCTGTGCGGTGAACGCCTTGAGCCGCGATTCATCCTCGTCGTTGAACGGCCCGCCGCTCTTGTTCAGCACCTGGGTGACGCCGATGGTCTTGCCGTTCTTGTTGATCACCGGCACGCACAGGATCGAGCGCGTGAAGTAGCCGGTCTGCTTGTCGAAGCCCGGATTGAAACGGAGGTCGGCATAGGCGTGAGGGATGTTGACCGTGTGGCCGGTGTGGAACACGTTGCCGGCGATGCCGACGTTGTTGGGCATGCGGATCTGCGTGGCACCCAGCCCTTCGCCGACCTGCGACCACAACTCGTCGGTTTTCTCGTCGTTGAGGAACAGCGTCGAACGCTCGGCATTGAGCATGCGCGTCGCCTCGCTCATCACCTTCTGCAACAGCGCACCGAGGTCGATTTCGGAGGTGATGTCGGCGACCACGTCCAGGAACTCCAACTCCTGGACACGGGACTTCTTCATCTTTTCGACGAACTGACTGTTGCGTAGCGCCGCTGCCGCCTGGGTGCACATCGCCTCGAGAAGTTCGAGGTCGTCCGTGGAGAACTCGCCGTCGAGTTTGTTCAGACATTGCGAGACGCCGATGATCTCGCTAGTGACGGTTCGGATGGGTGCGCACAATATGGCCTTGGTGACGAATCCGGTCTGTTCGTCGACGCTGCGGTTGAAATGCTCATTGGCATAGGCGTCGGGAATGATCGCACCCTTGCCGCTGTTGAACACGTGGCCGGCGACGCCGGTGGTGTTGAGGAAGCGGATCTCCCGGGTGAAGTTGCCCTGGGCGATGCGTGCGTACAGCTCGTCGGTCTGGCTGTCGTAGAGGAACAGCGAACCGCGCTCGGCGTTGGTCGCTTTCGAGGTGATGGCGATCAAGGTCTCCAGGACCTCGTCGAGGGACTGGGTCGCGGCCAGCTTGTTGGTCATATTCAGCAGCATCTCGGCGTGCTGAAGCTTGCGTTTCGCTTCCGCCGCCGTGATTCCGCGGTACTGGTTGCTTTCTACTTTTTCCTGATCGCCGTAGGCCATGCGGACTTCCTATGAATGAGGGCGGGGAGCGGCTTCCAGCTCCTCGCGGAGGACCGTGATTGTCGAATGGAGTTCGCGGCGCTCCTGCTCGTAAGACCCTTCGATGGTGCGAAGCTTGCCGTCGTACTCGGCGTTGATGCCGTCGAGCTCGGTGCGCAGCATGCTGATGGTTTCGCGCAGCTGGTTGATTTCCTTTCCCGATTGGGTCAGCGCCGCCTGCACCGCTTCCTGGTGCTCGACCTTCAGGCGCTCGGACTCGTCTCGCTGGCGGGCAACGGTCGCTTTCAGCTCGTCCACCTCCCGTCGCGCGATGTCCATCGCTCGCTGGACCGCTTCGTCTTTCTATCGGCGCACGTCCTCGATATCCACGCGAAGGGTCTCGATCGTCGAGCGCAGGTGCGTCATCTCGCCTTCGGCTGCGGCGGTGGCAGCAGCGACGGCCCGTTCCCGCTCGCCGGCCGCTTCCTCGAGTTTTTCCCGCAGGGCTTCGATGGTGCCGCGGAGATGTAGGATTTCGGTGTTGGCCGAGGCGATGGCCTTCTGCAGCCGATCATCGCGCTCACAACTGAGCTTCTCGAGTTCCTCGCGAAGAACCCGAACCGTGTCATTCAGGTGGGCGTTTTCCGCCTCGGCATGATGCAGCCGTTCCGCGCCGTCTTGAGGTTCCATACCACCCCTGTGTTCCCGGACTACTGGCGCCGCCGCAGCCTTGCGCGTCATAGTCACCCCGGCTGTCAACGCCGTCAAGGTTTCGAAGGGCTTGCGCCGTGCCGTGCGTGTCGGTAATCAAGCCGCTCCACCGGGCCGAACTGGATCATGACCGCCGTGCAACTCGTCGCCTCGCCCTGCATAGGCATCTGTGTGCTCGATCCGGCGACGGGGTTCTGCCGCGGCTGCTTGCGCACGGGTGAAGAAGTCGCGGTGTGGCGGGATGCGGCCGACGCTGATCGCCTGGCGATCCTCCGGCACATCGAGGCGCGCCGCCGCGCCGGTCACACGACGGACAGTTTGCCGGTCGGCTAGTCGGTTCGGACGCGCCGCGTCGTTGTCCGCAAGCGGTGCGCCAAGTTGACGGCCAGCGACTGGTAGAACCGTCCGGCAAAAGCAGGATCGGCGCGGACCATCTCGTCGACTTCGGCGCCATCGAGATAGAGTGCCTCGACCTCGGTCTCGGCGAGAACCGTCGCGCACGAGCGCGTATGGTCGAGGAAGGACATGTCTCCGAAAATCGCTCCCGGTCCGAGACGCGCGACGACGACGGCATCGAACGACGTGGCGGTGGGGTTCTGATACTGGATCCGCACCCAGCCGACGTCGATCATGACGATGGCGTTGTAGTCGCGTCCCTCGCGGATGATGATTTCGCCACGCTGGTACCGCTGGCGTTCGGACCGGGCGAGGATGATGCGCCGCTCGTTCGCCGTCAGCCGCGCGAATGTTCCGGAAAAGACCATGGGTTGCCCGCGTGTTCGGAAACGTCGCCGTCCTTCATAACCGGAATTCGTCCCGTGTGCGACCGTGATCCGCGCCGCGGGACGCCCTGGGAACCGCAACGTCTGCAGCCGGACGACGCACGGCCGCGCTATACTCGTTCGGAATCGCGGGAGAGGAGCATAGGAACGATGATCCGCCGAAGTACGCCCGGCAGGGGCTGTCGGTACGTCGCCGTCGCCGTTGTCGGCCTCATGCTGGGGAGTTCCGCGCTGTCAGCCGCCGATCACGGCCACGATGATCCGACGCCGCCGGCGCCAAAGGAGTCGATCGAGCAGGCGACCCAGCATCTGCTCAGGGCATTGGAACTGATGCTGATGGCCATTCCGCGCTATGCGCCGCCGGAAGTGTTGGAGAACGGCGATATCATCATCCGCCGCATCCCGCCGGATCGGGACGAAGCACCCCCAACCGCTCCCAAGCGCGATGCGCCGGAACGAACGGATATCTAGCGATGTCCAGAGGGGGCGCGTCCACGCCGGCCGGGCATTTCTGCGGTCCCGGCGCGGCGGGCGCGTAACCAGGGCTACTTCTTGGTGGTCGACTTGGCGCGGCTCGTGGTCTTCTTGGCAGCCGGCTTGGCCGTCGAAGCCTTTGGCGCCGGCGCTGCCTTGCGCTGGGCGGCCTTCGGCATTGCCGCGGCGGCGACGCGTTGCACCGTCGACATCACTTCCTTTTCCGCCTGCAGCCAGTACTCCATGGCCATGCCCTGTTGCTTGCCGGCGGATTCCCACAGCGTGTATGCCAGGTCCCGGATGCGGGCCTGGATTTCCTCGCCCTGCTTTTGAATGTCACTCATTGCTTCGGTCCCCCAGGATGAAGGTTTTGGCGGCGCGTAATCTGGACGCGATGACGTGGCCCTGCATCGAAAAAATCAACTCCGGCGCGGATTTTTTGGCCGTTCAGGTCGGATATCGTGATGATGGTGCATCGACGAGGCGGCGTGGCCGATGACAACGCCACCGCGACTGAGCCTGGCCCAGTCGGCGGCGCTGCCGTATCGCGTCGGACGATACCGGTCGGAAGTGCTGCTGGTCACTTCGCGAAGAACACGGCGGTGGGTGGTGCCGAAGGGGACCGTCGAAGCGCGGCTGACGCCGGCCATGTCAGCGGCGGCTGAAGCATTCGAAGAAGCCGGGGTAATCGGCCCGGTATCGCGCGTGTCCATCGGCGCGTACGGATACGAGAAGGTCGTCGGTTCCGGCATCGTCTATTGCTCGGTCCGGGTTTTTCCCATGGCGGTCACGGTCGAACTCGACCATTGGCCGGAGCGCACCCAGCGGCAACGCATGTGGATGTCGTTCGATGCCGCGGCCCACAGGGTGGCCGAAACGGGGCTGCGACGAATTTTGTCCGCCTACGGCGCCCGGCTTCGCGCGGACGTCAGGCCGGTTGCCGTCACCGGGATGTGACTCGACGCCCAAGCCGTTGTCGGTCCAAGCTTCGCCCATGCCCATTGCCGCCGTCCTCGTTGCGCTTCTGCTCGCGGTTGCCGCGCCGGCGGAGGCCGGTGATTGGGCCGACGGGCTGGAGGCCTATGACGGCGGAGACTACGCCCGCGCCGTGGCGCTGTGGCGGCGGGCCGCCGAAGGCGGCAACCTCGATGCGATGACGGCCATCGCCGACGCCCATGCCCGCGGCCTCGGTGCCGCGCCTGATCTTTCCAGCGCGGCCGTCTGGTTCCGGAGGGCGGCCGAACGGGGCCATGCGGTCGCCCAACTCAATCTCGGCGACATGTTGAGCCGCGGCGCCGGCGTCGAGCGTGATCTCGGCGAGGCCTACATGTGGCTCGGGCTGGCGGCGGCAAGCGGCAATGCCTGGGCGGCACGGCGCCAGGCCGAACTCGGCGAGACCATGACCGCGGAGGCGCGCACCGCAGCCGAAGGTCGGATTCGTGCCTGGCGCCCTCGCACGGACTAATACCAACGGCAGAAATTATTGACCGACATGAACCCAATCTCTCCATCCAATTGACATGATGGTTTCTGGTTGTTGCATGAGCTTGTTCCAGGCTTGGCAGCCGGCCTCGATGATGGCCTCGTAGTC
>Ga0209568_1000668_pt1 | contig 12163 bp, 10 predicted proteins | sample WorMetOlspDAHAB2_FD_187406 | JGI IMG/M metagenome (GOLD analysis project Ga0209568, IMG submission 187406) | Marine gutless worms symbiont microbial communities from Max Planck institute for Marine Microbiology, Germany - Olavius sp. DAHAB.2... ...
GAATAATAGATGAATGGAACAACCTCCCAGCTGCATTACTGAACTGTGTTACTATAGATACTTTCAAAAGAAAACTAGACTGTCATTTAAAGAATCGGGGATATTTTTAAGCTTCCGAGCTTCTTTCCCCTTGTTTAACCACCCTCGGGTGGAGTTGAGTTGAGTTGAGTTTAACAGTACACTATACTGAGCAACGCGCTTTTACAAGACGGAGACATCCATTAGGGACTTCGAAGTTCGAACCTTCAGAGAAAATCAAAACGGCACCCAAAATCTCGGGACCATTTACTTATTTTGCGACATTTGTTACGAGTTTACTTGCTATTCTTTGTGGATGTTTGTTTACCAGTTGTGTAACGTTTTTATAGTTTTCATTTTGAAGTTCTAGTTGTTTCTATCGATGTGCATATGTGGTGTTGAGATGACAACACCTTTTGGCAGTAATACACATTCTCCCTTTTCGTCGTCTGCATCAGCTTCTCAGACTTTTCCTGCTGCAAATGTTAGCACTTCGTTACCCACTGTCGCTCCGGCGGGATCTCCAGCTAAGGAGTTGTCAGCCAGTAATCCAGCGTTGTTGTGCCGTAAAGGACAAGAAACTATACAGGAGATACTAACAAAGACAGCCGAAGTATTTCAATATTTGCGGACTGTACAAATGCCAAACGGCGTCAATGTCACTGTGCAACAGTTTCAAGATCGCAAGAATAAACTGGATGAACCAGTTCGTCAGTTGGAAGTATTATTTCGTAAACTGCGGTTTATTTATGATTCGGTCAATGAATCAACTGCCAATTTGCCATTGCAGCCAGTCGAGGTTTTGGTTTTTCAGACATTTACAGTGCCATTTCACTGTTTAACATGTTATTAAAAGTATTGATTACACAGTAATCATGAGGTTCGACGTTCTAAAGGTGTGATTTTGACAGGCCAAACGCGTTTATGGTTCGGTTCAGTTCGGTTCAGTTTGGTCGCATGCGCGGTCAAAATCACTACGTTTCACTTTGGTTCAATATGGCATCTGTTGATATAAAAAAATTTTGAAAATAAGTATGATTATCCCGATAATTATGAATTACTGCAGCATTGGCAAAGCAGTGTGGCAGTAGAGTGGTATAAAAAGTGCATAACAACAGCCAGCAGTATGGTATTACTAGGTATTATTAGGGCCTATACATAAAAATGCACACGGCATAAGTTTGGCGCCATACGTATGTTGCATACATAGCCTATTCTATGACGGTGATTTTTCTGCCTCACTTCACTTTTAATCCTTAAGAACCACAGCTGACAAAACGTGCACTCCTACGAGAGCACCATATGTTTGTAATGTAATAGTGATCAGTGTATTTAAAGTGCTGAACCTGCTAATGAGCTCGGTTCACTTTGGTCGCAAACCGAACCATAAATGCGTTTGCGGTTCACTGAACTGGACGAGTCAAAATCACTACGTTTCCGAACCAAACCGAACCAGGACCGGTCAAAATCACGCCTTTAATTATCCCACTGTGATAATCACATCTGCTACACAACAACTGACTCAGTTAAATGTAAATAAATTGAATAATAAGTCAACCTTATGCACTACTGCATATTTTTATACACCATGTTACGCATACATGTGCATAACCTAATACCAAAGAATACTAAACCTGACCATAACCTACATGTATATTTAACAGCTATTGTAACATTAGGTTATGCACAATTATACTGTTGATTTTGTTTGGGATTTTCTCATATACTTGGCTGATTTCAGCTTATAGTAAGCATCGTTGTTACATAGTGGATGACATGTGGGTATTGCAGTTTATACCTGGTGACACAATTTAGGACATCGAACCAAATGACTATCGTTCAGCACTGCCGCACCTCTGACTTGGAACTCACTGCCACCTGCCGTATTAAACTGCGACTCTTTCTCTGCTTTCAAATCCAGACTTAAAACTCATCTGTTTTCTACCGCTTTCTGCTAACTATTCTACTTACCTGTTCCGCCAGCGCCTCTGTAGCCACCTAACGGCATAATGGCGCTATATAAATTTCGTATTATTATTATTATTATTATTATTATTACCAATTACGCATATGACTCTCAGATCTGTGTGTGTGTATCTTTGTCAATCTTTGTCAGAGTTCATCATGCAAAAACACTGCTAGCATATACTTGGTATTCAATTTCTAAACATCTTGCTCAGGTCTAAACATCTTGCACAGGTCTAAGCCAGTGCCATACATGTTTACCAATTTCTTGTTTTCTTCTTGTTAATACTGCACGAATACAGTAGTGCTTTGTGTGCAGTATGAGGTGTATTTTCTAAACTGTAGGAGGTACAGAGGGTATAGTTTTGGTTACAGTAGTTTTGGGGGCATTATTATTCATAATAGACTGGGTGTGAAATGTACAATATTTAGGAACTGCTGTCATATGTGGACACTGATGTGGCTGAGCAAGACAACAAAAATGTTGATGAACAGACGTACAGTACAGATGAAGAACGGGAATTGGTTCAGGTTGTTGATGATTTCGTTTGTATGTCTGTTTGTATGTCTGTCTAATATTTAATGAAGTTAGCAGAACCTTAACTTTTAAAACTGTAGAAGTTAGACTAACACACAGAATACTTTTGCAGTAACATCATGTTAAGAGGAGTGTTACAACAATGACTTGTCCTTTGTTCTGCATCAATGGAGATGATGTGAGAAGTTCGAATTTGAACATGAGTTGCCCCATGTTCACTTAGGATGGGAGCTGTAGAATAAGCCCACCTCTTTTCGTGGCCAAGTGTTGTAAAAACTAATGATCAAGGGTAACTTTTTGTTCGAGTTTATAGTGTTGCATTGTGTTTTTCCTGCTGCTCTTTTCGTCTTCTTCTTGGTGTTAACTTTCTCACATTATTGTATTCCAAAGGATAATAGTTTTTAATTTTGACTGATATTAGGGGCAGATCAAGGAATTTTTTAAAGATGGCATACAGAAGTGTATTAGAGGGGCTCAGAAGCAATTATCCCAGTAGGGTAGGGTTCTGGGAGACAAGTCCCCCAAAAGCTGAAGCAAAAATAAATTGCAAATTTTAACATTCTGCTGTAGAAAATTTAGGATTTAATGGGCAGGAAGCAGAACTGAGATACAGGCGTGGCCACTAGGTTGCTAGGAGAACCAGGCATAGGGAGCTGAGAGCAGCCTGGCCCCCTTAAATCCACCCGTGAATATCAACCTGTTAATTAAACTGTATTTTTAAAAGTATGATATAGCATAATCGTAACAAACGTGCCATTAATTCCAAGCCAAAAAAACAACTTGAACATAGGTTAAATATTATAATAACTAATGTATTGCACTATAGCTTTTTGAGATCCCACATGAAGTCACCACCGCTTTTGAAAGCCAGACATGAAATATGTTATAGACATATTTGATTTACCTTCTTTAGAGTTCCCTTATGCTAATACCTGACCAAAATTCCTGTTGTAAGATGAATAGAGATGTATTAAAATCACGATAAAAAATCGGCAAAATCAAGGCATTTTTTTTTTAAATGAGGAAAATCGTGGCGTTCGATTTATTGCACAGTATGCACTTATAAAGTCACTATCCTACTGCATATCGGTAACTAATTATCACCGTAGTCATGCAGCTGCATATGGAGCATTACGCCACAAAGAATTAAAATACTGCCTGACGAAAAAATGCAGGAGTGAAAATGGAGCATTATTCCTAGTTTAGTCTTTGGCCAGTGGGCATTTGGCAGATGCTGTACCACTTACGATTGATAGCACTTTAATATATTGTTGCACGCTAGTCTGTCATATGACTCATTCATCTCCAAATTCAGGCGCCAGCGAGACGACACTCGAACCAGCCTATAAGCAGCAGAAACATTACTTGGGCGCTATAGAGCCACACCTCTTGCCATGCCATCTGTCGTTTGCTTCCGTAACCCACCCACGCATCTACAGTAGTCTGTAACTTGTGCATGACAATCTTGTTTACATGACCGACCACGACCGATGAGTGGCTGACAACTGAGGATGCTTTTTTCCTGCGCGATCGGATGTGGCCGACTATAGCTGCATGCTTGTGGCCACATGCACCTGTGTCACTGGCCGAGTGGCGGTATCTGAGTCTGTTTGATCTAAGAAAGAGCTGTGCATGGTTCTGTATATGCACTCCCGGCAAGGAAGTAGGGTTAATCATGCGACTATACACGCCGAAGAAAGAAATGCACTACAAATATTTACACAAAGTTGACCGTTTAAAAGTTGAAATTGTACATATTTTGGTGATAATCACGGCCATGACACAGAATCATGGCAATTGCCGAAAATCACGGCACAAGGCGAAAATCACAGTAATCACGGCGATCGTGAATTCGTGATTTACATACATCCCTAAAGTTGAAGTGTACACAGGTTTAGCACATCCACTTGCAACCATTCCAATTGTGATTTCATTGTTTTTGAAGGTGACAAGGCTACTGGGTTGTGTACACTGGTGTGTAATTAGCAATGCGGTGCTGTTTGTGGGGATTCTTGGCATGTGTTGAATGGAGGCTATAGTCTACAGCAAACAGAAATTTGGTGTGATGCCACTGTTGGGCAATTTCAGTGCTAGCTTGGGCTTATCAAATGTTAGCCGGGCTGTGTATTGTAGATGTAGCATAGTTGTGTGCCTTTGCAGTAACCGTTTGTTGTTTTGGTGGCTGTTTTTACAGCAGTTGCAGATGAAGAATCGACAGCTGAAGGAAATCATTGATCAGCTTCGCACTACCGTGTGGGAAATTAACACCATGATGGCTATGCGTCGGACTGTTTCACAATAGGCTTCGAGTATCTGTGCTGTTTTATACCTGTGACACTTTAAGTGATTAAATATTGAAAGAAAACAGGATAATTACAAAAAGATTGGGAAGAGATATCTATGGAACCATCTATGTGTTGTGTGTGGTTTTCTCTTTGCGAAGGTCTCATTTTGGATGGATTTTTGGATTTTCTGTCGCTGTAGATTCTGGTGACGAGTGACATTTGTTTTTTCCCGATAACATTTTCCACATGATTGAAGCAAATCCACTTTTTGTTTAATGGTGTTTGCCCTCAACTTTGGCTATGTGTGATTAAACTTCAGAGCTATGTGGTGGTATAACTGTTGGTTGTTCAGCTGAGGAGTTGCATGTGGATTGTGGAAACTGATTTGGTAAAGTTCTATTCCTTTGTGTTCGCAAAAAAGTCAAACCACTGTGTTCCTAGTTTTGTTCAGCTCAGTATATCTTTGGATGGGCAGTATGATAGGAATTCACTTGTGCAGATAAGCTGTTAGTGTACCAGTACAGGTATATCACAGGAGTTAATAAATGAATAATATTGCATATTATGTGACAACAGGTGGACAAGAGTAATGCACACAATATTACTGTAGGATGGATACCGACTATGATGTTCCAGAATAATCGTTAGTTTTGAAACATAACAAGAATGTAAAATAACAACAATGTTAGTAGAATAAGCATTGTTACCATTGTTGTGGAGTCATTCTTCGTCTGTTTTTTATTGGTTTGAGATTGAATTTGTTACTGAATGCAAACCGGAACGAGTACTGACAGTTTCAGAATAACGTAGGTGACGATCAGTGTGAGATACGTTTTCTGTAACTAATCGTCAACTGCAGAGATGTTTGTTGTATATTCACTACGTTTGAGAATCCGATTTGAACGTGGTGTGCACAAACTTCAGAGCTGTATTAAAATAACAGTAAACAATACAGAAATGTTAGAACTGTTGCGACTAAATATAAAATATAACTTACATTATCAAATTTAGGGCCATCGATTAACTGCAGTAAACAATATTAGGTTTTAACATTAAACAACAGTAGTATGTTGACGTGAAATCAAGATACTGTTGTAATGTTCTAAGAAGCGATAAAAATGTTACTGGCATTAATACGTGTACATAAGCAAGAGAGATGCATGCCAAAAGGACTTGGAATGATGTGGAAAGAAACTACATTATGAGGTAGGCCTACTGGCGTAATTTAGCGTGAGGGGTGTAATTGTTTGAAGGAACTTGAGGAGAGTCAAAATGACAGGGGTAACAGTAAACGAACAAACGGTTTTTCGACGACGATACCGTCGGTGCATCAAAATGGAAGAAGAATAAAGCTGACAAACTAGTTAGTAATGACTTGCAACGTTGTGAAATCGGTGTGGTTCTAGAGATGCGACAGGATGAGGTAGATGAGTTAATTGCTGTTGTGGAAACAGCGGCCGATGTCGATGTCTAGGCCTATTAGTTGTTGTTAGTCATGTAAGGCAATGATCTCTCTTCCGGCTGAGCCTCATCAGGCGCTGCGTGGACGTGCCGTCGTCTGTTGACACTCTTCTTCCACGTGACAACACCGACCACCATTGGAACCACAAGCAACAGCATCAGCATCATTAACCACCACAAAGACGAAATCACGTCGGCACCACTTGCACCGGAAGCTACACATCGCCACACCGCAGACAGACATCATAGTGTGAAGTTCCATCACTTGAATTCAATCCACACCAATGATGTACGTGGCCCCAAAAAACTGGCACACTTTTTTGTATGCCTTAACTTCATACGCCTTATCTTCATCAAATATTAACCGATTTTTAAACTTATTTCACTGTCTGAATCAGGAGAATATTTGTAGTGGTCTATAGAGGCCTTGCAGTCACGTGACCAAACTTGGCCAGCTGTGTTTACTCCGCCATGATGGCCGTCAACATGGATAATCGGTACTTGCGGTTTCTACTATCGTCGTATGTCGAGCACTTGAGCGGTGACGAAAAAGAAGCCTATAAGGCGAAAGCGATAAGTGTCGGCATGATGAGCGATCCCTATTTGTTGCCCGACAGTGCTTTGACTAAGTGGGACGAAGATGGAGACGGTCAACTATGGCCGAACGTCCACTACATCGACGTCTACAACTACTTAATAAACTCAACGTCCGACTTTTCAGGCACTGCGCTGAAAAGCTACAAAAGCTTGGAAGCGTATAAGTACTTCGTGGCCGGTTGGGTGGCAGACCTGAGGGCCTGCAGACTGTCAACGGTGTATGGAAATGAAGACAACAACAACAGACTGGTGACAGCAAAGGTAAAAATTTTTTGTTCACAGTCATAATGTTATACTGCTTTGCACTTGGTCTTTGTGCTTGCACTTCTGCTTTGATGTTGCTGTTAGAATTACAGACTAAGCATTCTTTCACACGATGGTAACCATTCAGCAGTGGCTGGTTGCGATCGGTCACTGTATGTATGTATGTACTGCCGAAACATAGTGTTTATGATGCAACCTGTCCGTAGCACAGCACGAAGTTGTCGGAAAAGTTCACCTGCGTGCTAACCCATAGGGCAAACCCCAACCCTAACCATAGCCCAAAACCCTAAACCTAACCAACAGGTTAACTTCTCCGACAGCTCCGTACAGCACTTACCTGCTGTGTGTGAGTTTGCTGACATCTGCTCATCCAAAATAATAATTATTTACCAAGATATCAATGACATCAATGTGTCAGTATAGTATTTTCCTACAGTTCTGTATGTTTTTCCTGGGTGTGTGTATTTGCAATATAATAATACACTGCTGTCGACAGCGATAGAATATAAGCCAGTAAACCTTCCCTTAGTGTATCTGTGTATGTGTGTTTCGTAGGTTCGGCATTCACAGGCTGTTTCCGACAGCCCTTTGCGGCCATGGATTGTCATCGCTGATGATGGCACTATCGTGACGGGTCACTGTACATGCATGGCCGGACTGCTGCGGTCGTGTTCCCATGTGGGTGCGACCTTGTTTGCAGTTGAGGCTGTAGTGCAGCATACATCATCTGTAAGCTGTACTTCTCTGCCCAATCAGTGGCTGCAGCCGAGTGCTTCACCAGTAGAATATGCTGCAACTGCTGAGATCATGTTCGTCAGTCCACAGCGGAAGCGAAAGGCGATGGAGAACAACGTGGCACTAGAACGCCCATCAGTTCCACAGAAACGCCAGACACCAAGTAGCTCTGCAGCTAGCCTGTATTCCGCCATGGCAGCAACAGGTATATACTATTTCGTTTATATTTGCCGAATACTGTTTCATGCCTTCACAATGACCAGTGGTTTCATACAACATTGCTGTTGTAGTTACGGTTTTAACATGCTATGTTTTAACATGTTTTGCTTTGTACAGCTGTTGAACTTGGTGATCAGAACGTAACTACATGGTACTGTGCTGTACTGAGTTGTTTGCGTGGATGTTATCTACAAGTCCTTGTCCTTGAGAAAGTCTGTGACAACATTTTAATTTGGGTGTAACTGCTGAAATGATGCACTTTGCAGGAGATGAACCGGTGGTGCTGTCGCTAGTTTCATCATTTGCAGACGCATATCGACCAGATGCAGTGACGTTGGACTTGCCAAAGCCACTCGGGGAGCTGTATCACGTCAACAACACAAAGCTGTCGTATGCTGACCTCCTCACCATGTGTGCATCTGTGATGCCAACTCTGACAGTCACCGCTGTTCAGGTTTGCACTACATTGCGAGTGTCGTCACTGTTTTGTCTGTTTTTCTAACAATAAATGACCAGATAATGGATTTCTGTGGCGGTAACCTCCACTGATTGTCTCATGTTACAGCAAGGGTTGGAAAGAATAATGAGTTGAAAAATACAATAAATCGGAATTTTTTGTTAAATCACATTTTTCTGAAATGGTATTTGGATTTGCTTTTTTCAGCACAGAGTTGGTTGTTAGCCATAGCTGCAGTGCTACGTTAGGAACCAAAAACACAAGCCGGTCCACAGTGGACTCCATGTGAATGTTTCTCTGTGACTTTTTGTTTAACTGTTTATCGTTCTCTATTTCAATAACAACAGTGCTACATTGCTGAATGTGGTGTTGGACAGGCAAAGAACATTGAAAGACTGACCCGTGATCAGAGCCGCAGCAAAACATGGATGCAGTACCGGTGTGGTCGCATTACAGCTTCCATCTGCAAGTCAGCTATGGGGACTTCACTCAGTCAACCGTCAAAGTCATTACTTGCGAAAATATGCTATCCGGAGGCAACAAAGGTTTCCACTGCAGCCATGAGGTTACTTTTCAAAGTATTTTGCATGAAAAAGGGCAAACAATGCAAATAAACCGTAATCACTCTTCATAAAACTCCACAAAAGCAGGTTAGCTGTAACTGTGAAATGAATAAATCTGGATGCCTTGAGTGACTACATGGATGGGTCTTTGTGCTAGAAATTGCATAGTGCACTCGTTGCCTTATACGCAAATTTTAACTGACATTTTCTTTGAAATCATGTGAGATTTGTTGCAAATGTATAGCTGTGTTATAATCCGTTACTGTGACTCATGTGGGACATTTCCTGGTTTGTCTTCCGCTCGGCCTAATTGCAATCAACCACGCTTGCAATGGAACCAATGTCACTATCTGTAAACCTCACGGTTTCAACTCTAGTTACAACATCTAACCATATTCAACGTGAAAAACCTTTTGTTTACAAGGTTTTCAACGTACTCAAAATGTACACTGTACACTTCACATTTGCTGTCTTGATGTGTTGTGTAGATGGGGGTGTGGTCATGAAAAGACAGCTGTCCAGCGCTACCTGACCGACAGCAGCCATCCTGGAGTTTCCATATCATCATGTGGTCTGTTCATCAGCGTTAGTCATCCGTTCGTAGCCGCTACACCTGATGCTCTGGTCGAGTGCACCTGTTGCGGTAAAGGCCTACTGGAAGTGAAGTGCCCGTGGTGCAAGAGAGGAATGTCCGTGGAGACAGCAGCTGAGGATCCAAAGTTCTGCTTGGAAGACTGTAATGGCAGCATGCAGTTGAAGCGCACCCATGCGTACTACTACCAGGTTCAGCTGCAGTTGTTTGCCACCAGACTGTCATATGCTGACTTCGCTGTGTGGACTGGGGAAGGGGCAGGGAATTTCCACATTGAGCGGATTTCGCCAGACCTTGATTTTGAGTCCGCAGTAATACCCAGAGTGGAACAACTGTTTCTACAAGCTGTCATGCCAGAACTAACTGCAAAGTGGTTCACTCGTCAAGCAGCAACAGCGGCCCCACACACAGCTTCAGCGTCAACAGCATCTGCGTCTCTCACCTGCTACTGTGGCATGCCTGAGCAGTCGCCAATGGTGATCTGCAGTGGTGACCAGTGCCGGAGACACAAGTTTCACCTCAAGTGCCTTGGACGGAAAACCATGCCATCAAAGAAAACGCCGTACTACTGCCTCGAGTGCAAAGCAGTGAAGAAGCTGACCAGATCATGACTGCTTTCTGTTCTGTGTTATCTACGAACTGAACCCGTATGTGTAAACAGGATAATTTAATCACGAAAATTGTATTAAGCGATTAACCAGGGAACAATCAAGTAATGATCAATTGTATTTTAATTGTTACTGAACTTAATATTTTAAAGTCCATATCTTTAACGCACAAGACTGCTAAATGTAAGTAACACATATGCCATATTTGTGATATGTTTATGAGAATGCATGCAAAACGTGTTACGCAGTGGCGGGTCTAAAATTTTTGAAGGGGGGAGGGAGCGAAGACAATTTATTAGTTCCCATCCACATTTAATGCAAATGCATACAGCGATGTATATCAGTATATGCCTTTTAAACGGAAAAATACGGCTTTTTGAGAAAAAAAAATGAGCCAATAGGGGTGGCCATCCCCACCGTCCCCCTCATTGAATCTGCCAATGGTGTTACAGAATGCTGCTAACAGACCATCAGAGACTAACGACAAAAATATAACCACATCGTGCATATTAAACAGTAATTAACAGTACTGCCATAACTCTAATCTTTATTTACCACACTTTTACACATATTACACAGTGCACAAGCAACCCGCACTACTTTGTCCAGGGTTGTCAAGCCACTATCAGTGTCGGTTGCTAAGCACGCTATTGGAATTGTGCTCTGAAGCATTGTGAATTTCTGTCTCACAACACCAATAACACGCTCAACATGTATTCTTACGCTTGCTAACTGGCGTGTGGATTCAACATCCTGAGCAGCAAGCTGCTTTTTCCCTTTAGTGAATGCAGGAATGTGGAGAGAAGCACCGTAGAGCGCAATGTTTTCAGCGACAGGAAACCCACGGTCCGCAAGCACTTGATCACCCGGATTCAGATGTCCAAGAAAGCCACTATTTTCGGTAACACATTTGTCACTAGTCCGACCGCCCCAACCGCGCGAAATAAATATTATACAGCCCTGGGGTGATATGCCAATCAGATACTTAACAGTGTTATGTGACTTGTATTGTGAATACGTTTGTGCACGTGCCATTAAATCGGATGGGCGTTCAATGAATACCTCGAAACAATCTATTATAACGACTGTGTGTCTGTAAGGGGAATTTCTGAAAACCATAGGCATTGTCTTGCGCAGTTCCTCGCGGTCGGGCCAAAACACAACATGTGGCACAAGTTCTTTGTTCATAATGTCAACTACTGTTGCAAATGTTCTGCAGGCTGTGGAAGCACTGACGCCAAACACAAATGATAAAAAGTCAAAATTTATGTTTAGTCGCAGTCGCACGAGACAGAGCATCATCTGCTGGAAAGGAGAAAGCTTTGCACTGCTTGGCAGATATGCGACAATGTGATTAAACAGCACCATAAGCATGGCATATGATGACAGCCCTGTTAGTTTAGTCACTAATTCGTTGTTCCCCTCAAATGCCTCAGTTTTCAGATCATGCATGTTCAGCTTAGCTGCCAGGCGCGAATTCTCACTGCGTAGTGCTATATTGTCGTCCACAAGCTGCTGGAAAGTGACACTGTCGATGTCCGTTTGCACACCGTGGTCTCTGGAGTCCTTAGGACTGTCCTCTGTGTCAGTGCACACTGCAGGCGAATGCTCAGCGTTGAGACCTGAACATGACATTTACACATACAGCAGTCTGTAGTGTTTTTGTAAATAAATAACTTCACAGTATAATCCCGTGCCCCCACTTTTATAAATGGATAGGCACGGGGGAGGGGGCACCGTGAGTAGAACAGCAAACAAAAAACTGGCCAAAAAGTGGAGAGGCACGACCCCCCGCCCCAAAACAAAGTTTTCCGGCGCTTTGTGCCGGATCGGTGCCCCCCACTTTTGTTCCGTACCGGTG
>Ga0209568_1000669_pt1 | contig 12155 bp, 18 predicted proteins | sample WorMetOlspDAHAB2_FD_187406 | JGI IMG/M metagenome (GOLD analysis project Ga0209568, IMG submission 187406) | Marine gutless worms symbiont microbial communities from Max Planck institute for Marine Microbiology, Germany - Olavius sp. DAHAB.2... ...
TAATGGCACACAGACATTGGATGATCTGGACAAAGTACTGTATCAGCGTAAAAAGTTTCCTGGTGTTCAGACAGACTACGGAGTGCACTACAGCAACGAGTCCATAACAATAATAGAGTTGTGCATCAGGAGTTGAAGTGCGGCAATTTCCGATCGCAGAGGTAGCCGACAAAAACTGTGGTGTGTAGAACAAATAGATTTATTATTATATCACAGGTAATTCCAAATACTAGAGTTGTGCATAGAACAAAATTATGTAAAAAATGTCAAAATTTCTTAACCAAAATTTCCATGGCCATATCGACTATTTTTTTAAAAATACGAGATTTGACTAATTGGCATTTCGAAATACCAAAAATACGAGATTTGACTTATTGGCATTTCGAAATACCAGTTTGCAACAATGGTTTTGATTGATTGATCTGATGATGATCATAAGACTTTTTGTGAATCGCACTTTGGACTGACAGATAATAGCCGTAATGCGCTAATGTTTATATGTTGTCTATTTCAAATGATTAGTGAAATGGTAAAGTAATTTCTTACGTTTGCAGATCTGACATATTGGCATGGAGTCAGCAGGTTGCCTGAGGTCAGTTGTTACTGGATCCACTCGCCAGGCCAGTGACAAGTACGCTGTTTCATCACGAGCCAAGCAGTTTACTCCGGAAAGTTTTTTGCTATTTTGTTTTCTGATGTGTTTGACGCGATTCACTGCACGACTCGGACTCTGGACTTTCGGTGATCCAGGGTGATAATATTTATCGCTTTGTTCCACATACATGACTACTTTGACTACACGGAGGTTCTTCTGTCAATCTCAGTAACGCCACAAGATGAGTACATGTCTTGTTCATTTGGAAATCACTTGCTAGGCTATATGCATCTTTCTGCTTCCATTGATTGTTCTTTTTCTTTCACTGCTGCTGTTGTCGCAGCATGTCAGCAGGCAATTCGTTGTCTCGTGACTATCTGCAGTACATATGTAGCATTGGTATGCCACAACGGCTCGTATTATCTGTTTGATAGTTATTCACGTAACCTACGTGACCTGCCTGTTGACGACGGCTCTGCAGTCCTGCTGGAGTTCACATCAGTGGACAGTCTTCACAGTCACATGAAACGCCCTACGCATCACCTGACAATGAGGATGCATGTCATTCTCAGTGTCTGTCGGGTCACGATGGACGCTGTCAGTTTGACGGTGTGCCTGTGATTTCTACTCTAGGTGGGCCTGTTGCACAGAATGTCACTGGTGAGTCTATTAGTACTCCTAGTAGTAGGTTGTCTTACGCATTGGTGTGCAAAAAGTCTTCTCCTGTTCGTGTAGTGAGTGCACCAGTGGCCTCTGAACATGTGTCAATTGATGTGAGGCGTGTTGCATGCTTTTGTACCGAAAACCTGTTGTCTGTGTCTGTTCACAAAGTGAAATGCAGCGATGCAGATCACTTTGGTCAGAAAACTCCAGTTCAGCATCAGCAGTGTAGGATGTCTGGCACTCGTCTTCATCAGAGGAAACAGAAAAGTCGACAGTGTTCACCTCCACCCGTGATCACTGCATCCGATACTGCTCAGGTGAGTCGATTCTGTTGTTTTACTTGTGGCAAAGAGTACGTGAGTTTGCAGGCTTTACATCTGCATCACTTTCGAAGCCACGAGATTCAGAGTACAGCAGGCATAAAAAGCTGGACTCTCCTGTTGTTATCTACGACACAGTCAGTCTCTGTATTTCATTTTACCAAATGTTCAAAAGTCTGCAGTTCAGAACGTGACTTGCAGATGCACGTCAGCAAAGCACACGCAGTTGAGTAGACTGTTGCTGCTACACCTCAGTCTGCTGGCAGTCGTGATGTAAATAGGAAGATGGAAGAACAGCAATCGACTGGCGGTACAGATGCTCAATGTCATTGTTATGTCTGCGACAAACAGTTTTCCAGTCAGCGTAATCTTCAAACACATACATCTTCTGGTGACGGCCAAACCACCTGTCTGCAACACAGTCAGTCTCTGCATTTCTCTGTTCTAAGTGTTCAAGTATCTTTACTAAAGATACTTTAGTTCAGAGCGTGGCTTGCAGATGCACGTCAGGAAAGCAAAGTCAGTTGAGAAGACTGTTGGTTCAACATTTCAGTCTGATAACAGTCGTGGTGCAAATAAGATGACGGAAGAGCAGCAGTCGACTGGTGGTACAGATGCTTCGTGTCATTGTTCTATCTGGGCAAACAGTTTTCCAGTCAGCATAATTTTCAGATGCATACATAGATGGTACATGGTAAAGCTGATACCGATGGAAAAAGCATCTCTGTTGATTGTTCTTTCTGCGGCAAGCTGTGTTCAAGTCCTCGTAATCTGCAGGCACATAAATCGATGGTGCATGACAGGCATCAACTGTTTCAAAATTTTCATGTTCTTTGTGCACAAAGGGGTTTCATACTGAGCGTGGCTTACGTTTACATATATCAAAGGTGCATAATGTAGCTGCTTTCTGCAGTGAATTCACTTGAGAGAACGTGGAGTCGCCGATCGATGAGTGTAATGTGAGTAAAATAAATGTGGGTAAGATCTTCTTGGTTGAACTCGGTGCACTGTACAAACAGTATTCTCCCCTGACAACCAGCTGTACTGAAGAAAATAACTCAACGTACGTGAAATTAAAGTCGTATCACAATTTTTGATGAGCACGGTGGAAAATGTATCAATTGAAATACTACCAAATGAAATCTGTGATATGGTTGATAATGTGAAAGAAATAGACATTGTTAACCGTAAATTTCAGTGGAGTAAATCCGATGAAAAACCGGCTGAATCCGCTAAACACTGATTGCAAGTTACTTCCTGTTCCCAAAAATTGGTATTGGGCTGCCTCTGAGGATACTCAGCAAGGCATGTCCAATAAAAAAGCAGATGGAATTTTGCATTGAAAAAGAGTTAGATGCAAAAATATTACATTGTCCTCAGTGCAAGTCGACTGGTGTTCTTGTTGGGTTGAAGCAGATACGATCGAAGATCTGTGTAGACTGTTTGATGAAAAATGAAACATCACGTGAGAAAACAAAGTTTGATGAATCGTGGATAAAGGTTAGGCCTGTTAATGAGAATTATCCATCAGCAGTTGAAAGTGGTCGCGAACGTGAGTTACCTATTTTAACACCAGGAGAAAATGCAGTGATTGCTGTGGCTCATCCTGTTGTAACTGTAGCAAAAAATGTCATCGCCAACAAGAAATTTAGGAGGGAGAGTTTCTTCCTTTTAGAAGACTATCAGAAAACGTGGTCGAAGTTTCTGCCTAGAAAAAGTCTATGAGAATAGATTTATGGTTGTGGAGCGTCGGTTTAAAGACTGCTGTAAAAAGCATATATTTGCTAACGCAGAAAACGTTCGTCTCTGGTTGCGCTATATGTTTTCCAATCACAGCGAATACATGCAAATGCGAGCGAATAATCAGTGGGAGATGAGTGATGCGGCACTTCAGGCGCTGATGCGTCAGAGTGAGTTGGCTGAAGTCCTGCACGACCATGAGCCGGTAGCTGATGTGGAAACTAAGGAGACTGGGGTGATTCAGACTGCCATGGAATCCGGCTTGTCAAAGAGTGAAGTGTACACTTTTGACAAGTACCCAAACTTGTATCTTAAGACCAAGCATGTGCTAAAAATCAAGAACAATGGCTTGATTGAGATTGTGGAGGACAACAGTGAGCGCTAGCGTACATACTATGCATCAGCAAATGTTTGCTTTCTACATCTGTATCCCAATGGAGAAATGTCGTAATTGGCTTTTGGTAATCATACGTTAAAAAACAAACGTGGTTTGCTCACAGAATGTCTGATGGTTCATACCGATGGAACTATGCAGAAGATAGCATTCATATGATGCACAGGTTCGATAGACTGGCGAAGCCGATGGTGGATGCATTGGTCAGCAACTACATTAGTCAGCATCCGGAGAAAATGCACACACCACTGCAGTCAGTTTTGAAAGCATTCAAGGACGGTATGAATGGAGATGGTTTGTTGGACAGTCAGCTGCCATATCTGTCTAGCGTGATGTCTAAACTTTCTAATTCTAGACAGATGTTGTTTTCAAAACGGTTAGGTTTGAAGCCATTTCTCGTGACCTCGGAGATCCAAATGTATTCATCACTCTGAACATGGAGCCGAGAGCATGGCCCGATGTGCGACAGCTGGTGTACAAGTTGGAGCACGGAGCCGACAGTGAAATGAACAAGGACTGGTTCGAGAAGAACACCGAAACGTTCACAAAGCTCTTGGACAAGTTTTCACCTCAAGTCAGCATCTGCTTGTGCAGGAAGGCAAAGATATTTCTGAGAGCATTTTTGTGCGGCATCTGTAGGATTCCAACTGCAGAGATCGGTTAGAGTGTTTAAGAAAGTTGCGACTGGTCTGCATGAGATAGGTTTGAAAACGGCTGGTATTGGAGTCGTGTGGAATTCACGGAGACGCGTGGTGTCCAGCACTGGCATTGCCTAGCTAAGCTTCCGAATGCTTTAGACACGGCTCTACTCGGTCGCATCATACACAGTGGTAGAGTTGTGCATCAGGAGTTGAAGTGCGGCAATATCTGTCCAGAACAATTTGAAGATGCATGTACCATGATCACACTGTTTGCTGAATCACTGTCACAGGCTTCATTCTACTTGGAGGCAACGGATGTCGACCGGCACGATTCAGAGCAGGTAATCGCCTTTGAAACGTTGAGGCAGCAGTTTGACAACTACTACAAGAGCAAGAACATCTCAGTCGCTATTCTTCCAATCATGCGCCCCTTTAATGACAATAAATGTGATGCTAACCAGAACGTGGAGAATGCGAAAGTTGCTGCAGTATCATGCATGCATCAGTGGAACCAATCCATCTGTGGCGGTGAAAAAAAAACTGGAGTCGGCTGTCGTTTTTCATTTCCGAAAAAGGAGCTGCGGTGCACAGTGCCAGCAATCATGCAGGTCAATGCGGATCAGATAAAAGTACGGACGCCGCTGAAGAGGACCTGCGGCGGGGTACCAAAATAATTTAAATCGATATTTCCTACATTATTGGCGTGCAGAAGTTCGGAAAAGCTATTGTGATGTGTCTGTAGTCGGGTTTCATCCACGAAGTAACTTGATGGAGAGCGATAGACCTGTCAGCCGCATTCGACACGGTGAATCACGACATCCTTCTGCAACGCCTGTCGGTAACCTACGGCATCAGCAACGCTGCCCATGCATGGCTGCGGTCCTACCTGTCATGTAGGTCTCAGTACGTGCGCTGCGGATCAAGCCGTTCGTCAACTATTTATTTGTTGTGTGGCGTTCCGCAGGGATCAGTGCTGGGATCACTTCTGTTCGTTCTGCACACCGCTGGCCTCATCTCACTGATCGATAGTCACGGTCTGTCACAACACCTCTACGCCGACGACACACAGGTGTACGGTTTTTGCCGGCCTGCCGCTGTTGGATAACTCTCAGCGTCGATCTCAGTGAACGGCTGCTGTCGCCAGTCGGATGAGGTCCAACAGGCTACAACTAAACGCCGACAAAACGGAAGTTTGTGGTGCACGACTTGTCGGCGACAACATCAACTCCCCAGCGGCACACTGAAGATCGACGGCACAGCTGTTTTCGCGTCGTCATCCGTGCGCGACTTTGCAATACATATCGACGCCGATCTGGTGATGCGAACGCATGTTCAGAATACTGTGTCGCGTTGCTTCGCCGTCCTCAGTCAGCTGCGCCAAATTCGTCGCTCAGTGCCACAGCCCACGTTCCAGTCGCTGGTGGTCACTCTGGTAAACACGCGACTTGACTACGGCAACGGCCCCTTGATAGGCCTCCCGGTCTATCTTACGCGTCGTTTGCAGTCAGTTCTCAACGCAGCTACGCGGCTAATTTTCAACTTGCGTCGCTCCGAACATGTCTCCGACGCTCTCACCAGTTTTCACTGGCTGCGTGTTCCTGAGCGCATCAGGTCAAAAGTCGCCGTGCTGGTCTACAAGGTCTTCCACGGCTGTGCACCGTCGTACCTTGGCCCGTTTACTTACGTTGCCGACCTACCAAGTCGCCGACGGCTTCGCTCTTCCTGCAGCGACTGCCTCGTTCAGCCTTCGGTTCACCGTTCCACTGTTGGCAGCCGAGCATTTTCGGTTGTCGGCCCTCGAGTATGGAACTGCCTGCCACCGGAGGTCACATCGTCACCATCTCTGACACCCTTCCGCACTCGACTCAAGACGTTTCTGTTCACCGAGTCATATCCTGACATTCGGCTCATCTGACATTATGTCTACACACTGTCCATAGAGGACCTAGCAGTGTTTTAAATACTTAGGCCACTCTAAAAACCCATGATTGATTGACTGATTGATTGATGCCGATAACGGAATGATAACGTATTTGACAGAACGGAATATTCTGCGTATGCAGAGAGGTGTCGAACTGACAGCGTCTGCGTTAAATTCGATAAAGATCAGTTGGAATTGATGTGTTTCAAGGATTTTGTCGAGACTGTTGGCATAAAGTGACAGTTGAACAAGCCACTTGAATCTAAGTCTCTAGGTGGTACATGCACACGTAAATGGAAAACTCGCGATGTTAGTTCTGGTCATTGGGAGTTCAGCAAGCTTTACAGGCGTCGGTATGTTACGTGGAGTACCGTTCTGTACTGTGAGCCAGCCCACCTGTATGAGGAAGTGAAAGTTGACAAAACTACATCACAGCCTCAGTATTTTGATTTGCCAATCGGTAGAATTCGACAGCTGTATCGAGCATACAGGAACTGGTGTGCTACAAGGCATGGAAGGACAGTCCAGACGAGACCTTTTTGACAGAAGAGATTAAACGAACGTTGCGCAATGTAGATCCGGAGGCTGAGAGCAAGTACAGTCTGATGAAACTGGAGTCATATAAAAGAGTCTGCAAAGCGCTGTGGTTAGCTGGTGCGGTGGCACCTGTCAGAGTCAGTGGCACAGGGACAATAAGTAGTGTTACACAATGCACATGACGTCTCTTCACAAGAACGACATTCGTCTGGACCGGTCTGACAACAAGGGCATATTTACTGCCAGGTATGAGACTGCGGATGAACTGGCTGATTTTCTTTTATTGGAGTCCGTCCTCTATTAGGTGATGATGATGTCTCCGATGTTCCGTCTGTGCTTAAGTTCTTGCCACCAGACACCATCCGTGGAATACTGGAGCAATCACCACCAGCAATGTTAGACATCTGCATTGCATTTCCGTTACATCATTCTTGGCAGGCATGTGAGGAAATGGTCCGTGGTAGTAAGACAACTCTGTTCATGGCTAATCCACCGCATCCAGCAGTCAAGCTTGAGGACATGAGTTTTTCGCAAAGAAAGGCGATGGAGATGGTTGTGACTGGTCAGCAACAAATTTTATACGTCTATGGCAAAGCAGGCACAGGCAAGACAGAAGTAGCACTGCATATTTGTGAGCATTTCAAGGGCAGTGTGCAAGCAGGAGCTGGCACTGGCAAGGCTGCGTCTAATTTCAATAAACCTACCGTACATGCTATGTTTGGATGGTCACCTTGTGAGGACAGGCAGATTGTAGTTCGCGCCAATGAGACAACGAAGCTTGGTCGACTGCGACTCTTCTACGAAAACACCGACGTTTTTTGTCAATGACGAGGTGAACGCTATGTCAGCTGCAGAGTTTGGTCTCTTGGATGAAAGAATGTGCAAGATTTTCGATCCAGACAGGCAGCGGAAGGATTGTGATGGCAACATTCGTACGTTTGGAGGAAAGACGATGATGTTTATGGGTGATGCTGCTCAGCTCAGGCCTGCCTGTTGCGCAGCCATCGACGACAACAGAGATGCTATACCGGATGGTAAAACCAGGCGCAGATCATTTTTATTCAGCACCACGTAACATCAGAACAGCTCGAGGTCAGACTTTCTATGCAGAATACCTGAGCAAATATTGCATTTGGTTAGAGCACAGCTTCAAAAATTCTGGATTGCTGCTGGATATTTTCGACCGTGTTCGTAATGGCACACAGACATTGGATGATCTGGACAAAGTACTGTATCAGCGTAAAAAGTTTCCTGGTGTTCAGACAGACTACGGAGTGCACTACAGCAACGAGTCCTGTTCCGTTTTACACTGTCTGGACTTGTGGAAATCACGCAAAGAGACAGATCCAATGCAGAGGTTGCACGACATTAAGGCCGGGTATCACATTGCTAGTGACAACGATATTGTTGTATCGGGTTTAGCTGCTCTTCCACCAACACAGTATCATTCTGTTCCAGCTGATTTGTGTGTCGCTGAGGGATGTGAGGTCAGGCTGATAACAAACTTGAACGTATCTGCAGGTTTAATTAACAGTGCGTGTGGCACACTTGTCAAGTAGTTTACAACAATGCTGATGTGAAAGCTATATTAGATGGGCAGCATCCTCCAGCGTACTGCATTGTGGTAAACTTTAAACAATTTCGTGGATTTCTTGTTGGCAGTAAACGACGGTTTCTATTTGTAAATCATCACGGGGTTCCACTGTATCGTCAAAAATGTCTGCCTCAAACAATTCCAGGTTGGATTAGAAAAAAACAGTCGCTAGCATTGTGTTACCGTGAGTTTCCTATTGATCTTTCACGTCACGTCACTGCGCACCGTGGACAAGGGAAAACGTGGAAGAATCGATTGTTGTTTGTAGATCTCGGCCTCGAGACTCCCAACAGTCACATTCCGTCGGATATTGGATCCGTCATATATGTAGCGTGCACCAGAACGGACACGCTCAGGAATTTGTTTATCACGCCAATTTTTCCAAGCATCTGGGAGAGGACTGGGAAATCTGCTCAAGATGAAGCGAGGAGAAACAGCGAAGATAAACTGAAGAAGGATGCTGCGGAGTTTGCTGCAACACACGGGTGGCATCAGGAATTTGTACAAAAGCAGTCATTTGTGCCGGACTATTTAGAGAATGGAGATGAGTGGAATGAAATATTAGTGGCAAAGCATATTCCGCGATTGGATGATAATGTTATTGCTTTGGACCAGGCTGAGGAGATGTCCACTGAGCAACGTTCTGTGTCTAATGCTGCTGAGTCAGAAGTGCTATCATGGTTGACACCATATGGTTCAGAGCGGCATATTGGCATTGACCAGGGCGTTAGGAACTTTGCAAACGTTGCTGTGGATAAGATGCCAAATTCACTCCTAAAATTGTAGGTGCGGTGTTGTATGATCTGCAGGGTGAAGGATTACGTATTGGTCGGTTCAGTGCATCAGATTTAGTGTTATTGTTGCGTTGATGAACTGGATGTAGCTCTCTGATGATCCGCTGCTTCTGCCTCATGTTGACAGAGTGATTGTGCACGTTGAGCAGTTCTCTGTAAAGAACAGACACAGCAAGCAGTTTTCAGTGGAGTTCGGCCAGTTTGCTGCAGCAGCTTGGTGATGTGAGGAAGTGTGTTGTGAAGTTGTCACAACCACGCGCACACAAAGCAACTAAGCCTATGTTTAAGCTGGGTGAGAGCGTCATTACAGCATGGCAGTTACAGCCAGTGATGTGTGCATCGGTGTCGAAAAAGAGAGTGACAATGAGTCGAGGTGTTGGCTTCATTGAGAAGCAGGCTAAACAGATTGATAATGCATTGGTGGACGATGAACCAGACAGTAGTTCTGAATCAGACAGTTCAGTGTGTCACAAGGATGATGAGGCTGCAAAGGAGTACCGGAGACAAAAAAGAATGTCGTGCAATTTTCCGGTATTTTATGCATGCAGACATCACTCAACAGGCTGATCTTCAGATTGACATCGTTAAGGCTGTTCAGCTGCAGTGGAGGGACTTGGAAGCACGCGAACTTGTGAAGAAATTTGATAACCTTGGTGATGCTTTACTTAATGCTTAATACGAAATTCTATGTGGCAATTCAAACTACAGACCCCTGATTTCATCTCACCCATCACTTCATGGTTGTGACAGTTATGCGACATAAGATTTAATGTGTTGTGTTGCAATGTACGTGGAATTTTGTATTCACGCTGGAAAATATGGGATTTTCAGATTCTCACTTGGCCAGCGATCAGACATACTCAAACTAGGAAACAGTGAAAACAATTTTGTGTCATCTTGATCAGTCACTGAAGCAGGCAATGCAACAGTTCTCAGAGTTCAACGTATACGATGCAGTTGACCACACCAAAGTCATTGTGAATCAACTGAGAGGCTATTCATGGCAAGGTTTGTTAAACAAGGCTGTTGGAGCTCTGACTCATGCTTCTGTGCAGGTGATGAAAAGAGTATGCGATGAAGCTGTCGGTGAGAACAGTCGCAATACCAAGAGCGAGGGTTGGTCGTATGCTAGGTTTTTGTCATGCGGTCAAAAGTTGCAGGTCATTAGACGTACTGGAAAGCATACAGTAAATCCACGAAATCCAGTCAGTCGCACGTCACGGTTTGTAGCCGTCTTTCAGTTTTCCGTGTTTCGTCTTTGCCGTGGTTTTTTTTCGCCACAATTAAGTGGTTAGCCAGTTTTCCGTGTTTCGTCTTTGCCGTGGTTTTCTTTCGCCACAATTAGGTGTTTAACCAGTGGCGTTTTGAAGTAGTCTTTGTTGCCGTCACCAAAAAAAGTCCATGGAGAAGCCAGATAGTAAGTACGCAAAATCCAGTCAGTATTACATCAAGGTTCGTAGCAGTTTTTTCGTTGTTCGTGTTTCGTCGTTCTCGTGTTTTGCCCTGGCGCCACAATTAGGTGGTCAGCCAGTGGCATGGTAAAGTCGTTTTCGTTGCTGTCAGCCAAAAAAGTCAGTCGAGAAGCAAGTCAGTAAGTCCACAAAATCCATTTAGCCTTACGTCAAACTTTTTAGCCGTCTTAGCGTTATCCGTGTTTAATCCTTGCGTCGCCGTGCCCTGTCGCCACAATTAGGTGGTCAGCCAGTGGCGATTTGAAGTCATCTTCGTTGAATTCATCCAAAAAAGGTCGTCAAGAAGCCAGTCAGTAAGTCCTCAAAATCCAGTCAGTCATACAGTAAGGTTTGTAACAGTCTTACCGTTTTCCGTGTTTCATCCTTGCGTTGCCGTGCCCTGGCGCCAAAATTAGGTGGTTAACCAGTGGCGATTTGAAGTCGTCTTCGTTGCCGTCAGCCAAAAAAGTCCACAAAGAAGTTAGTCAGTCACTAAGTCAACGAAATCAAGTCAGTGGTACATCGGGGCTTGTAGCCGTCTTTCAGTTTTCCGTGTTTCGTCGTTGGCGTGGTTTCCCTGACGACACGATTAGGTGGTCAGCCAGTGGCGTTTTGAGATAAACTTCATTGCCGTCACACAACACAGTCCATCAAGAATCCAGGCAGTATGCCCGCAAAATCCAGTCAGTCTTTCATCAAGGTCTGTAGCTGTCTTTTCGTTTTCCGTGTTTCGTCGTTGGCGTGATTTCCGTGGCGACACGATTAGATGGTCAGCCAGTATCGTTTTGAGATCGAATTCATTGCCGTTACCCAAAAAAGTCCATCAAGAAGCCAGTCAGTATGTCCGCAAAATCCAGTCAGTTTTACATCAAGGTTTGTAGCTGTATTTCAGTTTTCCGTGTTTCATCCTTGCGTCGCCGTGCCCTGGCGCCACAATTAGGTGGTCAGCCAGTGGTGTGGTAAAGTCGTTTTCGTTGCCGTCAGCCAAAAAAGTCAGTCGAGAAGCAAGTCAGTAAGTCCACAAAATCCATCAGTCATATAGTAAGGTTTGTAACAGTCTTACCGCCACAATTACCTGGTCAGAGAGGTGCGTCGTGAAGTAGTTTTCGTTGCTGTCAGCCAAAAATCAGTTAAACTGCCAGTCAATAAGTCCGAAAAATCCAGTCAGTAATCCAGTAAAGTTCTTAGCCGTCTTACCGTTTTCCGTGTTTCGTGTTTGCCGTGGTTTCCTTTCGCCACAATTAGGTGGTTAGCCAGTGGCGTTTTGAAGAAGTCTTCGTTGCCATCACCCAAAACAAGTCCATGGAGAAGCCAGATAGTAAGTCCACAAAATCCAGACAGTTTTACATCAAGTTTCGAAGCAGACTTTTCGTTTTTCGTGTTTCGTCGTTCTCGTGTTTTGCCCTGGCGCCACAATTAGGTGGTTAGCCAGCGGCGTCATGGAGTCGTTTTCGTTGCTGTCAGCCAAAAAAGTCAGTCGAGAAGCAAGTCAGTAAGTCCACAAT
>Ga0209568_1000670_pt1 | contig 12155 bp, 6 predicted proteins | sample WorMetOlspDAHAB2_FD_187406 | JGI IMG/M metagenome (GOLD analysis project Ga0209568, IMG submission 187406) | Marine gutless worms symbiont microbial communities from Max Planck institute for Marine Microbiology, Germany - Olavius sp. DAHAB.2... ...
TAGATCAATGAAAGCGCCAGAAGGCGCCGCGCCTGCTTGCCGTCCTTCGAGGAACGGGCCAAAGCCCGGAGATCGTCGCAAGTGAAGTCTGTGCGTAGGGGAATGCCGCGTGCCATGGAAAAACTCCTCTGTTTTCCATGTTGAATCACACCCCGCCTAACAGTCCCTTAATGAGTCAAACTTTTTACAGCTTGGTATTATATGCGATCGGAGGGACAGGCCCGCAATCAAGGTTGATGGGAAAACAGGCGTGATCCGTGGCAGCATGTCCCGCCGGGCCTTGTTTCGATCGTGCCCGGCGCCGAGGCGCCGCCGACCTCATCCAATCGGATTCGCTAGATCCGGAAACCGATGACACAGACATCGTCGCGCCGCACGTTGTCCCCCTGGTATTCATCGAAACGGGTCAGGATGGCGTCCCGTTGATCGCGCATGGAGCGGTCCTTGAAATCAACGAGCATCTGCTTGAAGCGCCGCTTGCCGAAACTGCGTTTCCTTTCCCCGCCGATCTGGTCGATCATCCCGTCCGTGGTCAGGTAGAAGGACTGAGGATTTTCCGGATCCAGGTCGACGACCTTTTCGGTGAATTCCACCTCGGCGCCGATTCCGCGGTAGCCGATCCCCTTGCGGTCGCCGTGAATCTCCTCCACGTCCTCGCCGTCGACGCGGAACAGGGAGAACCGGGCGCCGACGAAACGCAAATCCGTCATGTCGGGGGCGATGAAACAGGCTCCGAGTTCGAGGCCGTCGTCGGATTCCCCTTGCGCCGTGTGCTGGTTCAGGAACACCTGCACCAGTTGATGCATGCGCTGGATCAAGGCCGCCAGGTCGCGTTCGGCGACGTCGTTCTCGGCCCGGTCCAGGGCCCCCGTCGAGATCAAGGTCATGAAGGCCCCGGGCACGCCATGGCCGGTGCAGTCGGCGGCGACGATCAACAGGCCGTCACTCCACATCCGGCACCAGTAGACATCGCCGCCGACCACGTCGCGGGGTTCCCATATGACGAAATGGTCGGCGAAGACGGCGCTGTAGATATCCTCGTCGGGCAGGATGGAGCGCTGGATGCGGCTGGCGTATTGGATGGAGGACGAAATGATGTTGTAGGCGTCCGCCACCTCCTGCTCGGCCTTCTTGCGGGGCGTGATGTCCGTGTAGGTGGTGACCATGTCGCCGGACGGGCTGGGCACGCCGCGGACCTCGACGATACGGCCGTCGCGAAGCGTGCGTTCGAACTGATGCGGCTTGAAGTCCTTACAAAGCTCCAGGCGCTCGCGGACCATTTCCTCCACATCGCCCTCGCCGTAGTCACCGCGCTCGGCGTTGAAGCGGAAGGCGTCTTCGGCGGTGAACGGCTTACCGTACCAGTCTTCGGGCAAATCGAGGATTTCCAGGAGCCGCCGGTTGAACAGGGGATAGGTGAGATCCTTGTCCAACAGGATGATCCCCTGGTCCATGTTCTCCAGGGTCAACTCCAGCATGGCCCGCTGCTCGGCCAGCGCCTCGTCGGCCTTCTTGCGGGCCGTGATGTCGGTGATCCAGGCGATGTAGTTGGCCTCACCGACGACGATGGCCGGCTCCAGCGAAAGCAGTCCCCAGAAGGGGGTGCCGTCGCCGCGCAGGTACTCCACCTCGACGTTGGCCACGGAGCCGTCGGCCAACAGGCGCTCGGTGATCTGATCGCGGACCGCCGGGTCCCGGTACATGTCGCGGGCATTGATGCCGATCAGTTCATCGGCGCTCCTGGCGAACATCTCCACGGTGCGCGGATTGACGAACTGGACGATGCCCTTCTCGTCGACGATGTTGATGCCGATGGGGCTGGATTCCAGGATCCGCCGGAACCGCCTTTCGTTCTCGGCCACCGCCTCTTCCGCTTGCTTGCGCGCCGTGATATCGGAAATCACCACCACCGCGCCGCCGCCGTCGATGGGTGACTTGCGCAACTCCAGGATTCGCTCGCCGCCCTTGATCACCAACTCCGCGTCGATGGTTTCTTCGTTGGCCAAGGCGATCATGCGGCGGGCGACCAGTTCCTCAATGTCGCCCTCGCCGTAATCGCCCCGTTCGGCGTGGACGCGGATCACGTCCTCGACGCGCCCGCCAACACAGATCGACCCGTCGGTGATCTCCACCAAGTCCACGTAACGCTGGTTGAAAAGAACGTAGTTCAGGTGGTCATCCAGCAGGTACATGCCGTCGGTCATGCTGTTCAAGGCGGTGCTCAGTTGCTTCTCCTTCACCGCCACGGCCCGCTCGGCGGCCTTGCTTTCGGTCACGTCCGTGGCCGCCAGCACAACGCCGCCACCGGCCACCGGGGCATGGCGGACCTGCAGGGTGCGGCCGCCCGGCAGGTTCCGGTCCGAATACCCCTCCTCGCCGGATTGGAGTTCGCGGATCCGGTTGTCGACGATCGCCGTCAAATCCCCGTCGCCGTGCGATCCCCGCGTCGCACTGGCGGTGATGGCGTCGCGGATGTTGCGGCCCGGCGCCAGCAGGTCCTCGGGCAAGTCGTATAACTGGCGGTAGCGGTCGTTGAAAAGGACCACGTTGAGGTCCGCGTCCAGCATGCAGATGCCGCCGGGCATGTTGTCCAATGCCGCGCGAAGCTGGCGTTCCTTCTCCGCCACGGCCAACTCGGCGGCCTTCCGCTCGGCGATCTCGCGGCCCATCTCGCGGTTCCACAGGATGATCACGACGATGATCACGAGTACCCCACCGCCAATGGGTAACGCCCACTTGGCCACCGTCGCCCAGTCCAGCCCAAGCTTCACGTCGATGGTGATCCAGCGGTTGCGGATATCCGCCTTCTCGCTCTCCGTCATGGCGTCCAGCGCCTTGTCCAGAAGCGCCGTCAACTGCGGCCAGTCCTTGCGCACCGCCATGGCCAGTTCGTGGGTATAGGGGGTCGGCGCGGCGATCTTCAGGTTGCTCAGGCCCAGCTTGTCGATGGCATAGCTGATGGCCGCCAGGTTGCCCACGAAAGCGTCGATCTCGCCGCCGGACACGGCCTTCAGGGCCGCCCCCACGTTCGGCCGGGTGACCCGGTCCAGGTCCGGGAAGTCACGACGCAGGAAGTCCTGGGTGACGTTCCCGACGATCACCCCCACCCGCTTGTCGGCCAAGTCGGCCAGGCCCTCGATGGGCGGCGCGTCGCCGCGCATGGCGATTGCCACCGGAAAGCTCATGTAGGGCTTGGTGAAGTTCAGGCGCTTTTCGCGCTCCGGCGTCTTAACCACGGCGGCCAGCACGTCCACGTCGCGCCGGGCCGCCTGGTCGATGGGGGTTCCCCAACCGACCTTTTCCACCGGCGCGATCTCGAATCCGAGGGTTTCGTTGACCGCATCAACGAAATCCGAGGCCAGTCCCTTGTAGGCGCCGGCGGCGTCATGAAACTCGAAGGGTGGCCAGTCGCGGGTCGCACCGAGCCGCAATTTCCGGTGCTCCTGGATCCAGGCCGCCTCGTCCAGGCTCAGGTTGACGCGGCGCTTGCCGATGGCGTCGGTGATCTCGGCGTGGCGCTTGATCACCGCCTGGCGCTGGAACTCGCTCAGGGATTTCAGCCCCTTCTCCATGATGTCGCGCAGGATGCGGCGGTCCTTGGCCGTGCCCATGGCCAGGTACTGGGGCTTCTTGCGGAAGAAGCCGACAGTCTTCAGATTCCTGAGCAGGTTCTTGGCGATCACGTGGGCGGTGACCAGATGGACGCCAACGTAGGCGTCGGCCTTGCCCACGGAAACGGCCTTCAGCGCCTCCAGCGGCCCCGGCACCAGAAGCAGCTTCACCTTCGGATGATCGCGGCGCAGGATCTCGTGCTGGGCGTAGCCCTCTTCCACGGCGACGGTCATGCCGTCCAGATCCTCCGGCCCGTCGATGTCGGTGCGTTCGGCCTGGGTGGTGATCACGTCGAACAACTCGACGAAGGGCCGGGTGAAGGCGATATGGGGCTCGCGCTCCTCGGTCCGGTAGAGGCCCGGCGCCAGGTCGATGTCGCCGCGCTTGACCATCTCCAGCGCCTCCGCCCAGGGCCGGAATACCGGCTTCACCTTGAGTCCCACCCGCTCGGCGACCAGACGCACCATGTCGGCGGTGATGCCCCGGTACTCGCCGTCGGCGTGCTTTTGTTCGAAGGGCGGCCAGTCGGGCGTCGCGGCCAGGGTGATCTCCGGGTTGTCGTGGATCCAGGCCAGCTCGTCCGGCGTCAGGTCGACGCCGCCCACGGATTTCGCGTAGAAACGGTCGCCCACACGTGGCAACCAGCGGGTTTCCAGTTCCGCCAGCCGGGACTTGGGGATGGCCTTGAACCCGGCGTTCACCCGCGCCTGCAGGGAACGGTTGGCGATGGCCACGGCGCCGTGGACGGCGTTCCGGAACAGCGGCCTGCCGACCCGCTTCACCTTGCCCGGCAGGCCGAGGCGGTTGAGCGTCGCCCGCAGGATGGGTTCCTCCTGGATCAGATAATCCACCTCCCCCTTCAAGAGGCCGATGATCATGCTTTCCGTGTCCCCGTAGGTGAGCGCCCGTGCATCGGGAAGCTGGGTGCGCAGATAGTCGGCCTGATAGGTTCCGGCGACGGCGCCGATGCGAGCATCGGCGAGCTTCACCTGATCACCCTCCATGTCGGCTTCGGATCCGGCGAACAGGGCCGTGCTGATTTCGTGGATGGGCTCCGATAGGGCCAACCAGGTTTCCCGTTTCGCGGTCCGGAACAGCCCGGCGTGGATGTCCGCCTCACCGCTTTGCATGGCCTCCAAGGTGTCGGGCCAATTGCCGACGCGGAACCGGATGGGTGCACCGGTGGTTTCGCCCCACAACTGCCACATGTCCACCAACAGACCCGTTGCCTTGCCGTCCGGGCCGACGAAGGAAAACGGCGGATAGGTGCGGTCGATGGCGATAATGATCCCCGCCGAGGTGTCCCGGGACTTGCCGCCGCTCCAGCGCCTGGCCACCTGGCGCTTTTCCTCGTCGGTGATCTTCGCCATGCCGGCGTTGATGATCTCCAACATGGGCGCGTTGCCCTGGCGCACGGCGACGAACCAGTCGTTCTGGTAAAGCGGCTTGCCGGCCCGGTGCTGGAAATGGACGGAAAGGGCCGACTTATCCAAGTGGTAGATGCCGGTGGGCGTGTCGGCGGCGAACACCCGGAGCGAGCCCTCGCGGAGCGCCCCCATCATCTCCTCGAAGTCCGGGAAGCCGACGATGGCGGCCCCGGGCAATTCCTTCTTCAGAAACCCCTGGACGAAATCACCCTCGATGACGCCGATGCGGTAGGCCTTGAGATCGGCGAGTTCAGTGGCCGGCGGCAGAGCCTTGTGGGTGAAGACGTGGGTGTCCGTCTTGCGAAGTGCCACCCCGTAGTCGAGAAAAAGATCGCGGCTCTTGTTGTAGAAAAGCCCGGCGTGGGCATCGACCTGCTTGTCGAAGACCATGAGGATCAGCTTGTCCCAGGGGGCCGGCTTGAAGACGATATTGGTGCCGGTCTTCTCGGACCAGAGCCGCCACAAGTCGATGATCAGCCCGGCCGCCTCGCCGTTCTCGTCCCGGAAATGGAAGGGGATGCAATCCTTGCAGTAGGCGACGGAAATCTCGGCCCGGCGCGTCTCGCCGGTCTGGGCTTTCGCCGTGGCGATGAACGGCAGCATGGCCGCCAGGGCCAACGCCCCGAGCCTCATCACCACCCCGCGGTAAACGCGACCGCGTCCCGCCATGCCGTCCGAGCCTCCATCAAGCCCGTGCCGATCCCCCACCTAACGGTCATACGAACACGATGACGGGCGCCCTGCAACAATTACGGAAGCATCCCGCGCGGTCGGGCAATCATGGCAGGCGACGGCGTGGTGGCACCGTCACATGGGCCGGTCCGCCAGTTCCTTCGGTCGGCGAATGCGTCGGATGCGGGCGGCCGGCCAGCGCGCCGCCTCCTCCAGGAGTTCCAGGAACTCGCTGTGCCAGACCGTCCCGGCGGCGGCCATGGCATCGCCGTAGGTCTCGAGGAGGTCGCCGGCGACCAGCGCCGCGTCCTCCTCGCGCCCGAGGCTCAACAGCCAGACGAGAAACACCTCGCGGGCCTTGAGGCCGTGTTCCCGGGCGGCCAGGATATAGGTGGCCGGGAAGCCATGCGGATCGGCCGTCCGCCGCCCGCCGGGCCTTTGGGCGCACTCATCCGCGCCGGTTTGTTGATCCGTGGTGTTGGCAAAATCGATCATGGTCGTCACCTCCGCCGACAGTGTTGCGATAAAAAACGGAGGGGGACGCGCCTGGGCGCGCCGGTCGGACAACCGAATGCTTGAGAATACGAGCCGCCACGTCGGAACCCTCCGTTCCCTTCAAAAGGCGATGGCAGGTCTCCTGGCTCATGGATCGAAACGACGCGCCGCCTTCCCGGTTTCCCAGTGGCTTGGTCTTTGGCACGCCGCTCCCCACTCACAGTTGCGGGGGCAACTTCGGCTTTGGCCCGTCGGCCGGATCGTCTCCGGCGTCAGGCAACCGCACCGAATTCCCTATTCTTCCCTTGCGGGAACCATCAAGCCGATCTTAGGCCATGGACGGCGGCGATCAAGCGAATTGACGCAAGCGGCTCAAGTCCCGCCGATGTAGCCCGGCACCACGTCCGCCACCGCCTTCGCCCGCATGCCCAGATCCTGGAAGGACAGGGCCTCATCGGCGACCACGTTGTCGTCGCGCATGAGGGTGATCTGGTCGCGGGTCAGGGGCGGCGTCGGCAACAGGGCGGCGAGGGCCGCCAGCACCTCCCAGAGCGCGAAGGGCACCGGCACCAGGAGACGGCGCCGGCCGGTCCACCGGAGCACCAGGCTTAGCACCTGGCGGTAGGTGAGCACCTCGGGTCCGCCCAGCTCATAGGTGCGGCCCGCCGTCGCCGGGTCGGCCAGTACCCGGGCGCAGGCCTCCGCCACGTCATCGACGAACACCGGCTGCAGGCGCGTCGCGCCGCTGCCGAACAGGGCCAGGACCGGTGCCACCCGGGCGACGCCGGCGAGCATGTTGAAGAACTTGTCCTCGGGCCCGAAGATGACGCTGGGGCGCAGGATGGTGGCGCCGGGAAAGGCCTCGGCGACCAGCCACTCGCCGGCCGCCCGGGCCCGCACGTAGGGGGACGCGGAGGCCGCGTCGGCGCCGATGCCGGAAATATGGACGAGACGCCCGACCCCGGCGGCGCGGGCTTGCCGGGCCACGTGCAAGGCGCCCTGACCGTGCACCGCGTCGAAACTGGCGCCGCCCTTCTCCAGGTAATGGCCGACGCAGTTGATGACCGACGCGGATTCGCCGATGGCGCCGGCGACGCTTGCCTCATCCCAGACATCGGCGGCAACACAGCTCACCTGCCCGGCGTCGCCCAACTCTTCCAGGAAGCGGGCGCGCTCCGGGTGGCGCACGGCGATGCGGACATGGGCACCGCCGTCCACAAGCCTTGCGACGACCCGCCGGCCGAGGAAGCCGGAGCCGCCGAACATGGTGACACGTTCCGAAACCATTGCGTACTGAACCTGCGGACAGCATACCGCAACCGCCGCATGGGTTCATCCCGTGGGGTGGGCCGCGCCGCGGCGCCTAGGCTTGCGTCAATCCCAGGATATCGCCCGCCTCGGCGGGCGTCGCCGGGGCCGAGCCCAGGCTCTCGACGATGCCGACGGCCTTTTCGACGAGCGCCGCGTTGGAGGGCGCCAGTTCGCCGGAACCCAGGTAGATGTTGTCCTCCATCCCGACCCGCACGTGACCGCCCAACAGCACCGCCTGGGCGACCATGGGGAACTGCTGGCGGGAAATGCCGAAGGCCGACCAGTTGGCGCCTTCCGGGAGCCGGTCGCGCATGTGCATCATGGCTTCCGGGGTCGCCGTGGCGCCGTAGGAGATGCCCAGGCAGAGCTGGAAATAGGGCGGCGCGTCGATGTAGCCGTCATCGATGAGGCGCTTCGCCAGTTCGATCTGGCCCGTGTCGAAAACCTCCAGTTCCGGCTTGGCGCCGGCGGCCCGGGCCCGCTCGGCCATGACCTTGAGGTGCGAAGGCACGTTCATGAACACATGGTCGCCGAAGTTCATGGTCGCCACGTCCAGCGAACAGATGGGCGGCTTCAGTTCCTCGATATGGCGGACCCGGTCCATGGGCGAAGCCATGGTCGTCGACGGGCCGACCTCCAGCGGGTTCTCCATGCCCGGCTCATAGCGCGCGCCGGGACCGGTGGTCAGGTTGATGATCACGTCCGAGCCGGCATCCCGGATGCCCTCGACGACGCCCCGGTAGTGCTCCAGTTCCATGCTCGGCAGGGTCGTCTCCGGGTCGCGCACGTGGCAATGCACCACCGCCGCGCCGGCCCGCCAGGCCTCGAGCGCCGATTGGGCGATCTCGGCCGGGCTCACGGGTACCGCCGGGTTCTTCCCCGGTGTCGGCGCCGAACCGGTGACGGCGCAGGTGATGATGGTCTTCGGGTTCATGGTCGCTCCCCCTCGGTGTTTCGGCGGTTATTTCAACAAATGAAATGTAATTTCAATTTATATTGCACCCTCCGGGCGGCGAAAGCAATATGGCTTGAACCCCCATATGTGACGGCCCCGGCGAGGAGACGAGATCATGGCTGACGGCGGCCCATTGCGCAGTCCCGAACACCCCCCTGCCCCCTTGGACCCCCGCCTCGGCGGCGATTGCCGGGGCATGAACTTCTACCGGGCCGACCCGGCCCTGCGGCAGCTTTTGGATGTCTACCTGCCGGCCGATCTCCGGGCCCACCTGGATCCCCACTACGACCGGATGGGGGAATTGGCCGGCGGCCGCATCGACGAGCTCGCCGACGTCTCCGACAAGCACGGGCCGCACCTGCATCTCCGCGACCGCTTCGGCCGCGACGAGGAATGGATCGAGTACCACCCGGCCTACAAGGAGCTGGAGAAGATCGCCATCGGCGATTTCGGCATGCACGCCATGACCAACCGCGACGGCGTCCTCGGCTGGCCCGACAAGTTCCCCTATCTCGCCAAGTACGCCTTCACCTATCTGTTCGTGCAGGGCGAGTTCTCCATCATGTGCCCGATCAGCGTCAGCGACACGTCGAACTTCCTGTTCCTGCGCTATGCCGATGACGAATTGAAGGCCCGCTACTCAGAACACATGACCAGCCAGGACATGGACCGCGTACTGCTCGGCTCACAGTTCATGACCGAGAAGATCGGCGGCTCCGACGTGGGCGTCATCGAATCCGTGGCCCGCTTCGATGCAGACGCCGACGACGGCACCGGCAAGAAGGGCCACTGGCGGGTCTGGGGCGAGAAATGGTTCTGCTCCCATGCCGACGGCGACCTGGCGATGATCCTGGCCCGCCCGGAAGGCGCCCAGGAGGGAACCCGGGGGCTCGGCCTGTTCATGATGCCGCGCTATCTGGAGGACGGCACCAAGAACGCCTATCGGATCCTGCGCCTGAAGGACAAGATGGGGACCCGCAACATGGCGTCCGGCGAGATCCGCATGGACGGCGCCATCGCCTACCCCTTGGGCGACATGGACCGGGGCTTCAAGCAGATGATGGACCAGGTGACCCTGTCACGGCTCAGCCACGGGGTCAGGGCGGCGGCCATGATGCGCCGGTGTTTGAACGAATCCCTGGTCATGGCCCGGACCCGTAACGCCTTTAGGCAGAAACTCATCGAGATGCCCCTGGTGCGCCGCCAGCTCCTGAAGATCATGGTGCCGACGGAGCAGGCGCTGAGCGTCTTCATGGCCACCGCCCAGGCCATGGACCAGGCCGGCACCGGCGACGCGGCGGCCGAACAGCGGCTCCGCATCCTCACGCCCCTGGTCAAGTTCCGGGCCTGCCGGGACAACATCCCCGTGGCCCACTGGGCCATGGATATGCGCGGCGGGCTCGGCTACATCGAGGAATGGGTGAATGCGCGCCTGGTCCGCGAGGCCCACGTGGGCACGCTGTGGGAAGGCACGTCCAACATCATCGCGCTGGACACCATCACCCGGGCCGTCGCCAAGTTCGACGCCGACGCCGATCTGGCCGAGATGCTGAAGGACAAGCTGGACGGCGCCGACGGCGTCCCCGGCCAGTTCCGTGGCGAGCTTTCCGGCCTCATCGACCGGGCCACGGCCTTCGCCCGCTCGGCGGCCGCCTCACCCGGCGCGCCGGAAGCCCGCCACGCCACGGGGGCCATCTATCACGCCGCCTCGGCGGCGCTGATGGCCTGGGAGGCCGCCGAGACCGGCGACGGCAAGCGGCTGATCCTCTCGCGCCTTGTCACCGATCACCGGCTCAAGTCCAAGGACCCGCTGGGCCCCGCCGACGCGGGCGGCTTCAACGCGGCGGCGGAGGAACTGCTGTTGGATCGCGAAGAGGTTTCCGTGGAGGAAGCGGCGGCCGTGCTGGCGGCCTGAGGGCGGGCCGTTACTCGACCTTCCGGTTTTCTTCCTTGCTGGGTTCCTTTTCCCCGTCTTCCTCTTTCCCGTCGCCCTTCTTCGCCTTTTTCTTCTTCGGGCTTAAGGGCTTGATGGGTTTCAGGGGCGGCGGCTCTAGGCCCAGTTCACGGAACCGCCGGCGGGCTTCCTGGTGCCCGGCCTGGGCCGCCTGGGTCAGCCATTTCCGCGCCGCTTCCGTGTCCCGGATCACGCCGGCGCTCTCGAGATACAGCCCGGACAATTTGTACTGGCCCTCCGGGTGGCCGGCCCGGGCGGCCTTCTCGTACCAGTGGGCGGCCCGGGAATAATTGTGGATCACGCCCTTGCCGCGCATGTGCAGGTCGGCCAGATACACCTGCGCCTCGGCATCGCCCCTGTTCGCCAGTTTCCTGAGCTCGCGTAAGGCCGTCTCGATGGCCTCCTTGTCCTTGCCGGCCAGGGCTTTGCGGATGCCCGCCAGTTTCGACGGTTCCGGTTTCGCCGGTTTTTTCGCCTTCGGTGCCTTTTTCGCCGTCGCCGCGGCGCCGGCCTGGGCAGTGGCGCCGGGTTTCGCCGGGGGCTGGATTTCAGCTTTCTTGACGTCGCCCGCGGCCTTCGGCGCCGGGCCGCCGCAATCCTGGCGCGATAACTCGAAGGCCGCGCTGCTGGCGTCCTTCGCCTTGTGGACGAACTTCAGTCGAAGGGCGCCGGCGGCAAAATCGGAGGCGTGCGCGCCGCAGCGCTTGGATTCCCGTTTCTTCCAATCGCCGGCGTGGGCGGCGGCGTCCTTGATGGCGGCGTCGGACACGTCGTAGGCGTAAGTCAGCAGGCGCACTTTTCCGTCGGCCGTTATGGACGTCAGGACGCGGCCGTCGGCCATCTTCTTCGGCAGGCCCTTGTTCTTGGCGGGAAGACTTCCCACCAGGGCCTGCCATTTCTCCGCGTCGGCCATTTCCGGCGGCACCACCAACTGGTAGGCGGACAGGCCGACCCGGGAAAGCGTCCCGGCGACGATGAAGATGGCGGAAACGCTCGCCGCCCAGCCCCACAATCCCCGCTCCCGTTCGTGCTTGGCGGCCCGCCATACGGCCATGGCCATGGCCCCGGCCCATAAGGTGATGAACAGGGCGAAACCCACGTCGAGCATTCTGAAAAGCCCGGATCTGAAGGAGACGGTAAAGATAAGCGCGCCGTAGAAAACCGCCGACAGAACGATCGGCAAAGCAATCCCCCAGATCCAGAAGGTCTTGCCGAGGCCGAGCCTTCCCTTCAACAGGTTGCCGAAGAACGCCATCCAAATCTCCCAAACCCGGCCGCCCACCATCATGGCCGGCGCCGGCCCGGGATACTATACGACGTTGACCGGTATTCGGCGATTCTTCCGAGACCGTTGACGCGAGGGCGGCAAAGGCGCGGGCGCTTCCTGAGGGGGTTGCCGCCTGCGCCGGTATGATCGACGCGACGGCCTGGCAGTGCTATCCGGCCGGCTGGCGTGAACCGGTTCGGCCCGACCGGCGATGGAGTGCGCTATTGACTCTCATGTATGTTCGTGTTATGTTCTTATTTCCGCGATCCCGTGAATTGGGGCTCCGCGCGCTATTTTATATTGTGAATAGGACGGATTTTGGTTTGCCCCAACCTCTAATACCAAGCTGTAAAAAGTTTGACTCATTAAGGGACTGTTAGGCGGGGTGTGATTCAACATGGAAAACAGAGGAGTTTTTCCATGGCACGCGGCATTCCCCTACGCACAGACTTCACTTGCGAC
>Ga0209568_1000672_pt1 | contig 12151 bp, 10 predicted proteins | sample WorMetOlspDAHAB2_FD_187406 | JGI IMG/M metagenome (GOLD analysis project Ga0209568, IMG submission 187406) | Marine gutless worms symbiont microbial communities from Max Planck institute for Marine Microbiology, Germany - Olavius sp. DAHAB.2... ...
CCCTGTATACATCCCCTCCCCTTCATTTTCCTCTAACCATCCATCTCTCCTTTACCCTGTCCTTTAAAGCAGTTCCTTTCCGTCAGCTCCTCACCCTCCCCTTGTCGCAGCTAAGCACTCTGGAGAGAGCGCTGTAAGTTTCCCAGTGGAGTCTAGTTGAAATTGAATTTGATGCACTTGAATCATAAAAGGAGCCGGTTTTGTGGCATCTTGAATAGCATTTTTTGGGGTGAAACTGCTTTTAACATTTCCTAGCTGCGTCCTAAAATTGCCCCCACACCCCTGATATTTCTTTTTTACCCAGTTTGCGTGTCCATCATTGGTCACGACGCCGCTGCTCTGTGAGTGCGAGTTGTGTGTTATAGATGTGGACTTCTAGGTTCTGTTTAGGTTTGCGTGTGTGTGCATGTACATCTGTGTGTGTGTGTGTGTTCTTTTCTAGCTTTGCCAGTTTGCATCTGGTGCGGCACGGTCAGTAACAGCGGATCGGTCGGTCCAGTAATCGGAAGTGGAGCCTCGAGTGATTGCCTGAAAAACACGTTCGTCAGAATCTGATAACGAACGTTATATTGCTGTCCGTGCTAAGCATTGTGCGTCGCGAACGCTGACCGAAAGCGTCGCTGTGATAATTCACCTTGTCATGTGCGCCAGCCTGCTGCGGGTTATTCTTCGTTCATTTTGATGTACTTGAGACGTTTGGACCTTTGTCACCAGTTGCTGGTTGTCATCTCTGTTTGGAAAAGGATAAAAGTACTTCCCGAGCCGACGGTTCATCTCCGATTGTTCGACCCTCAGCCCAACATTCAGCCGAAGCTGCAGGACCATGACGCGGGGCCAGTGCGTCGCACGATTTGCCTGATTACTGGGAAAATCTTGCAGTGTTTTCCGTGTCCTCTCTGCACGCTGTCTTCCTCGAGCTAATTTTTCCAGATTGCAGTTGGAAGAACACAGCATAGGCGCCGAACCCACAGGGGCAACGGGTCATTTACCCCGGTACTTCTAAAAGTACCGGGGCTAACATATCTTTATGCCCCGGTACTTTTTGGTCAATAATTTATTGGCGATCGTCTCCTCCAATTTTACTTGTTGTAGCCTGCTTTTTGGTAATTAAATAACTCGCTGTTCGATTAGGTTAGTAATGTATTACAGAGTATACCCTCTGTAATGTTTAATGGGCATAAACACATTTTTAGACCTATAGTAAACGTTACTCTGATATAGTCTCTTAAGTTGTGCCCCTGTACTCAAAATGAAAAGTCGGCGCCTATGGAACACAGTAATAATTTGTCGATCTCTTTAGAACGTTCCAGTCAGCATATTAGTTCCTAGTGTTTTACTGAAATCGAACGAATACTGTGAACTGCTTCAGCAGTTGTTGCGTTTTAGCGAGAGGCATTGATGTGTGTGTATGTATTGTATATCATAGTCCACTTATGCGTGTAACTGGTGTGAGCTGCCGCGTTCGCTTCTATTTCATATGAAGATATCACAAGAATTGGTTTGTTGGAGTAGTTTTGGCTCTGCATTCTCATGACAGCACCGAATTATACAGGTCAGACGTCGTTTGCCAACACAACGCAGATCGTGGCCTTCAGTGATTGTCGGTCGGTTCAGCTTTACCAGTGTCACAAATAGACAGTATTTATCGACCAAACACTAACAAAAATATGGAAGATGGACGAAAATCTGTTCCATCTACTGCGCCAGTTAATTGTCGGCACGCGGGATCCGCCCGTCAGTGGCATGGGGACCTCCTACAGTCTTACCAGGAAATTTCTCATCTCCTCTTAATAAATTTTCCGTGTTTTATTCGGCCTATAGCTGAAGGCCTGTCATCTACCAAGTGAATGAGTGGCACTAGCAAATGGAAGTTTTAGACCAGAGTTTGGTCCAAGACCAAAGTTACAACCGAAACTTAAGAGTCGCTTTATTTCTGCATTAATTAGGTCTTCAACCATTGTTTTGGTCTTAAACCAAAGTCTTAGGGCCGGTTGCATGAACGTCACTTAAATTTAAGTGTAGCCTAACACTTAACTCCCGAAACGTGTTCAGTGAAACTTTAACCTTTTACTTTAAAACTTGAACTTTAACTCAAACCGTTTAAGATTCACATTAACTTTGAGTGACCAAAATTGGCCATGACTGGTTAAGTGACAAGCAGACAGAGTAGGGTTATCGCAACAATAGGATAGTATTGACAATACACAGAAAGTAGCCTATTAGAAATTCAGTCACTGCAGTGCAGATGCTCTTTCAAACACACGAAAAATATGCAAAAAGTCGAAAAATACTAACAGATCATATTCATGATGTTTACTGCAGAGTCGAGTGACATTTGGCAAACAGAAACAGTCTCACTCAAGTAAATAAAGGCATCACACCACACAGGAAAAATGGGTCAAAATGTATACGCACAGCAGACAGGAAAATGCCGTTAACAAGAAGGGATCAGTGAAAAAATAACTGCGCACGACATTTACATAGGTGTTACATGTTCCACTTGCTAGGAACAGCAACCTATATCAATACAACAAACGAAATCATTTCGTTGCACTTAGTTTTAGCTTATGCGTACGCAGCAAACTAGATTAACCACTAACGTGCCGTCTGGCTGAAAAACTACCGAGAACGCTGCAACTATGACTATTTGCCCGGAGAAAATAGTACACTAGGTTAAAATTATCGTCATTTGCATACACTATATCGGAATGTAATTCGGTTGTAAGAAAAATAATCCTAAGAGTAACATCTTCGCATAAAAATACTTGCACAAAACGTCCAATAAAGTAAACTTACGTCGGAAACATTCAACCCGCGAGTTACAAACATTACTGGCAATCTCGTCCTCGGCTTCCTAGTTGGATCCCATTCTCAGAGATCTACAGTCTGCAAAATCCAGACAGGCACTGTTTTTGAAGTGTGGAGCAAGGCGAAAATTTTACGACAATCCAAAACTCAATGAAATGCATCAAATAAGCGAAATATGTCGACGTTTCGAGATTCGGAAAAATTTTTTTGCTACATTTGAAATCGTAACACGAGCATCATATAAACACGCACATCTTTAAAAGTTTGCACCAACTCCGTCGTGTTTACCCATATCGCTGCCAACTGCCCCCTCCAGTCGGAAATTCTGCCCATGCCACTGGGGCGGCGCTGGCAATTTTCCGCAGCGTCGACGTCGATGCTGATAGAGACCGTTCCACTGGGTGAACCGGTCTCCACAGTCGCCGCAGAGATACGGTTTTTCGCCGGAGTGCGTCCGCATGTGCCTCGTCCGCAGGTGGTTGAACGCAAACATCATTCCGCATTCCGGGCACTTGAACCGCTTAACCCCGCTGTGGATCACCATGTGACGAGCGAACGTCCTCCGCAGGCGAAACCTTCGACCACACACCTGGCACGCGTACCGCTTCTCCATCGTGTGGACGGTCCGATGCTCTGACAATCCCTTCCGCGACCGAAACGTCTTTCCGCACACCCGACATTCGAACGGCGTTTCGCCCGTGTGGAAGCGGAGGTGAAGGCGAAGGCTCGAAGCGTGGATGAATGTGCGACCGCAGACCGAGCAAACGTGGTGTTTGCCAGCACGATGCAGCGCCATGTGCGTCTCCAGCGCGTCGACGGTCGAGAACGTGTGGCTGCACTCGCTGCACTGCGTCTTGCTGCCTTCGGCCGACAGTCCAGAGCCATCTCGGTCCACGGCCGCATGTGACCGCATGTGCGACTTCAGTCCGGCGTCGTTTTCGCACGTCCGGTCGCAGATCGGACACACGAGCGATTTGAGGCAAGTCCTCGACGCCATGTGCGTGCGCAGGGTTGCTGCGTTTCGGAGAAATTTGCCGCAGTCGGGACACATGCTTGGTTCCCCGGTGCCATGCATCCGCGCCATGTGTTGAGCCAGCTTCGTGTATGTGCGACCACAAACGGTGCACTGCTGCGGAACACGGCGTCGCATTCGCTTTCGTTTTCTCTGCAGTAACATCAGCTCCCCTGCTAAACACATCAACACCGTACGCAAGTGGACAGACATAGACAATAACTTATGGGTGTCAGTGGCACACGAACGCTGCAGTACGATTTACAAAGCAAGTTGGGCAGAACTTTGCAGAAACTATGGTGGAAATTATTACGTCAAAATGAACTTGAGAGACTTGTGCTGAGAAATCTTCAGAATGTCTTACAGCAGGCAGTTGCAAACAACTAATTGATCAGCACAACTACTGAACCACAAAGCTGCATTTGCTCACAGCATTTGAGCATCGATGGATATGCAAACCGATAGCAGACCAATAGTGACAAGCGATATTAAATTATGCGACAGTAACCAATATCAGCTACTGATGCAGCTTACAGAGTACAAAAAAAGCAGTGGAATGCTAGAAATAACGCAACAAAAGTTTTACATAAGCTTATAATTGCTGAAGGGAGTGGGACATAGGAGGGGCCCTGGGCCCGTTAGCTAGGGAGTGAGGGCTCTACTCGGATAAATAATTTTAGGGGCACCCCAAGTTCCTAGTTACGTCACTGCTCATGGGGCTGGTCTGCCTAATTAATCAGGGCCGGTTTGAACAGCCAGTCCAGCCCCTGCATTATGCTATTATTCTCTGTGCATGTGTCTCCCGCGATAAAACATACACATTTCTTACCTTTGCCATCGGCTAAATCCAGTCGCTCAGATCCATCATCCTCGCAGGAGGTCTCAATTCCAAGCAACGAAGATATCGAGTACGGATTCTTGCCGCTGTGAACACCGATGTGCGTTGCAAGCGACGTGAATGCACGACGGCAGACTGGACAGCGCTGGGCTGGTCGCACTCTGTGACAGCGGACACAGCGATCGTCACTGTTCGCCACACCAGACGCTGCAGCCGATGCAGTGGTTGAGTCCTTCGCATTTGCAGTAGTATCAGAACCTGTGCCAACACCTTCCACATGTGACAACGCAGTTCTTTCATCGACAATGGTGCCGACGTTGAACTCTGCAGTGGTTCTCGCGGGATCCACAGTGTTGGAAAGGTGTCCCGCATTGGCAGTGGTGATGACACATCCACTTTCACCAAGTCCAACACCCCACTGACCAGTTCCAGCTACTTCGTTTTCATACAATACCGAAGCAGTTCCGACACTGTATGCAGTTCTTCTGCCAAATACGGGCACATCGCTGACTGCCGAACAATTATCGGCAGTCCTATCTATACCACGCCTAGTCACAACACCAACGGCATCACTAGCCATAATGAATGGACTGTCCAAGAACAAATCAAAGCTAGCAGCATTGTTGCTCGCAGGCAGTGAAGAAATTTCAACACCAGATGACTTATTGGCACACCCAGATGGTAGAGTTGTATCAAATTCCACGCGAGAAGAAATGGCAGCAGCAGTGTCACCAGGTAAAAAGCAGCCTTCAGCAGTGGCAAAAGTGTCGGAAAAACTGCTGGCAGACATCGATACACTGGTGTTTGTGATGCTGACGTTGTAGTCTGGGAAATCGCCGGTCGCAACACCGAACCTGCTGACCACATCAGTTGCAGCTGCAGCAGAAGTTTCCGCGGTGACAATGTCTCTCGTGACACACGACTGGTCACGACGCGCAGGAATGACGGATCCAACAAAAGACGACACATTTCGGTCGAGATCTTCGTTGACCACGCAGCCAGGACCAGAATCACCCGTGTGACATGGGTGCTGTGACTGCAAGGCTCTCGTGTGCTCCGCTGACAATGAGACAGCATCACAACCTGTTCACACATAAACACTTATTTCATTGCAACATTCTGTGCCTCCGAAATAACCCACATTATGTTGGGTGGGGCGTTAAACTGTATGCACTCACTCGCTGCAACATACACACCCGCAGTGGTCAAGAGTTAAGTAGGGTGTTTCCGATGCAATGAAATTTAGTTAAAACGTACGATGACAATCAATTCTGCTGCTTTTGACACAAGCTGCCATCGACTTACACGTATATACAAACTGTAGCATCTATGTATTTACGGTAGTAATCCCGCGAGAGCCACAAAACACAACTGTCAGCAACCCATGCTTGCTTGGAAAGGACGCCATTAATGCCAAACACTTTGTTGCTCAACAGTTCTGAGGTGCTCATCTGTGAAACGAGAATTTTCGTGTTGAATTTGACTAAATGTGTCACATGCCACTCCTCGCAACAACTGTATGTGCAACAGTTGGAAATAACATTGTTCCATACCGTACATTCACTGTGTAGAATGAAGACGAAACTGCTGTGCGTGTTTGTAAGTGCAAGAACAGCGAATACCTGTAGTGTTCGGTGCACTGTTACAGCATTGTTTGCATTCATCGCACATATAAGGTTCACTGGAGTGAGACAAGACATGCCACGCTAGCCAGCCATGCTCTCGGAACTCCAGCCCACAATCAGCACATCTGCACCACACATGCACGCACGTGCACTCCAGTCACATTATAAAGCCAAATTTGACGTTGTACTATTGGTCACTCAAATCAAGTGAATGCTCCCGACACATGTCTGTTGCACTATGTGACAATACTTGGGTAGCTAAAGTATTTTTGGGTACCAAAGTTACATTCATCCCAAAAGTCTTGAGCTGAGACTCATTTGTGTCGCATTTAAGAATACGTAGTGTATCGGGTTCCGGCAACCGGCACCCGATCCCCACGGATCGCGTACCGGCAGTCGCTATGATTAGCCGACATGTGGCACTCCTACTGGGCTGTGGGCTCCAAGCCCAGCAAGCGTCAAATCTCAAAATGGCGTCGACGTTCAAGCGATTAGTAATCTGGCGATCGGTTTTCCTCTTTTTTGGAACTAGAAGCTTAGTTAAGGGTTAGGGTTAGGGGTAAGTTTAGGTGCCAGCTTATTATTCATAGCCGGTTGCCGGTGCATGATCCCTTGGGATCGGGATCTGGTTGCCGGTGCAGGATAAACGACCTTAAGAATAAATCGGTCAAATTTTTATCGCAAATGTGGTTTGACAGCGCAGCAGTTAGAACAGTGTATTTGCAATCAGCACAAGTGTCCAGTTCTCACTCAAGGTGCTGTCAAATATCGCCTTCAGCAAACTGCACATACAAATTACTACAAACACGTGCCTCTATTACCATTGAGCAGTAGAAATCAGTATTAGTGACAAAATAGCGATATTACCAAGCAACCAAAGTAAGCACAGGTCTGGCACTGCATTGACCATGGAACAGAGACTTTGTGGTTCACAAAACAACACAGCTCAAACCCCAAAAACAGGAAGATGCCATAGGGCGCTGTGAACATCACATCACACCCTTTATCATCTGCCGATGTTGTTGTAAGCCTACTACCTCCCGAATAACAATAATAATAACACGACAATTTATAAGGCGCAGTAACATGGCTAGAGTCACTACAAGGGCGCCGAATGGCAAAGTTTCAATAGACAATCTCCGTTTGACAACAGTCCACCTGTGTACAGTTCCCTGATGAGCGGCTCTCAGGTGTTGCCTCACGACTCGTGCAGATTTGAAAAGCTTTCCACACTCTGGACATGGCAGACGCGGCTGTGTGGAGTGCGAGTATCTCTGGTGACAGCGGAGAGAGCCGCGGCTCGTGTAGCGACGGCCGCACTGGTGGCACATGTGCGGCTTTTCGCCGCTGTGCGACTGCGAGTGAATTCGCAGCTGGTACGGCGTCAGGAACAGTTTGCCGCAGACGGGGCACGCGTGCGTCGGCTCACGGCCGATGCCATGTTTCCAGAGGTGACGCTTGAGCGAGTTCTGCCAGAGGAACTTCTCGGCGCAGATGCTGCACTCGTAGCGGAGCTCGTCCGAGTGGATTCGCATGTGGACGCGGAGGTGCGACATGTGGTGGAAGCGACTGCCGCATTCGGCACAAACGAATTTCTTCTCGGTCGTGTGTGTCCTGATGTGCGTTCGCAGCGACATGGCCGTCGTGAAGTAGCGGCCACAGTAACTGCACACATGTGATCGGTCCGCCGACAACTCTGACAACATCTTCTAAAACACACACACACTGTAGCATTTAAAAACAGACATATCCCCAACAGCAACAATCAGCCAATTGATTGATTGACTGATTGATGGACTGATTGATTGGGGTTTAACGGCACTTTCAGCAAAAATAGGCCATATCATGTCTTTGATAATTATGTTGCAGTTAAAAAAACTAAATTAATGAGAAAACTGACAATGTTACGTACTGGGAACACGCACAATAAACCATTACAATAAATAACCTTCAATCTGGTCTTCATAGAGGAAACCCTTTGACACTAAACATATCACGAGAGTAAGTCTTTCCAGCCAATCAGTAACAAACAAAACCAGATGACACAGAAAAATACACAACTCAATAAACCTAAACAACTAAACACAATAAGCAAAAACTGACCCCGATTTGTTCATACTCTTACGACCCTTGGTCAGGAAATAAGATGGCCCCTTTCGGGAACAATCAGCTTATTACAGTAGTCACTACTACTTCTGGCAGAAAGCCACATCTACAATATGATGCCCCAGACACACACAAAATTTGAGAGACAGCAACAACAGTAGGCCATATATGCACATGGATACACAGGCTCAAAAGTTCAGCGACTGCAGATAGCTGCTAATGATAGCGTAGTCCATGCAGAGGGTAACTGAATTAGACCGTGTGTGTTCTGTTTAAAAGTCATAGGCCAACAATATATTAGCGCAGACACACATCATCACCTTCTTAAAGACAGAACCAGACGGTGTGCAATTTTTGGACATGTCATCTGCTCCTCCTCGTTGGTCTGCTTCTCCACCTCGGACTGAATACATCTGGTTGTCCATTTCCTTGTGCAGCTGCAGATGTCGCTTCAGTGAATTCAGCCAGACGAACCTCTCGCTGCACAGTGAACACTCGTACGGCTCTTCGCGCGTATGTTTACGCCGGTGGACGGTCAGATGTGACCTCGTGGTGAACCGCTTACCACAGTCTTCGCAACCAAATGGTTTCTCTCCTGGTGCAACACCACAGAAAGTGCCACAAATGTCACAAGTAGCCAGTGATTTGTGCATAACATTCTGCTAGACAACGACGTTTCAGCATCACAATTTCACTCAAACTGGAACCATCTACGAAGAGTCATATTCGTCTGTGATGAGCACTATAGCCGACCTTTGTGATGAACAATACGACTTCTTCCGACCACAACATACTCACACTAACTTGCTAATCATACCACCGCATACGACCAACCTTAGTCACTATTCATTATTCACAACAGCCAATGAACACTGACCCAAAATGTTTACTAAGTTAAGTGTGATGTGTCTTTTACATATTCTGCACCTATCAGTTCCAGGACTACAACAAAACTAAAACGTTAGAAAAGTTTCTACAAAACCAGGGATATGTTCGAGTACAGAATGTTAAAGACCAAGGACAAGGGCCAGAATCTTCAAGGCGAAGGCCATAGCCAAGGCCACGACTTTGTCCTCGAGATCGCCAAGGTGGCGCTACATCTAATGACCTGTCATCACACAACTAAGACCGGAGAGTTAAACACGTGAATCGCAAGCCCTACACAGTTCTAGTGACCCGCAGTCCCGCACAGCGACTGAATACAATACTGAGTAAAAGAGATAGATTCCTCGAGGCAAAGGCCAAGGCCAGGCAACTTCAAGGCCAAGACTTTTTCCTTGAGCTGTCCTCGAGGTCGAGGACAGTCCTCGAGGACCCCATCCCTGTCCCAAACACACACCCTATGTCTGATAACCAACAAAGACACACGTCTAACCTGTATGACTCCTCATGTGGACAGTTAATGTGCCTGCGATTCCGAAACAACTGCCACAAAGGATGCACTGATGCCGTTTCTCTCCACTGTGTGTCAGCATATGCTTCCTCATGTCAACGACCGACTTGCCACAGACTTTGCACTCCGAACGAGTGTCTGACCACCGTCCCTTCACTTTCTTGTCACTGCTGAACGAAAGCAAAGAATGTTCCAAGCCGTGAGCTGCCGACATGTGGCACTTCATCTCGCTTGGAGTGTCGAACGACTCGGAACAAACAGAACAAGACTTACTCTCCGTCTCAACCTCGTGCGTCCTCATGTGTCGCTTCAGCGACTTCAGCCAGACAAACTTCTCTGCACATTGGCTGCACTCGTAATCACGCACCTGGGTGTGTGTCCGTGTATGACTTCGCAGCTGTGAGATCGTCGTGAACTCTTTCCCGCAATCATCACAGACGTGGGGCTTTTCTCCGGAGTGGATCCTCGAGTGAAGTTTCAGGTCTCGGGAGATCTTGAACCGTCGGTGGCACACGTCACACTCGTGAGGCTTTTCCAGTTTTTCGTACCGATCAGAGACTTTCTTCCGACTGCTTCGCACACGAAGAGAGTAGCAACTATTGACGACGGCATCAGGCATCTTTGGCAACCGGTTCTGATTACACGTCCGCAGTCTGTCGACAGAGGCAACTTCAGTTCCATGAACGACCCTTTTATGTGCACCCAGAGACTTGTGATGTGAAAAATGCTGGCTACAGATCTCACAGCAGTAACTCTTCTTTATTTTTCTGCGCTTTGTTCTCTTCGGTGAACGTTTTCTACGACTGCATTGCTGATCAGTGGTGCAATTAACCACAGCACCAGACAAATGCCGTTTTACACTGTCGGCTGTTGCATTGGCCGAGTGGATGGTTATCTCAGCGTCTTCTGTGTCAGAACTGCAGCAGAAGCATTCCACACACATATACATGTATTATAAAGCTGATGACATCAGGGACACTAGTAAACAACAGTTGATTCCAGATGGCTGCAGTTTTTAAATCCAGATCTCTAAATTCAGCAAACGACAATGATTACTGTTACTTTAAATCACACATGCTAAACTGTTGTCAATATTCACAGAGAGATAAATGATACATGCACATACGTGTATGCTCTGCAGTTCTGTCCTTTCTCTCAGACAATGCAAAGTAATAGCATAAAAACTAATTCAGATCTTTAGCTGAGAAGCAGGTAAAACAGTAGCAAAGTCAAACAATTTGGACCACCAATTCAATGCCCCCTCTCACCCATTTTACAGCCTAAATATCCCAAATATACTCATTATAATATTAAATTACTTTGCTCTTCTGAAGTACCTGTCATAATGCAGATCATCTTGAAGAACAGCTGTACTGCATTTTTTGGCTCCTTCTGCCATCCACTCCTCCTGTAAAAAAAATTTTTAAAATCACATCAGACTAAAGAAATTAAATGAAATTTAAATCTACAAACTCAGCCTTAAAAATACTTCACAAATTATTTATAGCAACAGCACTGGCATATATGTGCCAAAACTGTAATGAAGAAACAGCATACTTCAATTTCAAGTTCGCGTCTCACTTCAGCGAGCAGTGTGTCATCGCCAGCCAAACTGCTGTCTTCCAATGCTAAAACCTCCATTAGATGACGCTCTGTCCGCACTCCTTCTACAAAACATCACCATTTAATGAAGCACAGAATGAATTTATTAGATATCATTTAAACCTATGGCATTAGCTTGCTAAAGTAATGCCAAGCAGTATCACAGATGCTTACTGGGCAATTTGAAGTCAAACGAACTTGATGACGGCAAATTTTTGAAAATCACATTTACAGCGATTATTCTCTTTTTACACACTGATGTCAGTGTGCGTGTGCACTTCCAGTCGGCCATTTGTGATCACAAACAAAGAGAAGGGTATGGTCGCTGAGTTGTTGGGTACTGTTGCTAAGCACCGTTTTGTACAGAAAATATTTGTTTCAAGCTAGTAAATTCCTTCTACATTGACAAAACTTCATAACAATGAACTTCTGTCAGTTAAAGCTGCAGATTGAGTTAACTATGTCGTATTAGCAGGTGTGTACACGTACAAACAGTTTGTATCGCACCGTTCAATCACTGGCCAGTAAAATGCAGACTGCGGATTTGCGGAACATACAATAGGTAAGCATAAGAATGCAAACAAAACCCTAACCCAAACCCTATCTCTAATAGGGATGTTAAACGAGGCTCGAAAAATCGAAACTCGTTTCAAAACCGAGTACTCGAAATCGATTATCCAAAATCGTAACTCGATTTCACATTTTCTGTTTTTTTTTCAGCCCAATACATGTCAAAGTCCAAACAAATAAACCAATCAACGCTCACC
>Ga0209568_1000673_pt1 | contig 12151 bp, 10 predicted proteins | sample WorMetOlspDAHAB2_FD_187406 | JGI IMG/M metagenome (GOLD analysis project Ga0209568, IMG submission 187406) | Marine gutless worms symbiont microbial communities from Max Planck institute for Marine Microbiology, Germany - Olavius sp. DAHAB.2... ...
GCTGCGCCGCCGTCAACTCATCGACACGCGAGAACCAGTCCCGAAAGCGCTCGTGATCCATCTCTCTGACTCCCAAAGCGTATCGAGAGGGATTCTACCACAATGCCTACGAATCGCGAATTGAGCCTTTTCGAAAGGATTAAGTCATTAAGATTATCTGGGTTTTTGGTTACCGGTTTGGGGGAATACGTGCCCAGCGAAGAGGACATGGAAGGCGCAGACGCGAGCGGCGCGAACGGTTCGCCGAGCCTTGGCGATCTTGACCAGGAAATCAGCGTGCTGCTTGCCGAGATCGCCGCCGTCGATGCGGTGGCCCGGCAGATCGCCGCCGTCGCCAAGCAGACCAACCTTCTGGCCCTGAACGCCCGCATCGAGGCGGCGCGGGCCGGCGACAAGGGCAAGGGATTCACGGTGGTTGCCGACGAGGTCAAACACCTGGCCGGACAGACGGCCGCCGCGACGGAAGAAATCGAAGGATCGCTGAGGGAACTGAAGGCCGTGGCGACGCGGTTCGAGACCATCGTCAAGGGCGGCGACGAGGCCGGCCAGCGCGACGCCGACATCAATCAGGAAATCCTCAACCTGGTGACCGAGATCGAGAAGGTGGGCACCGTTTCGCAGCGCATCGACGCGGTGGCCAGTGAGACCAACCTTCTGGCCCTGAACGCCACCATCGAGGCGGATCGCGCCGGCGAGGCCGGCCGCGGCTTCGCCGTCGTCGCCGGCGAGGTCAAATCACTGGCCGGTCAGGCCGGCAACGCCACCCACGACATCAACGAATCGGTCCGCAAGCTGAACGCGCAGGCGGAGCGCCTGGCGGAACTGATCACCGAAGATTGAGCCGGCGTGGTGCTCAGGCGGCCATCAGCACCTTGACGTGCTCCTGGACGCTCTCGCGGAGCGCGTTCAGGTCGTACCCGCCCTCCAGCAATGAGACGACGCGTCCGTCACAACACTCGGCGGCGACGTCGAGAAGCTGCTCCGTGACCCACCCGTAGTCCTCGGTCTGGACCCGAAGCTGCGCCAGGGGGTCGCGGGCGTGGGCGTCGAAACCGGCGGAGATGATCAGCAACTCGGGCTGGAATTCCCGCAAGGCCGGCAGGATGCGGTTCTCGTAACCGGTCCGGAATTCCGTCGATCCGGCGCCCGGCGGCAGGGGCACGTTCCAGATGTTGTTGGCGCAGCCCGTTTCGTGCTCCTGGCCGGAACCGGGATAGGCCGGCCACTGGTGCGAGGAGCCGTAGAACAGGTTCGGTTCCTGCTCGAAGCTGTGCTGGGTGCCGTTGCCGTGATGGACGTCGAAATCGATCACCGCGACCCGGTCCATCTTATGCGCGCTGCGGGCGTGGAAGGCGGCGATGGCGGCCGAGTTGAACAGGCAGAACCCCATGGCCCGGGTGCTCTCGGCGTGATGCCCCGGCGGGCGGACGGCGCAGAAGGCGTTTTTCGCATCGCCGGCGACGACCCGGTCGACGGCCTCCACCGCCGCCCCGGAAGCCCGCATGGAGGCCTCACCGGAGGCCGGCGACATGGCGGTGTCCGGATCCAGGTGCACCCGGCCCTCGGACGGCACGTTCTCGATGATGTTCTCCACGTAGTAGGGCTTGTGGACCTTCTTAACCAGCTTCAGGTCGATCTCCGGCGCCTCGACGCGATAGAGGTGCGCGAAGGGCTCGTCCTCCAGGCCGGCCAGCACGGACCTGAGGCGGTCCGGGCACTCGGGGTGCATGGGGCCCGGATCATGGCCGACGCAGGCGGGATGGGAATAGAGATAGGTGGTGGTCATGGGCCGGCCTCCGGAAAATGAACAGGGCGGCACCGCTCAGTTGGCGGAAGCCCCCATCAATTCTTTGTCAATTCTTTCAGGTAGTTCACGAGTTGGGCAAGCTTTTCCCGGTCGGTGACCCGCTGCACCGGCATTTTGGTGCCCGGCAGGAACTTGTCGGGCCCTTCGTCGAACAGGCGGAACAGGGTGTCGCGGTTCCAGACGAAATCCCGGTTCTTCAGGGCGTCCGAGTACCGGTAGCCGGCCACGGTGCCGACCCGGCGGCCAAACAAGCCCTGGAAATGCGGCCCCGAGCGCCGCGCCCCGTTCGGCCCCAAGGCATGACAGCGGGCGCATTTCTTGAACAACTCGGCGCCCGGATGGGAGCTCTCCAACCAGGGCTTGGGCTCGTCATCAACGGCGGCGACGGTGCCGATACGGTCGCCGGATTCCAGATGCCAGACGCGCGCCGTGTCGTCGGAACTGCCGGAGACGGCGAACCGGCCGTCCGGAGAAACGGCGACGGCCCAGGCGATGGTGTCGTGGGCCTTGATGCTCTGGACGATCTGGCCGGTGCCCAGATTCCACTGCAGAACGAACCCGTCCCGGCCGACGGACACCGCCGAGCGGCCATCGGGGTGGAAGCGCACGGAGAACACTTGGTTTTCGTGGCGCTTTAAAAGCCGGACCGTCTTCTGGCTGGCCACGTCCCAAAGCCTGAGCGTCTTGTCGATGCTGGCGGAAATGAGGCGGCGGCCGTCCGGCGAAGCCCGGAGCTCGGTGATCCCCATCTTGTGGCCGGCCAGCTTGCCCAACGCGCGGCCCGTCGCCACGTCGAGCATGCGGATGGCGCTATCGTGGCCGCCGGCCGCGATCTGCCGGTCATCGTCCACCAAAGCCACCGTGTTGATGGGAACGGTGACGGCGATGGAGCGGATCTGCTTGCCGCTGGCCGTATCCCAAAGCCGCACCGTCTTATCCCAGCCGCCGGTCACCGCCAGGCGGCCGTCGCCCGACACGGTGGCGCTCATCACCTTGTGGCCGTGGCCGTTGAGCTGGTGGAGGATCCGCGGCTCCGGCCCGCCGACCGCCCAGATCAGGGCCTTGTGGTCGTCGCTGGTGGTCAGCACCCGCCCGCCGGGCATGAAGGTGACGCTGGTCACCGGGCCCTCGTGGCCGTCGAGGACGGCAAGCTCCCGCTGTTCCTCGAAATCCCAGACGATGGCCGAGAAATCGAAACTGCCGGTCACCAAGCGCCGGCCGTCGGCGGAGAAATCAATGGCCCGGACCATACCGCCGTGGCCCACCAGATCCGCCGCGGCGCCGGTGCCGAGCAGGGATGCGGCAAGCGCCAGGGCGACAGCAATTCGCGAACTTCCCATCACGGAATGTATATTGGTGTCGGCCCGGGGCCTTGCCAAGGGGGGATATGGATCGGCCGGTTCACGGTTTCGCGTGCGCCGCCATGAAGGCGGTGACGGATCGAGCGATCATTCCGGCGATCTCGTCGGGATCGCTGGGTGAATCCATGGCCAAGACCCGGCGCATGTAAAAATCACCGCGCAGCATGGCGAAAAACATCTCCGCCGACTGGGTCGGGTTGTCGACCCGGATCGCCCCTTCGGCACTGGCTTCCGCCAGGTAGTCGGCCAGCACGTCGGCGGCCAGGCGCGGCCCGGCCCGGTAGAAGGCGTCGGCCAATTCCGGAAACCGCGTGCATTCGCCGACGATGGCCCGGAACAGGCTCATGTTGTCCGGCGACAGGATGGCGTTGATGAACCGGTCGGCGATATCGCCCAGCACCGCCGCCACGTCGTTGCCGGAAAGCTCGACCCCCACCGCCGGGGCCAGCAGGTCGTCGCATTTCTGCCGGATGATCGCCTCGAACAGGGAGTCCTTGGCGCCGAAATGGGCGTAGACCGTCTGCTTCGAGACATTGGCGGCCTTCGCGATGGCGTCCATGGTGGCGGCGCCGTAACCGACGCTGAGGAACACTTGGGTGGCGCCGGCGATGATCGAATCGCGTTTCGCATTGGCCGGCTGATCCGGCGCGAGGTTATTGGCGGCCGCCGCTTGCGACATGGGTTGGAACCCGCCTCATTTGGATTGCACCGCTCCATGAAATACCCTAAATTGGACTGGACGGTCCAGTCTATTTTTTGCAGCTCCGCCGGACCCCGCCGATCAAAATCGCGGGAGGCGGCGCATCAGGGCTTGGATTCCGCCGAAAAGGGATTACATCGGTCACCGGAAACGCCTCATGAGAGCCTTCACCATGACTTCAACGCGGAAAGTGACCGTCGGCGCCGCCGGCCTGCTGGTCTTGACCCTGATGGCGGCGGTTCCCGCCTTCGCCCAGCAGAAGCCCGACGCCAAGCCGGACGACCCCGAGGTTGAGGCCACCCACGTGGTGGTCAACGCGGTGCGCCTGGAGCCGCTCAGCCAGACGGTTCCCGTGCTCGGCCGCTTCGTCGCCCGCCAGGCCGGCGTCATCGCCGCCCGGGTGGAAGGCTCCATCGCCGATATCCGGGTCGATGTGGGCGACCGGGTCAAGGAAGGCGACGTACTGGCTGTGCTGGTCAAGGACCGCCTCCAGTGGCGCCACAATCTGCAGCGCGCCGAGGTCACCCACTACACCGCCCAACTGAAGACCAAGAAGCAGGAAATCAAATTGCTGCGCCAGGAACTGAAGCGGCTCAAGTCCTTGAAGAAGTCACCGGCCTTCTCGCAGGCCCGCCTGGACGACAAGCACCAGGAGGTCGCCGTCGCCGAGAGCGCCGCCGCCGAGGCGGCCGCCAGGCTGAGCATGGCCAACGCCAACCTGAAGCTCACCGGCATCAACCTCCGGGACGCGGAAATCCGCGCCCCCTACTCCGGTGTGGTCTCGAAACGCCATGCCGACGTGGGCGCCTACGTGGACGTGGGCGCGCCGCTGGTCACCGTGCTGGATAACGAAACCATGGAGATCGAGGCCGACGTGCCGGCCGAGCGGATCGCCGGGTTGAAACCGCACACCCGGATTCCGGCCACCTTCGACGGCGGCAAGCGGATCATCACCATGGTCCGCGCCGTGGTTCCCGACGAGAACCCGCAAACCCGGACCCGGGCCGTCCGGTTCATGCCGTTGTTCCAGAACGGCGCAGCCGATGTGGCCGCCAACCAGTCGGTGACCCTGCTTCTGCCGGCCGCCGGCCGCCGCCAGGTCATGACCGTCCATAAGGACGCGGTGATCACCCGCCAGGGCAAGCGCCTGGTGGTCCTGGCCGAGGACGGCAAGGCGCAGTTCCGCACCGTCACCCTGGGCGAAGCCACCGGGTCGCGGTTCATCGTCAAGGACGGCCTGGCGACCGGCGATCTGGTCGTCGTCCGCGGCAACGAGCGCCTGTTGCCGGGAACGCCGATCCGCTTCGACATGCCGGCCCCGGCCGCCGCCGGCACGGACAACGGCGCCGGCAAGGAGCCGGCCAAGTGAACCTGATCCGGCTTTCCATCGAGCGGCCGGTGGCGGTTATCGCCGCCGTGCTGATGGTCGTCATGTTCGGGCTCGTGGCCTTGAACGCCATTCCCATCCAGTTGACGCCGGACGTGCGCAAGCCGGTGATCAGCCTGCAGACCATCTGGTCGGGCGCCGCACCCGCCGAGATCGAGCGGGAAATCATCAACCGCCAGGAAGAAGTGCTGCGCGGCCTCGAGGGCCTGGAACGGATGATCAGCGAAACCCAGGACGGGCGCGGCCGCATCACCCTGGAATTCGGCATCGGCCAGAACATGGAGCGCGCCCTGCTTCTGGTCGCCAACCGTCTGGATCGGGTCAACGGCTATCCGGACGAGGCCAAGGAACCGACCATGCGGACGTCGTCCTCCGACGACAACCCGATCACCTGGATCGTGTTCCTCCGAACCAACGGCAACGACCGGGAAATCCATACCTACGGTGATTTCGTCGAGGACGTGGTCCAGGACCGCCTGGAACGGGTACCCGGCGTCTCCCGGGTCAACGTCTACGGCGGCTCGCCGACCCAGATGGAGGTCATCGTCGATCCGCAGCGCATGGCCCGTTACGGCCTGACGGTGACCGAGGTGGTGCAGACCTTGAGGGCCGCCAATGCTTCCGTGTCGGCCGGTGACCTGGAGGAAGGCAAGCGCCGCTACGTGGTCCGCACGGAAGGTGAGTTCAGCCGCCTCGACGACGTCCGCCAGGTGCTGTTGCGCTCCGACATGGAATCCGCCACCGGGCGCATCGCGCGCGTCACCGTCGGTGATATCGCCGAGGTCCGTTTCGCCTCCAAGGATCCGACCTCGCGGATCCGGTTCAACGGCCAGCCGGCCATCGCCATCAACTCGGTGCGCGAGCACGGCGCCAACGTGATCGACGTCATGCGCGGCATCCGGGCCGCCATCGCCGAGCTCAACGCCGGCCCGCTCCCCGATCAGAACGTCAAGCTCCGGCAGGTCTACGACGAGACCGTCTACATCGACAGCTCCATCGACCTGGTGCAGCAGAACATCTTCATCGGCGGCACCCTGGCGGCCCTCATGCTGCTCATGTTCCTGCGCTCCGGCGGGGCGACGCTGGTCGTCTCGCTGGCCATCCCGGTCTCGGTGATCGGCGCCTTCGTTGCCATGGCCGCCATGGGCCGCTCCATCAACGTCATCTCCTTGGCCGGCATCGCCTTCGCCGTGGGCATGGTGGTCGATGCGGCCATCGTGGTGCTCGAGAACATCTACCGGTTCCGTGAAAAGGGCCTGCGAAGGCGCGAAGCCGCCTACCGCGGCGCCGCCCAGGTCTGGTCGGCGGTGCTGGTCTCGGCGCTGACCACGGTCATGGTTTTCATCCCGATCCTGGTCATGGAACTGGAGATGGGCCAGTTGTTCCGGGATATCGCCGTGGCCATCTCCGTCTCCGTGTTGCTGTCGCTGATCGTCGCCGTCACGGTGATCCCGGCGCTTTCGAACCGGCTGCTCGGCGGTGTCGACGAGTTGAGCAAGACGCGCCTCAGGTTGCCGATCATCGACGATCTGGCGGAATTGTTCGTCCGTGCCATCGTCGGTTTCACCCGCCGGGTCACCCGGAGCCGCCTGCTCTGCCTGGCGGTGGTCGCCACCGTTTGCGGCACAGGCGCCGTCTCCACCGTGTATTTCCTGCCCAAGCTCGACTACCTGCCGGACGGCAACCGCAACCTGATCTTCGGCATCATCGTGCCGCCGCCCGGCTACAACCTGACCACCACGGAACAGATCGCCACGGAGTTCGAGGCCGAGGTGAAGCCGCTTTTGGCGGAGAACGCCGACGCCGACACCGATATCGGCGACGCCCCCAAGATCCAGCGGTTCTTTTTCGTCGCCTCGCGCGGCCGTACCTTCGTCGGCGCCTCGGCAGTGGACCCGACGCGGGTCGCCGAACTGATCCCGATCCTGCGCAAGGCCGTCTACAAGGAGCCGGGAACCTTCGGTGTGGTCTCCCAACGATCGCTGTTCGGGCGCGGCGTCGGCGGCAAGCGGTCCATCGAATTGAACGTGTCGGGCCCGGAACTGGAGCAGATCCTCGACGTGGCGCTCCGCACGGTGCGCCAGATCGACCAGGTTTTGCCGCGCACCGAGGGCACCCAGATCCGCCCGAAGCCAGGTTTGGAACTGGGCGCGCCGGAAGTCCGGGTGTTCCCGAACCGGGTCAAGCTGGCCGACAACGGGGTCACCGCCCGTGAACTGGGCGATACGCTGGATGCCTTCAACGACGGCCTCCGGGTCGCCGAGATCACGGTCGGCTCGAAACGCGTCGACCTGATGCTCAAGGGGACCGTACAGAAGGTTCAGGAGACCCAGGGCATCGCGCATCTGCCGGTGGTCACGTCATCGGGAACCATCGTGCCGGCGAACTCGCTGGCCGACATCGAGGTCACCGCCGGGCCGACCCAGATCCGCCACCTGGATCGCGAGCGCACGGTGACCCTGGAGGTCCGCCCGCCGGAACAGATGCCCCTGGAACTTGTCCTCGAGAAACTGCAGATCCAGGTGCTCGACAAACTGAAGGCCGAGGGCCTGCCGCCCGGCGTCCGCTTCACCCTCACCGGCGCCGCCGACAAGCTGATCGAGACCTGGAACCACCTGGTCATCGACCTGGTGATCGCCGTGGTCATCGTCTACCTGGTCATGGCCGTGCTGTTCGAGAGCTTCTGGTATCCGCTGATCATCATGCTGTCGGTGCCGCTGGCCACCGCCGGCGGGGTCTTCGGCCTGGCCCTGGTGAACCTGTACATCTTCCAGCCCCTCGACATGCTGACCATGCTGGGGTTCGTCATCCTCATAGGAATCGTCGTCAACAACGCCATCCTTCTGGTCCACCAGACCCTCTACCACATCCGCTCCGACGGCATGGAGGTCTCGGACGCGGTCATCGACGCGACCCGCAACCGGATCCGGCCGATCTTCATGTCGACCCTGACCAGCGTCTTCGGGATGCTGCCCCTGGTGCTGTTCCCGGGCGCCGGTTCCGAGCTCTACCGGGGGCTGGGTTCGGTGGTCGTCGGCGGCCTGAGCCTGTCGGCGATCCTGACGCTCGCCATCATCCCGCCCCTGCTGGCGCTGTTCGCCGGCGTCCTCGAGGGGCGCCATGAGGCCGACGCCTCCGACGTTCTTCACGGCAAGCCGGCGGAATAGCTCAGAATCGGCGGCAGATCAGCCGCCCTTGCGGACGGTGATCGTCCAGGACCCGGCGGCCTCGTCGCAGGACAACAGTTCGTGCCCGGCGCTTTCGCAGAAATTGGCGAAGTCCTCGGGCGCCGCCGGATCGGTGACGATGCAGGTCAACTCGCCGCCCGGGTCCATGCGGCGGATTTCCTTGTTCGCCCGCAATACCGGTAGAGGGCAGGCCAAGCCGCTGAGATCCAAATGATTACCGTCCATCGGCGCGGGGCTCCTTCAATCTTCACAGAAAGTGTACCGGTTGGGCGCCGCTGGCAAGCCCCGGCGCGGCGCCATGATCACAAAATGGTGAACCCCGGGGCGCGCCGTCTCACGGGATTGTGCATAGCCCTCGCAATGCATTGCCGACATGATTTGCGGGTGCTGGTGTAACCGGCGCCAACGTCACACAGGGGACCGAAGCCGAAGGCTATAAATCATATAATGAGCTTCATCGTAACCGACGGAAACCTTGACCGGGCCAGCCAATTGCTGAAGGCCATGGGCAACCGGCGGCGCCTCCATATCCTCTGCCTGCTGGCCGTCGACGAACGGCGGGTCGGCGAATTGGAGGAACTGGTGGGGCTCAGCCAGTCGGCGCTGTCTCAGCACCTGGCCCGGCTGCGCCGGGACGGCCTGGTGAAGACCCGCCGCCAGGCGCAAACCATCTTCTATTCCCTGGCCGGACCCGACGTTCGGGCCATCCTCGCCGCCCTCGACCGGCTGCAGGACGAAACGGAGCCCATCGCGCCTTCCTCGCCGCCGCCGCCACCCCCGCCGCAAACCGCCATGGCCCGTTGATCGAGCCCCGGGCGGGCCGTAAAATTGTTCTCCGGTCCACCTTGGAGGACACCTCCGGCGATGATTTTCCGACAACTCTTCGACAGTGACTCGTTCACCTACTCCTACCTGCTGGCCAGCCGGCCCGGCGGCGAGGCGCTGATCATCGACCCGGTGCTCGAGCGCTGCGACCGTTATCTGCAACTGCTTGAGGAACTGGACCTGAAACTGGTCAAGGCCGTCGATACCCACTGCCACGCCGACCACATCACCGGCCTCGGCAAGCTGCGCGACGCGACCCGCTGCATCACCGTCATGGGCAGCCGCACGGAGGTGGACGTGGTCTCCATGCGGGTCGACGAAGGCGACACCATCGACATCGAGAACATCTCGCTCCGGGTGCTCTATACGCCCGGCCACACGGACGATTCCTACTGCTTCGTCATGGATGACAGGGTGTTCACCGGCGACACCCTGTTGATCCGCGGCACCGGCCGCACGGACTTCCAGAACGGCAGCGCCGAGGCCGCCTATGGGTCCCTCTTCGACAAGGTCCTGAAGCTGCCCGACGACACGCTGGTCTACCCCGGCCACGACTACAAGGGCGACACGGTCTCGACCATCGCCGAGGAGCGCGCCTTCAATCCCCGCCTGCAGGTCTCGTCGGCCGGGGAATACGCCGAGATCATGGCGGGCCTCAACCTGCCCAACCCGAAGATGATGGACGTCGCCGTGCCGGCCAACCTGAGCATCGGCCAGAGCCTCGCCGACGATCCGGCCATCGCCGCCGCGACGCTCACCGCCGAGGCGGCCATGGACTGCCTGGACGACGACGACATCCTGTTCGTCGATCTTCGCGAGACCTCGGAACGCCGGCGCGACGGGGTCATCCCCGGGTCGCTGCATGCGCCGTACAATTCCCTCGACAGCGCCATCGGCCCGGGCGGCCTGTTGCAGGCCATGGCCGCCGAGACCGGTAAGAGCCTATTGCTCTATTGCGCCTTCGGCGAACGCTCGGCGCTGGCCCTGAAGGCCCTGAAGGAGGCTGGCTTCACCGGCGTCAACCACATGGGCGGCGGCATCGCCGCCTGGAAGGCCGCCGGCGCGCCGCTGGAACAGATCTGAGGGCGCATCGGGCTAAGGCGCCTGGGATTGCTCGTGTCCCAGAAGATTGAGCATGTGAGACGCGGCGCCGCTGCCCGATTCGGCGTAAATGTTGAAGACTTCGTCGATTCCGTTTTCCCGGAGTTCCTCTTCCTGGCCCGCGTATAGCGCGATGGCGACGATGGGGCCCTGGTAGCCCCGTTCGCGCATCTGCGCGGCGGCGACCAGGTTGGCGTTGTGGCGCGGCATGGCAAGCAGGATCATCTCGATTTCCTGGTGCGGCGCCATGAGGCGCGACCAGAACTCCGGATTGGTGGCATCGCCAAGCACCACGTTGCGGCCGTCTTCTTGGTTTCGCTCCACTTGCTCCTCGTCCAGATCGATACCGATGATATTTTCCTCGGCGTGGGGCTGCATGGCGTCATAGGCGCCGCGGCCGACCCGCCCCATGCCGAAAATCAGAATCCGGTGGCCGCTGAGATCGATGTTTTCGTCGCCGGGCAACCGCTCGCCGCGTTCCAGTCCCATCAGTTTTTCGCTGAACCGCATGTAGATCCGATCCGCATAGACATTGAGCGGCGATGCGAGAACGAACGACATGGTCAGCGCCAGGGCGATCACCGTCAGCCATTCGGACGCAAGCCAACCGGTGCCGATGGCGACGGCGCCGACGATCAGACCGAACTCGGAGTAGTTGCCGAGCACCAGCCCGCCCAGGGCCGCCGCCCGCGCCCGCAGCCGAAACCGGGTCAGCAGGAAAACGAACAGCATCGTCTTGAACGGCACCAGCAACAACAACACGAAGGCAGCCGCTGCCGTATCCCAGGTCGGCAGCCCGGTGAGCCCGATGGTCAGGAAGAAGCAGACCAGGAACACATCCTTGAAGCCCAACAGGATCCTGGACAGCAGCTTGGCCTTCTCGTGGTACGCCAACAGGGCGCCGAAAATCAACGCGCCCAGATCGCCCTTCATGCCTACCAGTTCGAACAGGGCGGCCCCACCGAGCGCCATGGCAAACCCGAACACGGCCAGCAGTTCCTTATGGCCGCTGTGTTGCAGCAGGTATCCCAGGGCATGACGCGCGGGGATGAGCAAGACGAGCGCGATCGCCCAAAGCGACGGCAGCTTATCGGCCGAAAAGGCCAGGAACACCACGGCCGCCACGTCCTGCATGACCAGGATGCCGATCGCCGCCTGCCCATAGCGTGCCATGAGTGATCCACGGTCTTCCAGGATCTTGACGGCGAAGACGGTGGAGGAAAACGACATGGCGAAGGCCACGATCAAGGCGCTGGTGAAATCCAGATCCTGGAAAAGCAGTACGCTCGCCCTGCCCAGGGACAGGACCACACCGACGGTAATGGTGATGGTGGCAAGCATATGAAAGCCCGCCGTGGCCCAGATCTCGGGCCGCACCAGGCTGCTGATACGCAGTTTCAAGCCGATGGTGAACAACAGCAAGGTCACGCCCATGTCGGCGATGGCCAGAAGAAACTGATCGTTTTCGGCGCCCAGCAGGTGCAAGACGAAACCGGCGATCAGAAACCCGACCATGGGCGGCAGGTTCACCTGCTTGACGGCCAGGCCGAACAGGAACGCCACCGCAATCCATGCGGGGTCTCGATAATCGATGGAGATGAGAAAGGATTCCAAATCGCGTCCCTCGCGCCCGGGCCAATAAACTTATGGCTTATGAGACCTGTGCGCGGGTTTGATATTGGGCTGTATTTGTTGCATTTTTCGCGTTTGAGCATGATGTACGGCGAGCCATGGTCTGCTGTGGTCGCGACGAACTGATTCCGACGGCGGCTTCTTGCGACT
>Ga0209568_1000675_pt1 | contig 12129 bp, 9 predicted proteins | sample WorMetOlspDAHAB2_FD_187406 | JGI IMG/M metagenome (GOLD analysis project Ga0209568, IMG submission 187406) | Marine gutless worms symbiont microbial communities from Max Planck institute for Marine Microbiology, Germany - Olavius sp. DAHAB.2... ...
GCTCACATTAGAACGGCCAGAAGGAGTCGCCGTAGACCCCCTATCACTATAGAAGTCGAATAGGAAACCAGGGTCAAAAAATTGATTGCGCATGTTTCCGCCATATTTCTACTTCCGGTTTTCGAGATATCAGTAATTTTAATGATTTTCGAGCAATTGCGCACGGTTTAAGCGCATGATAAGGTGGTAATATGGTTTGCTGATAATCCATCGCTCGAAAGTGGACAGTAGACGGCAATACTACTACGCTCCGACTACGATACTCCATGGGGGATCAAATTTGGAAAAAAACTTGAAAACTTCAACATGCCGTTTCTGGCCAAAAATTTTCTAAGTCCACACCAGCTCACATTAGAACGGGCAGAAGGAGTCGCCACAGACCCCCTATCACTATAGAAGTCGAATAGGAAACAAGGGTCAAAAATTGATTGCGCATGTTTCCGCCATATTTCTACTTCCGGTTTTCGATAAATCGGTCATTTTTAATGATATTCTAGCAATTGCGCACAGTATAAGCGCACGGGAGGATGGTAATACGGTTTGCTGGAAAGCTATGGCTCGAAAGAGGACAGACGACGACAGTGTGACGTAATGGTTCCCTTGGACACTCCCTATGGCGAGATGACGATGGCGTTTTTGATCAGACGTTACCAAAAACGCGCTCGTCGGCTCGGCCCTACGGGCCTCGCCGCTCGATCGTCTTTCCTCCACAAAGCTATAATAGCCAAAGCATTGGCTCGGCCCTTCGGGCCTCGCCATTCGCCTCTTTCGGCACCTTTGCACGAAAACACACCCCCAAATTTGGGCTCGGCCCTGCGGGCCTCGCCTTTCGAGCGTCGCAAATGCACCAGGCGCCAATTTTTCGCCCCCTCGACGTCCGCCTCGCAATCTCAGACATGCTGTGCTCGACTCCGACCACGCCGAAGTGTTTACAAGTCGTTATATAGCTCCCCAATACTTGGTTGAAGACTGTGAACTCGTTGCAGCTGCCGACCGTCGTCACTCAGCTTCGATCGTCGGACATTGCTACGTTCGTTGTTCCACGAACCAACACTCGTCTCGGCGATCGGGCATTCCCAGTTGCTGGACCACAGTTGTGGAACAGCCTTCCGTCCAACCTACGACAGTCCGACCTTACCCTTCATCACTTCCGCCGGGCGTTGAAGACGTATTTGTTTGGTTGACTGAGACTCCAGCACCTAGTGACTTTTGTTTTTAGTGTGCTATACAAATGCTCTTACTTACTTACAATGCTGCCTTAGACATTTAACGACACACAAGACAACAGTGTTAAAGGTCTACAATGACCTGCTTCTAGTAGCTGACAACGGCCAGGTCTCATCCTACTTTGTTCCGTACCACAGGGTTCAATTCTAGGTCTACACATGTTCATTATGTACATGGCTGACCTTGCTGACTTGTTGCGGAACGTAAGATGAGCTTCCACTCATTAGCTGATGACTCCCAAATCTATGATCACTGTTTACTCAGTGAAGTATATAATGTGGTTCATCGACTTGAAGGCCTTTCTGGTATTGGTCACTGGATGTCAGCAAATCGTCTGAAATGCAATGCAGACAAGTCTGAGCTCATCTTGACCAGTTCCACATACAACCTCGGTCTGCTTGTAAGCTGTGGTCCATCCCTGCAGCTTGGCTTTGATGAGATTAAACCGAGTGATCACGCTCGACTACTTGGTGTGACGATTGAGGCAGACCTTGATCTGTAAAACATGTTTCTTCTGGCTTCGTCAAGTGAGACGTATCCGTCGCTCTCTGGACGTTGAATCAGTTAAGATACTGGTTCATTCGTTTGCCACATCGCAAGTCGATTATTGTAACTCGGTACTGGCGTCTGCGCTAAAAAGGTCACAGACATGTTGCAACGGGTTCAGAACGCTGCAGGGCGTCTGCTCATAGGAACCCAGAAACACGAGCATGGGTTTTCACGGCTGCTGCATGATGACCTGCACTGGCTGATGATTCCACAGCGAGTGCAGTACAAGCATGCAGTGTCTGTCCATCGGAGTCTTCGATACCAAGTTCCAAGGTACCTCACCGACTGCTGCGTGCCAGTCTTCAACATATGCGTTCGGCCAGCCGTCGCAAAATGATTATTCAGCGGTATCGTGGCAGCACATTTGGCACCCGTGCTTTCTCAGTTGCCAGTCCGACGGTTTGGAACTCACTGCCCGATTTGTTGCGTGATCCAGCAGTCGAGTATAACGTTTTAGGTGGTACTTGAAAATGCATCTCTGCCGGACATTAGAGTCATAAACGCAGTACAGGTGTCACTGTTTTACGGAATCGCGTTATACAAATTGACATTTATCTACTCACTTACTATGCTTATCATTACAACTAACGGGGTATTAAGTGTGATTAAGGCACGTTGGCACACAATCAAAAGAAAATACTGTATGATGACACATAAAAACAGATGCCTGTGCTAGTCTGCTGACAGCAACAATAATGTCAACAACACCATACACTTCGTACTGACTGAACAAAACCAGGAAAAATTGCAACGTCCGAAATGAGCAACATCGCCAAGTGTGTGCAAAGTGTCACCTTCAGTAGATACACAGAAACGAAGGCGTTTACGCCACTCGTCGGTGGCTCATTGATAACGTTTCAGTCAACTGATGCTTTAAAACTGGAAATAGTATGCGTCGCTCAAAAGATGACGAAAACTGACAGAATAAACGTGGCATGTAATAGAACTGCCTTTGCAGCACTAACCAAATGGCACTAAAAACACGACAGAATGTTCAGGAAAACACAAAAAATAGTGGCAATGCATCTGTAAATCGGTATTTTTAAAACTATTCAATGCCAGCTTGTTCAATAGTTGCCGCACACTGTCGGCACAAACCACTGGACTTATCATATGTGAAAACTATTACGCAGCTCTTTACACAGACCTACCAAGTGCCATAGATGGTGAGATATTACTACTTCGGGTTTGTGTCTGCCATGTTGATAATGCACAAACATGGTTGTCTACACCATTCAGTGTACAGAATAAAATTCAAGGCTGATAAATATGTCATATGTCAACGTTACGTGCGTGTTTCATAGCCTTTCACGTTTGTAGCAATAAAATGTTTTTCAAACTTACAAATTTCACTTTATAGACCCATAGCAAAAAAACCGGAAGTAGATATAAGGCTACTGTCACTTGTCTCTGAAGCCAAAGTTATTCAGTGACTGTCACAAAAAACAACTGTCACATTCCTTTAGTAACTGGGTGGTGCAAGATTCAACAAAAACCAGCATAGGCATCTACCCACTCCCTACTGCCAGTGTGTGTTAATACAGTCAGAAGGTCAGTCTCCCTCAACACCCCAGCATGCATGACTAAAGAGGCCATATCTCAAATTCTGACAAATCCTGTCTCAAATCTATACGTCATAAACCAACCTAAAACATTCTACGGTTTTAAATCACCAATATCCGATCTAATACTTTTACTTACTCCTAAATATTTAATATTATCAGTCCAAGTAATGGCAGCATTACCAAAGAGCAGTGCTGGCAGCTTAATAGTAAACTTTGGTCCAAAAGCAATACACACTGACTTACCATCATTAAAATGTAGATTACTATGTAACACGCTGCTATTTAGCCCATGCAGTGTTGTGCAGTGTTATTTTGTCACTGATTATCTTCAGTTTGCAACGTGTCATATAAACTCGCAATAAACTGCAATCCTTTAGACTCCACGGTGAGCAAAATTTTGCAGCAATGCAGATGACGAGACAGGTGAGGCTTCAGCCAAATTACACAAAGTAGGCCCACACTCTATGGTATAGCCACAGAGTGTGGACTTAACCCTAACCCACTGTGGACTAGTGGACGCAACACCAGCTGGAGCCTCAACTATATATGTGCAAAGGAGAGACTTCACAAGTAAAAAGATTGACAATGGCAGCAATGAGCATAAAATTGCAGCAGGACTGCACAAACCAAGGTAGTCAGGCACGTTTCTCAGGTGAGGCTTTGTCTTGATCGTATGCAGTGATTTATCGTGTCGCAATAGCTGCAGATCACGAGGATTATCAGCCCAAAACACCTGCTCATACAACGCATACACACAATCATGGAAAGAGTAGAGAAGCAGAAGAGTGATGTTACTATGAAGTATGTTAAACAATCAGATGGCTGGATTACAGATGCAGGAAATGGGCATCTATAAAAAACAACTGACCTATTTACTAGTACCTTTCACTTCCTATTTTGTAGAAAACTTCAATCTGCATGTAAAAATTGACAGATGAGCGAGTGCTTGACAGTCTGCTTATGACAAACAATGAACTGTCACGGTAAGAATCAATGCCATTCTTTGAGTGCATGACACCTTGTCACGACTGGCTGGTCTGTAAAGTGGAGAACCCATGTGGTATAAGTGGGAAAATTAGCCGGTGCAATATGAAGTTCGAGTGCAAAGCATATGCTTCTCAAACTTTCTCACAGGCGGCATCACAGTTCAAACCTTGCATTGATGGCAGAAGCCCAAATTCCACTTGTTGTGTCATGTCATGACATGCCACGCACGACGTGTCATGTCGGGACGTGTCACACACGTCGTGACGAGCGTGTAGCACCATGTTTCTGACAAGCGCGACAGTGCCAAAATGCATGGGCTACACAGCATGTCATGTTTTGATGCAACGAATTTGGGTTCATTCATAAAGCAAAGATCAAACTTTGACCCGTCCCATTCTGAAAAAAATCAACCTCTGCAGGGTTCATGCAGGTCGCCTGAAACACACTTCCAACTTTTCCAGTCAGGACATTATATATTTCCTGACTTTTGCTAGATATTTGTAAAAGTTTGAACAATAAAGTAGTTCCAGCTTTGTTATATTATCAACAAATTTTGTGTCAATTGTACTACCTGAAATGGGTGACATGACTGAAATTACCATATCTCAAAAACTGGATGAATGAATGAATGAATGAATCAATCAATCAAGGTAAATTCGTAGAGCACCTCATACAAGATGACTGAGGCACTTAACAATAAAAAGATGCAAGAAAGAATAAGGACATAAATAAAACATGAAATGAACTAAATGAAAAACAACAAGAGAGGAAATTTAAAAATACTAACTAATAAAACACTCGGCGAGGTCGGAGTCGAGCGGGACGCACCCGGGACCATGAGGCTGACATTGAAAGGGGGCTGGTGCATTTGCGATGCTCAAAAGGAGAGTGCCGAACCGGAAGTTTCGGTTGTGGTTTCTTGGAAGGCGACCCATTGAGGCAAATGGTGAGGCCCGTAGGGCTGAGCCGACGAGCCCATTTTTTGCGGCGTTTGACCAAAAATGCCAAATTCTAGCCCACACCAAAGGGTGTTGCAAAAGGAACCAATACGTCATGCTGTCGTCAACTGTCCTTCTTCGAACCCTAGCGAGACAGCAAACCGTATTACCATCTTGTCGTGTGTCTATACCGTGCGCAATTGCTCAAAAATCATTAAAAATGGCCGATTTCTCGAAAACAGGAAGTAGGAATATGGCGGAAACATGCGCAAACGATTTTTTGACTACGGTTTCCTATTCAACTTCTATAGTGTTAGGGGGTCTACAGTGACTCCTTCTGACTGTTCTAACATGAGGTGGTGCGGGACTTAAACAATTTTTTGGGCAGAAACTGCATGGTACAGTTTTGGAGTTTTTTCCAAGTTTGATCGCCCATGGAACAAAAACTGGAAGAGCTGGAGTTCTGATTTTTGGAACTGCAGGAGAATACCAGATGTTGTATGAAAAGTAATCGAAAGCTCAGCATACGTTGACGCATTACGCCGCTAGGTGGCGCCAAAAAGTGAACAATTTCGAAACTGGTTAATATAAGTGCCCCTCCCTCACGCACTGAACATCCCACAGCCACCAAATTTTCTGATTTAGTAGTCAGATCGGAGTTCTAATAGATTACTGAGTTTTAGCTCGTTCATTTTTTTAACTCAGGGAGATATTGTGAGCTAAATTTCGAAAAATCTCAAAAATTCATCAAAGTTTGGGTTCCCCTAAGATGACTTAGGGGAGGAAATTTAAAAAATGACCCATGCAAAATTTTTAATTTTATCGCTTAACAAAATGCAATACTAAGAATTTAGCTACATAATATTTAGCATTCTTTCTTTGCTGTGACTAGATTTGAAATAGGCACCTTTTGTCGAAAAATGTGAATTTTTTTATTTATACGATCGTCTCCACGCACCCCATTTTAAGAGTTAAAATCGTGAAATTCAGAAACAATGTGTCCCCTCAATTTCTAAGGGCCCAAAATTTTTTAGGTCCCTGGGACCAAAATTGGGAAAGATATTGGGGATAGGAAAAAATTTCCACACCCCGACCCTCAAAAGTGAGACATACGATTTTTTTTTAATTTTTTTGTATATGGGTCCCTAATTGAATTGGTTAAAACCCTGAAAATTTTGTGAAATTCTATTCGACACAGTTTCAAGATATTTTGCATTTTCTATGTTATCTCAATGCCCGAATATGTTAGCGTATACAAATCTGGTGACACGGAGTCAATGTATGATACTCCTTCAAAAGATGACCATTAAGACAAAAAGGCAATAATTCTGTAGTGAATAAACATTAGACCTCAGCTCATATATGGTGAACAGGTGTAAAATTACATCCGAAGATAGTTGACGCATTGAATGTTGTGAAAGGCCCTAAGTTACAGGATTCAAAAACATGGCTTAACTTAGACAACTAGATGTAAATTGAAACCAGGAATTAGTTAACATGTTTGAAATCTTGAAATCATCAAGCATTAATAATCAATATGGCACTAAAATGTTATTGTAGTCTACCACTCTACAATCAACTAGACATGGTAACATAACAGTGCACAGTGAAATGAGAGAAGTCCAAGTGCAGTCACCTAATCAGGCAACGCATTCAGTCATCAGCATGAAATGAACAGCGAACCAAAAAACGAACCTTGAGTCGATCTGAGCGCGCCATCTGATCGGCAATTTCACGACTGCGAGCTTCTTTTATTGCCACACGAGTCACACATCTAAGAGCATCCTGTACACAATGGCACTAACGCCAGTCACTAACTACATGAACAAGTTTGAGCTTTCCATTGACCTCCAAAATATCATGCCATTTATGCATTTTTGCCTCCCTCTGAGACAATTCACTCAACATTAATAACATCACTATCACTCTCACTGTCGGGGCAACAATAAAAATTGAAAGGCAGAAACCAATGTCTTACGGAAAAACCCCAATGCCAATCGCTAACATCGCTTATGTTTCTCCAAATCCGTCGGCTAATCCAACGTGCATCGTCCCTGCGAAATTGTTTGCAGTCATTTCAAAGCTCATGTTTGCAGCTATTGCTTTCCCGACTTTCTGTAGTGTTGGTGAATTTACTTCTATCGTCATCGTACAGTTAGTGAGTGAGTAGAGTTTTTAACACCCCACCCGACACTAATCGTTTTTGTTACTTACTTACTTATTTCCAGGGTACAGGCCATGTTGTGGTTGAGGAAACACTGGTTCATGTCCAAGTACAAGCAATGTCACCAGTGGTACCTGCTCCCATAACTGCATCATCATGAGCAGTGAATGACACACAAAACTACAAGATTAACTGCAAGATTTTCCTCTAATTCATGTAAAAACAGACTTGGGTCGCAAACCTTGGACCTGTATCGAAGACCTTCAACTTCTTCCATTCTGAACTGGTAAGGCTTGAAAACATCTTCACCATCGCCTGACAGAAACACAACTCAAACTCTAGTAATGATTGAACAGCCACAATGGTTCACTTGGTCTGCTGACGCTACATCTACAAGAAGCTTAGACTACAAAAAAAGCAATACATTTCAAAATCTGTTACCTTGTATTGTTTTTGAATAATGAGAGTTGCTAGTTGCTTATGCACCCATCAGATGCACAGTGGAGTTCAGCTGCGAGTGGACCACGCTTGTGTGTGCAAAGAGGGCCTACACGGGAGTACAGTACTCACCGACATATTAACACAGTGCAGGGAAGATGTCTGTTAAGCTACAGCATTGGCACTCCAACTGGAGCCAGCTAGTTTTGTGAACAAATTGTTTCTGTTCTTCAGCTTACAGGCAACTTTGACAGGTGTTCTTTCTAGAACAGAATACAGCCGAACGTCACACCGAAGTAGATCACTGACAGCTGGCCATGCTCGTCTATTGGTGTCTGCACTGCCTGGCACCATCGTACCTAGCTGACGACCTACAACTCGTGGCCGATCTCGAATCGAGGCAACGGCTTTGTTCATTACCATTAGATGCGCTCGTCGTTCCACCAACTCATCTCTGCACCTTCGGCGACCAAGCCCTTCCAGTTTTCCACCTCCGAAATGACCTATATTGTGTCGGGTGGGGCGTTAAACTCCACTCACTCACCTCCAAGCCCTTCCAGTTTCAGCTGCTCGCGTCTGGAGCTGACTGCCGGCACACGTCACATCATCGCCGTCGTTAACCGTATTCAAAGACCATTTGAAGACATTCCTTTTCTCCCCAAGTTTTCCCTCTGCCACTTCGCAATAGACGTAACTATCACCACTGCATCTCCATACACGTCGAAAATTTGTTTCTCTTTTTATGTGTTCCGTGGCCTAGTAGCAATTTGCCACCTTACGCCACGTTAATCATATTCGTTTACTAACTAACTAACTAACTAAACTTACTGATTAGCAGGAACTGGGAAGCAAAATGACAAAGTTGTATAATAGAATTGTAGTACAAGCACAAAGTAATTTCTTGCCACTAGTACAGTGTAGCAACAAAAGTTCAGAACCACTTCAAGACGCATTTGTCAGTTTTATCACTATTACTTTGTGTGTACACAAATTTGAAGATCACAACAGAAAGTAAGCAACAGATTTTGTAATGTGATTGACATTTTGACCCAGTAATTGCATGTTAACTGCAATCAATGTGCAACACGAATCAAAATGGATGTGTGCACGCAACCTGATAACAGTGTCTGTTTCACAGCTTCAAGGAGAGGCACCTGCATCACTGTGACAAATGACAGAGCTGTACCGCAACTGTCACCACGAGCCGTTCTGCAACAATCACACCACACACTGTCACTGTCGACACGTCAGCAGTGGAGATCTTTGGTTCAATGCCAGAGCAAAGCAACTCCCATTCAATTCAGACGATCAGTGGTATTTTTAACTGCCATGAATGCCGATTAATGTGGTTTGTCACTCGGCATGGCACTGAGTTTGTATTTCCCACGTGCGTGCAACCGACGGGCAGGATTATTCAATGCAGTATACATAGGATGACGCTGACGTCACTTTAATTATTTTGTCTATGTTTACCGTTGCTAAGGCCATACTGGAGGTACTCACGGTTCTGCAAGAGTTGAACGTTATTGCGCAACGCCTTATTACTGTGCTTGGAGCTGCAGCAGTAAAGCTGGCACACAAAAGTGAAGGATCTAGGCATACGATTTTTCAGATTTACGCGAGATAAGAAGTATTAAGCGAAGCGGACAGCAACTTTTCGGCGTGTGGCCTTCGTGTCCACCGAGTACACCAGGATGTGCGTCCTGCATTTTGTTTCAGATATTTTATAAAATTTCATTCTTTTCTTATCTACGATACTTCTGGTTGTGCACTATGAGTTTATTCTTCATTCAACAATATACAGTTGCCAAGACTAGCCAGCTTTGACTGAAATGCAGAATACAGTCAACTCGTCACCAGTAGGCCTAACTCTCGGAAAAGTAGGCTAGCAACGAATGTTATACATGCGGATTCATAGCCATCAAATACTGGTAAACGTTCGCTTTAGCGTTCCCTACTTATACCACACATCCAGTAGGCCTACCATATGCAACGACCAACCCTAACTTTCACCATAACCCTAACCCTAACCACGCATCTACTACTAAATAGTCAACTTGTCACACGTGATGAGTTTACTTATTGACGAGTTGACCAAACGTTAACTTCAGCCGGCTGTCCACTCTTGCCGTAGCCTTAGGTAAGCCCACCGGCGTACACAGAGGGGGCGTTCAAACTCCCCCCCCCATTGAATCTCAGATTTTTTTAATTGAGTTTGCAAAATATAGGCCTACTGTCCAAGCTCTGCTCCTACACTCATTAAATCCTAAATTTTCTACAGGAAAACGTTAAAAGTTGTAGACTAATTTCACATTTTTTTTCAGCTTCTGGGACTTCGTCCCCAGAGGCCCTCTACCGGGGCTTTGCCCCTGCGCCCCACTGGGTAACTTGCCCCCCTGACCCGCTGCCATGCCCTCACAACGTGAACCGCCTCCATTGTAAAATCCTGAGAACGCCTATGGTGCAACTCATCCCAATTTCCATCCCCGAAGGCTCTTGGCTGTGGCTCCCCAGACACACTAGGTCACTCCATGTTGGATATTACTAGTCGTGTTATTTGCACAAAATAATGTCATGATTTCCTCATCAAAACGGCATCAATGCCATCAAAATTGCTGTCTAAATAAGCGCTTCAGGACCTGTAGCGGCTTGACCCACCCGGAAATCACAAAGTTGTATGCTTTCAGCTTTTCCATAGTGAAGTCTCCCGGCGTTTCGATGAGGTAACAGTACTGTACACATCGGGGAACGTGACCGGTGGCCACAGCTTCATATCATCGACCAAATTATTCTTCGGAATTTCGTATGGGCAGCTGTCAATGCCCAAAGACTTGACTTTACCGAAAAACAAATGTCTATCAACGTCTTTCACACGATCAGCGCATTAAAAAACACCATTATTGTTCACGTAAACAATCTGTCGTACACACAAGATGGCGTCGTAAATATCTGACCATGGATATGTTCAAATTCGCTGACGTCACTGCATCCTATGTATTGACACCACATAAGTACCGTAAAATGCCGTTTTTCGCTTACCATTCTGTAACTTATAAATGGGAAAACGGCCTATTACCGTTTTTCCATTTTAATATTTCAGAATCGGAAATAGGTAAACGAACCTATTACCTATTACCTATTTAAACGTTTGGAAGTAGGAAACCGAAAATAGGTTGTTGTCCTACTTTCTATTTGCCGAACTTAAATAGGAAAAGGAATTAGCGGTATATCCATCGATTATGCGTCGATCACATACGGTAAATGATGTCAGCGCTCCCTCTGACACCAGCTCGCTTTAACAAACTGTGAATTCCATTCCTAAACCATCTGTTAGTTGGAGATTTATGTAAAAGTTCCTTTGATTACCATATTTTATCTTTTTTTCTGGTTTTATATCACGATTTTGTCATATACATTGATTTTACCCATGTCGCAGCTTCAGATATGCAAATGATGACGTCACAAATTAGGTCACACATAGAATATTTAATTCACACTAATAACATTCTTGTGCTCATTTTATACTCAAAATTAATGAGAAATGTAGCCGCAATGGCGATTTTTAATACGATTTAATGATGATACTTGATAGTGGCTTACTTTTTTGGGCCACCCTGTATGTACGTACATAGCCTATTCTATGACAGTGATTGTTTTGGCCTATTTACGTGCCCTCCTACGAGAGCACCTCAGCACCATAGGCCTATGTTTGCAATCATGCAATGTAATAGTGATCAGTGTATTTAAAGAGGTGCAAAAACATCAACTTACTACACATGATAATTACAATTACAATTTTGTTATTTTCGCATATACACGTCAGGATACACGTCCGCCATATTGAACCGAACTGAACCTGCTCACGAGCTCGGTTCACTTTGGTCGCAAACCGAACCGTAAACGCGTTTGCCGTTCCCTGAACCGGACTAGTCAAAATCACTATGTTTCCGAACCAAACCGAACCACGACCGGTCAAAATCACGCCTTAATAGTAGGGAGGCTGCACAAAGGCAAAAAAAAACAATTACCATCCATGACTCTCTCGACTTCACATATCACATCAGGGAAACACTCTCAAAGGCAAATAAGAGACTTGGGTTCCTAAAAAAGAATCTATCGAAAAGAGTCCATTGCCTATGAAAAAGTTAGGTCTTGTTCGTTCTGGACTGGAGTATGCTGCCATGATCTGGGATCCTCACCTGGCCACACAAAAGAAGTCCATTGAACAAGTCCAACATCGTGCAATCAGATGGATACAGGG
>Ga0209568_1000676_pt1 | contig 12129 bp, 4 predicted proteins | sample WorMetOlspDAHAB2_FD_187406 | JGI IMG/M metagenome (GOLD analysis project Ga0209568, IMG submission 187406) | Marine gutless worms symbiont microbial communities from Max Planck institute for Marine Microbiology, Germany - Olavius sp. DAHAB.2... ...
CACACACACACACACACACACACACACACACACACACACACTGGGGAGTTCAACTTCTTGGAACGACAGTCTGGCCTCAGACTTTGCCACAGTGATGATCAAGTAATTCAGATGGACACTTCAAAGAAGAAAATGTGAAAGTGAAAATGTGAAAGAAGTCTTCAGTTTGCATTACTTAGTTGCCATTTGGACTCGTCTTTGGATTAAGCTCGATGTTGGACCAGTTCTTTGATCTTTTAGCTTCAAAATACTTCTTAGCTAGTGCACTACATAAAAGATAAAAGCTAGGTGTACGAGCTTTTCTGGAGACTTATGGTTCCATTAACCACACATATAGTCTCATATATACGTGACTTTCTGGATTAATAACGTAGAAACCTGCGAACTGCGATTGCCAGACATCCAATGATACAATCAGAATCGCATTTTTTGCCGATTTAAGGCTTTCTTCTACGAAACTGGCTTCTGACAATAACTAAGTTGCTGGTGCAGTAGGCACATGCAGACTGGAGAACTACCAAACCACAGCAAAGAAAACACAAATCAGAAAAGTAGCGTTTCACAGATTTTTTGTTCTTGAAACAAGTAACACAGAAAACACCTTAACTAAATGCTGATACGTTACACACGTATGACGAAATTATCAACTATAGGTCAGAGCAGCAAATTCAGCTTTTCTGTTCATGTCCAGCCTATAGTCAACTGGAGAGCACTGGAAATATGCATTATTGCCAAAACATCTTAACTATTCAAAGACTCAAAAAATACGTTTCACTACATGAATAGTTACTGCAAGTCACGTCACAAGTCATAATTTTTATCATTTAACATGAAACATAAGCAACAGGTCACAATTCAAGTTGCAGTCTTGATACTTAAAACAAAGAACATCATCAACAACAAACATGTTCCGATTCCAACGATATGTTTCAACTGCACCTTTAGAATCATTTTGTTAAACAACCCTAAATATCCAAAATGATAGCGTGATTACAATTTTTCTCTTGTGTTTAATATCACAACAATACAGATATATCAAGTTCAGTAAACACTTGTATCAAACTACGCATAAACATGGAAAAATATTGACACCATTTCATCACAAAATACAATTATGTCATATGATTATAAATAGGTACATGCATGTACAAAATATATACCACTTCTGATTTCATCCCCAGAGTAATCACCAATGTATAGATGCAATGGTCTGTAAAAGTGATTCATCGCATTTTTAACAGAATGCCAATGTTTAAAAAATCACAAACGCTTGATTAGTTAGAGCAATACATCGGAAACAGTTACAATAACTAGAGAATTAGCCAAATGTCGCAAAAAATGATATATGACACAACAATACAGATGCACCTTTAAAATCACTTTGTCGTTTTCAATTGAATGTTACACCAAGAAACTACAAGAAAAAACAAATGCCATTCATATCCAACACACTGACTGTTTCTAACAAAGCACTTTGCCATACAAATTAACAATAAATCACGACGCCTGACAGAAATTAACACAGAAACGTGTACACAAGAAGCTCAGTTGTAAAACAGCACATTACCAAACTGTTTTTTTTCTGAAATCTAGTGAAATGACTACAAGCTGTTATGAATTTCTTTATCCTGCTCATTTTTATCTGCGGCCATGAAAAATAAAGTTCCATAATGAAATCAGTCAAAAATGTGACTTCTGTATTAAACAATTTTATGGTTACAAGTATGCTATATGACAAACATGGCGTTTCTTCACGCCTAAGACTCGAGCATTAAGCTGTAAGACGTAATCAAGCTCACAGGCAGTTGGAAGCTTAGTTGCAATTTCTTCATAATGTCTGGACAAATACTGATTTCCATTATGCAAAAGAAAGGAAAAATTGTTATACATTTTGAGAATTTATGCCAAGATATCTGGACGTTGGCAGACTAACCACGCTGGTTACATGTTAATAGTGCCTAGTAAATTACAAGTGTGTACTGTCTGGACAAAATGTTGCACAAGAAAAAGGAAAAAATATCAACAAAATTACAACACTAGCCTACATGCAAACATAACTAGAACAAAATGCAACGCGTCAAAAGCAAGCACAACAGCAGGAATGGTCATACGACTATACTGGCAGAATTGTGCAATATCAGTAACGTCAAAGGTTTGTGATTACTTGCAATTATGATGCACACAAATTAACCACTTACAGCGGATTTTTGGAGCAACTGGCACAGATATGACTGATATCATCAGCTAATAACCAACCAGTTAATAAGCTACCAAAAATGTTAGGACATCAAACATGTGTCCATTCAGAAGTCGTTAGCATAATCCTGTCAGTCAGTTTTGAAAAATAAATATGAGAAATTAGCAAATTTCAGCGAAATGCTGACCACATCTGGCAGTTAGTTCATATAGAGCGATGCATTTTTTCACAGCCTTTTAAATGCAACAAAGCACTTAAAAATCAGCCAGCAATTGAATAAACACTCGCTCTGGTGGACACTTTCATCTTTCCAAATTTCACGAAGATCAGAACAGACATGGGGTGAAACATCACAAAATTGGCCCCTGGAAAACCATAACCACTAGCTATTCCTGCTGGTTATGAACAACATAGACAAACATTTAAACAATGACCATTGACATATTTTTGACTTTTGCCGCTTTAGTTCATACAATTCACACTAAACGCGTTACAATTAAAAACATTACTGTATGTTCTTAAAAACCTACGGAAATTTTTTCAAGAAATTAATCTTTGCTGGTTTTAAAACATGCAACAGAATTTCCAACACAACAGTAAATGCAATAAAACAGTTGGAACATTACAGAGTAATTCCTCGCACACACTACACACACCAGAGCTGCATAGGAAATGGGACGAAACACTGAAATCACTTTAAAAGCGGCACAATGCAAACATATGAACAAAACGCAAACAGCACTTGTAACTTGCTGACTTCAACAGAACACTTTCAATATGTTCACTAGTTGCTTCTGTATCTCAATTCAGACATGCACAAGACTTGCACCCAAACGACTATGCAACGAATTACTTCATAATGCTCACAAACGCAAAATTTCGTGTCAGATATGGCAGTAATATTAAACTTTAAAAATGCCACAAATCACATCAAAATAATCCATAAATCTACATAACACCACTGCAAAAACATTAGCCCTACAGCTAAAAATGAACGTGGTAATTACACAATGCAACTGGTGCCAAAATTTCCCAAACTGTGAATGAACACGCACTAATTTCTCATAACTGCCGTCATTTGTTGCACATTTAATAAGGTTTTCAGGTATTCAGGTTCGGTAAAAATTAACAAAATGGAAACAGAATGAACAAACAGTGAAATGTAAAGAAAACACAACCAACACTTTTACAGAAATATGGTACGTATTCTGACTACTTGAACAATAAAAATGCAAATGAGTCTGTCAACAAATTCACAATATCACAGACAATTTCAATTGATCAATGAATGTGCTTCTGGCAGTGACAGAACACAGGAATGTCGACCTTTTAAGCACTGATGTCCAGAGACCCTGCATACTGCTGCAGAGCTCTCGTTACAGACATCAAGTTAAAACATCATAACACGCTTGCATGCTTTTCAAGACAGAAAAAAACAGCAAATCAGACAGTTGCATGCACACGCGACAACAAAGCCGACCACAGCTTTCATATCACGTGCAATGAATGCTCAATGCTCTGCAAACGCATCACTTTTCTACTGAACAAGCAGTATGTCGATCGCTTCTGTTGGAGTCATTGCAACATTTGCCGCCGCTGACGCCATTTCTGTGTGTGCGCCGCTGTGCTTTGACGATCTACTGGCGAGCAAATGTTCCATCTGTTCACTGCAGCTTCGCAGACAGTCCTGCACCATCAGCACCACAATGGCTACACTGCGCCACGCCCTGCAGCAACTTCTGACGGTCTCAACAGCTTAACTACCGGTAACGCTGCACAGTAACTATTCACCAGGTTCAACTGTAATGCCATTCTGACAGTTTTATCACTAACTCTCTCAGCAGCAAGAACAAAAACTATTTACAAAACTGGAATATTTTTAAGGACAATTTTAGACCAACTCTAAACATTTCGCTTTGCTAAGGCTTTTTATTTTCAACTGCATATTGTTGTGTTACGCAATTACATCAACTTAATCGTGACTTTTTTGATTGACTGATAACGAGGATTATGTCAACACCTGGACAAAGTGGTCAGATCTGGTCCTTATTTCGACACTTACTAGCGACCACATTAGTAAAGCTCAAACAGTCTCTGAATACAACACAGACACAAATGTTACAGCCTTATATGATTATTGTACGTTTTCATTTTCTATTTTTATCTTATATTATTACTATTTGGTATTATTCTGAACCTTTTTATGGGTTGAAAGTTCCTATACAGTACTATTATATAACAATTAAATAAGAAAATGGAGTAAAAGCTAGCTGAATGTGATATAAACACTGCTCAACATAATGCAGAAATGTCTCCAGGCCAAAGCCATCTTCATGACAAACCGTCACCAATGCAAGCATTGCAACATACAGCGTCAACAGATGTAATGTGCTCCAGTTTGGTGACAAGACGAAAGCACTCGATCCACGACGTGCCGAGAATGCCATTTGCCGCAGCTATCACACTTCCACCAGCAACCAATGACGCTGGATGAGATGCAAACGAAAAGTCTGCATCACACACCCACACTGACTGCTCTTTTTGCGTCAGTAAACTGACAACACAATTCAGTCGTGTGCTTTATGATAAGACATTCTCTTCATCAACCAGTCAGTGTCTCAAAAAATGTGTCAAATAACTCGTGTACTAACAGCATTGTGTATGTGTTTCCTGGAATGTTAGTTGCACTGCTTTCGTACTTTGGCAGACTCTAAGCTTCAGACATAGGACAGTTCTTGGCAGACAGAATAATTATTTGATGCAGATTTTGACTTTATCCCAAAACTTCTTTATCACCAATCAAAACTTTTTATCGACAACCAAAACTTGTCAATTTTGAGCTACGTAGTCTTGCAACTGGAAAACATGGCCACGAATTGCAGTGTGTCACTGCTCACCACATGCAAGTAACACATAACCAAAAAAACATTCTGGGGTTAAGAGCTCAAGATCATCAAGTCACAGGGCAATGAAGCATAAATTTAGCATGAAGTGAACTTGAGCTTGGTCAAGTTTTGAGCACCTTCAGCTGATAGATGGTCACAAGTCAAATCCACAAATTTGAAATGCAGCTGTTTTCTGCACATGCCATTGGCATTGTGGTCTCAACAGTCAACATTATCATGCAAATGTTACACATTTTAACACCAAGCGCTCAAAACGTCACATGCAGTCCAACATACAAAATTCACTTCCAAACAAACTTGACAAAAAAGATTAAGCAAATGCTGAATGCCACATATTTGTATCACGAAATGGGAGAGGAAATGAAAGCAGCATACAGTATTTATAATATCTAAAAACAACTTTAAATGACACGAATGGTATGGTCTCAGCACAACCCAAATCCTAACCTTAAGCTGGAGAGAAGCATCATGTTTGCAAGTACTACTAACAGACATACAAAACAAAACTGAACACAAAGATGTAAGCCTGAAATGCAGAGATAAAGTGCTAAACAACCCACCGGTTGCACAGAGAGCAATGAATGTGTGACAATGACGCCTGAGTCTGGCAACAGTGCGACAGTCCAACGACGAAAAACATACAAACATGTGATCGATGAAGTCGTACGGCGTCACCACCGAAATGTCCCATTTCAGTGTCTGCAGCACCACGAGCTCAAACTCCTACAGTTGAACAATGCATGAGCAAATCTTGATTCCTTCCTCTCTCACTTCTGTAACTTGCATCTTTTTGCAAGTTACAAAAGTCTTTGAAAAATTAACGAAACATGCTATTTATGTGTCAAAAACTCAAATGTGACAGTCACAGAGTAACATAATGAAACAAATCTCAGTGCGGGGTGGGCTGTAACTATAATAATCACATAAGCTAACTGTGCTTCACAAAACTGAACTAATAATTCTTACAATTCTAATTCACTATACCAACGATGTTCAAAGCTGGTGATGTGTGCACCTAGAATTGTAAGAATGCATACCACAAGCTGAGAGACAGTGACTGAATCATCAGTATAAGTGACCAGCTTGGGTGCAGTGAACGGCACGGCTTCCTTGAGCTTTGATGCGATCAGCAGGCATGCGGTGCCCAGCAGCTGCAGGCCGCACTTGCGCATCGGAACCACAGACAAATAACGGTCAACATAGCTGGCCGCCAAAACGAACACTTCCTCCTCACAATGCTGTTCTTCACACACCTAACATTACCGCACACAACTTAACTGCATCTCCATTTGTCACATTTGAGTGCTTTTTAGCACCATACATTCCAACAGAATTGTAAGAGGGATGGCACAAGTCATTAAATAAATCTGATATATTCTATCAATGCCATATAAAATTCTTAACAAATCACTTTCAAAACTTGACAATGATTATGTCAATTGTTACTGCGTCTCAGAAAAAAAGTCAACTTTAGAGCATTTAACAGGTGTGGTCAACTTTTAACAAGTTTTAAAGAGAATATGCAACAAACTTCCAAAAATCAGTGTATCTCTACTTTTGCTAATCATAATGAGGAACAAATATGATGCTATTCTGACGAACTTTATAGCTACAGATCAGTGGCTGCCTAAATGTCTGGACCTAAATCCAGTTGACTGTAGTACTGAATATGAAAGTAAGCAAGTCATCAACAGTCGAATGAGAAAAGCCATTACATAACCTGTCATGCTATTTAGTCGCTGCCATATATTAATGTTAAGACAAAATCGAGTCACTACGAAATATTAATACGCATACTGGTTTGGAACCATACCGCTTTCTCTACCACAAAATATTAAAGTTCGTCCATGCATCTCAAAGGTACAGGGTGCCAAAGTTGCTTTTCTCTTACGACACAATGTAACGAATATTTTCATCAATTTTTTCACATGCAGTACACACACATTGTGTTTTTAAAAACGGACCCGCTAAATCATGTTGGCTTAACTTCATTAAAACATGCCAGCTATTAACGGTTATTTGCAGGAAATATATCCATTCCACTGCCATTGACAAGTTTAGTATCGGTCAACAGTGCAGTTTCCATGGCAACAGAGCATCATACACCATAGCACCCGCATTCGTAACGTTATCATGTAAAGGAGTGTCTGCTTGAGGATTGACTTTAGTACAAGCTACTATTGAATGATGTACACCAGTTTCTAAGGTAAACTGTTGACTGTCAAGTGATGCTCGGAAAATACTCGCCGACAAATGGCAATATTAATGTTATCGTCGCTCGTCAGTGTGCAATGTTGTTGGCCGACCACAACTGGTGTTATACACTGAGTAAGTGAATAAGGTTTAGCATCCCACCCGACACATACTAGGGGATGATTTTTACAGGCTACATAGCCCCCAGGACCAACAGTGTCAAGCACTGAAGAACAAAATGGCCTGTTCAGATATAAAGGATTGATTTCATGAAAACTGGCTCTGAAAAGGGTAAACGAAAGAAAGTAAAAAAAAATTTCAAAAAATATATAGCGCCATGAACACAAAAAGATACAGAGGCACTTGAAGACAGAGCCAAACTAAGAGAAATTGAAACAATCATATCAGCCGACCTCTTAAAACTGCTGGTGCTGTAATGCAGCAGAACACACTTTAACGCACAATTAGAGACTGTTCTGCTACTCTACTCATACATCCAGACCAACATCACATCTCAGCTGTGGCCATAAAGAGGTTGGAGGAAGACTTACAGACTTTCAGTTGCTAGAAAAATCATTAAATGTTCTTTTTTCATCCCTTTGTCGGAAATTCTCTTACCAACCAAAGTACAAATTTTAATCACAATTACCTTTAGTCAAAACAATTTTTTACTCATATTTTAGCTGTCTTCTACCATACGATTGCAATGGCTATGTTTTTCTGTTGCCATGTTGTTTTTAAGCTCTAATAGCCTTTTCCACAGGACAATAGTGCCAGGAGTAACGAGAAGAAAGATGCCAGTGTTTTAACAGTGTCACCCAAGTTAGGCTGTCAATCAAACAAGGTTATCAGGAAATTGGACATATCAGACTTTAGATTGATCTATAAGACTTATATTAGACCGCATCAAGAATTCTGCATACAAGCATGGTCTCCACATTACATAAAAGATATTGAAGTCCTGGAAAATGCACAGAAAGCGGCAACAAAATTAATGGTACTAAAGTTCAGTAACTTCAGTTATCCGACAAGATTGCGAATGTTAGGGATCACGTCACTGAAAGAAAGAAGAGTCAGAGGAGACATGATTGAAGTCTACAAATTAATGACAGGAAAAGAACAGATCAGTCCTGATGGGCAGTTCTTTACACCAGCAGGAGCTCATTATAAACTGAGAGGACATGATAAAAAGCTAACAAAAGCCATACAAAGATTGGACATCAGAAAATACTTTTTTTCAGCCAGAGAGTGGTCAACGGATTACCAGCAGAAGTTGTTAACTCGAAATCTGTCAATGCATTCAAGAACGCAACGATATGGACGTACAAAGCTGACAAGCTTGCCAGTCCTTCAACCTACAAGTACAAGTAAGTATAAATGCTAATACTGCTCCTTACAGAACGAAAAAGACAAAATGGCAGGTCAGTTAAGATGCCATTAGCTGTCAAGTTCATAACTACATACAAACCTCAAGCATCCAGCTGGTGAGTATATGACGCATGAATGGCTTGATTTCCAACTGAAAGTCAAAGTACTTTGTGTTTGGAAGAAACTGCTCCTCAGATGTTAAAAGGTTCAGAAGAATGCGATCATCTTTGAGCATCACAGGATCAGCAAAGGACCTCTTAAGTCCTTCATACGCTGGCTGCTCATCGCACAATAAATTTGTCATTTCACAGCCGATGTCACTGATGTTCATTCTAAATGGACTGGCTGTAGCTCATCCTATAAATGCAGAACAATTTCTCAACTGACAATGTTAGATACTAAACCATCTGTCCAATATCAACTACATTAACATGTTGCTTATTGCAGTTAATGTACTTTTTAAATCACACACTGACCTCTTGTAAAATGCGGACCTGTGGGCAAAATATTTATGTATCAGAAACACACAGTAAACAACTGAGACTATCTAACATTCTTTTGCAAGAATGAAGCTGGTTCTCGACGGACCTTGCTAAGAAACATTTGAAATACAGTAGAGGTGGTCAGGTTGTCATATTTGCCAGTAACGAAGATATCAGAAATCGGAGAACAAACATGGAGTTTTGGGTAAGGACTAGATTAAAACGACAATATATCAACAATGATATTATAGTGGCACCCCGTAGCGAATAAAATATCAATAACTGTTATCCTTTCACTTCAATACACTACACTAGTAGTAAACCGAATAAGCCACCAGTGATGCAAAGTACTAAAGTACTGACATAAGTACTTTGCAATTTGCAAGGAAATAGGGAGACACAAGAAAGGGAGGAGAAGGTAAATAATGAACTGATGAAGTAATAGAAAGATAGGGTTTTTCTCATTCTGACTAAACCCTGGATTGTATGTGTGTACTTTGCACTTTGGTGACTTGGCTTGATGTACACTTGAGGTGTTGCCACACGTCGTTATTTGTCACTTATGCATTGCGTGGCGTTACGTCACAGCAGAAAAACTGTCTCCGGAAAATCGCATACCATGATACGGGATCAGACACAGTCACCGTGCAGATGCCATCTGCCAAAACTAATACTCAGTTGATGGACCCCTGAAGGATAAGTGGCAGTTAGTTGGCATACCAAGTACTTAGCGCAAGTACTTAGGTGGTACTTATACTTAAGTACTTTTATTCAGTGCTTACGGAATCACTGTAAGCTGCACAATGTGAATTGAAATGAATGTGCTATGTTAAACTTACGTGTTATGCACAAGTTTGGATATCTAAACTGCACACATGTTATTACTTCATTCCATTTATGTTGCTTATTCAGCCAAAATGACGTATCACTAATAGTTTTTAATGGACAAGTACTCAAGTATTCGATTACTTGCTTCAGCCCTACAGCAGACTGGTGGGACCAACACTCTGCAGCCACTGTCTAGTGGCTGCACAGCGCTAGCTTCAGCCATAGAGAACAGACAATTATCAGATCAGTATCCTATCGCAACCGATACTGGGTGTATCGTATCAGCTTCTGTTGTATCGGGGGAGGGGGAGGGGGAGGGAACCCGATATTATGTGCATCACTGCAGATTCGGCAGCTGTTAACAGGTCGCATTACACAGGGCGATCAAAGAACATTCGCGCCCTGTCACCCGCCACACGCGTGCCATTTGGTCAACGATACCAGAGAGGGTTGGAGGGAGGGAGGAGGGAGACTGTAACCTGATACCAGTCTCCCCATGACACCAAGACGACGCAGTACTGGGTCTTAGCCACAAGCGACAGATGACGCCGCACCCCCTCCACCAGCAGGAAGTGATAACAATAGTCAATTGTCAATTACTCTAACGTTTCTGCGAATCAACCAGTTGTAAAACTGACTAAGCGCACAAGTTGGTTACTCGCTAATGGTCTGCATGTGCCACCCATTGCGTTGCGTTCTCTACGTGACCTGACTGGTCTAATGATATAAGTGGCTGGGACACCAATGCATGGAGTACTCGTATCGGTATCGGCTGTTGTGTATACTCGAATACTAGTATCGGATCGTATCAGTGTGTGCCAGTATCGTCCGTTCTCTATTCAGCCATGTGTCACTTGAGCGACAGCACCTTGGCATGTACAGAAGATATTTGCACGTTCTCTGTTGCATATGACGTTGTTCTAACTTTCGCTATCGATTTACGTACAATGTTGTCCTGGTCTGGCTGTATGTGGACTATGCACGAGTTTTGCATGTCATCACAGGCGTCAACAAGCTGTTGTTGCAGTGGATTCGCTCATCTGACATTGCAATTTTATTTCATATGAGCCTAAATACGACTTCATGATGTTGTCCTAGCGCACGTGGACAATGCTCTAGTTCTGTGCTGTCGTGAAATATGTCGAAAACTTGGGGACATTTCTCTTCATTTATCAGGTATTCAAAGTAAGTCACTCTTCGTTCTTTTTTCCCCAAAACTGATGCAAATCAGCTGCATGTGCTGTTGTTAACGTTTCAACACAAACATTGGTTTCACAACTGCAGGTGTCTGCTTGAGCGTTTAGGTTTTAGGTTATGGTTAGGGTTTACTGCTTATTCACCAGAACTGGAGTGCTATTCATGAAAGGTCACAAATGTGGTCGCATGTATATAATCGGTCGTACGACCAACCTTTCCACTGTAGAAGCTATTCACGAAACATGTCGCACGTATGAATGTTGCAAATTCAGTTATAAATTTACGACATACCTGCAGCTGTCGTACGCTGATCGTAAATCTGAAAATCTGACAGATAAGCAAAAATTATGCCAGCTGTATACATTGTATTGTTATTTACCTACACAAGTAACGTTAGAAAAACTTTAAGTAGTGTAAATGTACTATTATGTCATTCTTAACGACACCACACACAAAAACAAATGGTAAGTAACAGGTGCTGTGTACACACAGACCAAATGCTGCATTGCACCATAGGCCTACGATAACTTGTGTAATGCTGGCTCTTTTCTTGTTTATTGTGCATTATTTAATCGCATTAAAGCTAAAATTATAGATTTCACTTACTGCTATCATGCTATAAGCAATGACACTGTATTCAACCGCGAACTGGTACATAAATGGCTAAGTTTCGATGGCCTCGCTGGTTGTATCATACGTACGATACATTTATTTTTTACGACCGCTTTCTTGAATAGGTCATATCGTAGCTACGACATCAGTCGTACAACTGATGTCGCATTTGTACGTGTGACCAATGTTCGTGAATAGCACCCCTTGCGTTTTAGTGATACCGTTAATGACAGCTCGTACATGTAACAGCTCCATAAAACAGCTACTGGTAGGTTAGGGTTAAACTGAGTTTTTGGTAACAATTAATTAATATATATTAATTACATATTCTTAATTAATGCATTAT
>Ga0209568_1000678_pt1 | contig 12095 bp, 10 predicted proteins | sample WorMetOlspDAHAB2_FD_187406 | JGI IMG/M metagenome (GOLD analysis project Ga0209568, IMG submission 187406) | Marine gutless worms symbiont microbial communities from Max Planck institute for Marine Microbiology, Germany - Olavius sp. DAHAB.2... ...
GCTGCGCCGCCGTCAACTCATCGACACGCGAGAACCAGTCCCGAAAGCGCTCGTGATCCATCTCTCTGACTCCCAAAGCGTATCGAGAGGGATTCTACCACAATGCCTACGAATCGCGAATTGAGCCTTCTTTTTTTGGCGGCGGCTCGGACTATCCGGCCTGGTATCGTGAGAACGGCGGTTCCGTTATCGGGACGACCATCGACAAGTATTGTTACATCAGCGTCCGGCCGCTGCCGCCGTTTTTCGAACACAAGCACCGGATCGTCTGGTCACAGATCGAGCTGGTCAATTCCATCGAGGAGATCAAGCACCCGGCCGTCAAAGCCGTGCTGTCGGAGATGGAGCCGGCCCAGGGACTGGAAATCGGTTACCTGGCCGATCTGCCGGCCTGGTCCGGCCTGGGCTCCAGTTCGTCCTTTGTCGTCGGGCTGCTGAACAGCCTGAGCGCCCTGCAAGGCAAGATGACGCGCAAGCACGAGCTGGCCCTGGAGGCGATCCGCGTCGAGCAATCGGTGATGAACGAGGCCGTCGGCAGCCAGGATCAGACCTGGGCGGCCTACGGCGGCATGAACCGGATCGATTTCCACGAAGACGGAACCCTGAAGGTATCGCCCTTGATCCTCGATCCGGAGGTCAAACGGCAACTCGGGGATTCGCTGATGCTGTTCTTCACCGGGTTCTCCCGTGACGGCCCCGCCGTCGCCGGCAAACAGATCGCCGGCATCGAGCGTGCCGAGATCGACATGTCCTACAATCAGGCCTGTGTCGATCAGGCCATGAGCATCCTGACCTCGGGGAACAACCCGGTCGCCGAGTTCGGCCGGTTGATGCACGAATCCTGGATGAAGAAGCGCTCATTGACGTCTGGCATCTCCACCGACGTGGTCGATGATATTTACAGCGCCGCCATGGATGCCGGGGCGCTCGGCGGAAAGCTGCTCGGCGCCGGGGGCGGCGGGTTCATCCTGTTCGTCGTTGAGCCGGACCGCCAGGACGAGGTGCGCGAAAGGCTGCAGGATCTGATTCACGTTCAGTTCGAGTTCGATACGGAAGGCAGCAAGATCGCCGTCTATGAACCCAGCAATTTCGGTTTCTGATATCGTTCGGCGGGTGGGGCCCTGAAAATGCAATACCGGTCCTTGGGGAAGTCCCGGATTAAGGTTTCGGTGATCGGTTTCGGCGCCTGGGGCATCGGCGGGGATCTGTACGGCCCGGCGGACGACGCGGAATCGCTGAGCGCCCTGAACAAGGCCTTTGACGAAGGCGTCAATTTTTTCGACACGGCCGATCTGTACGGCGACGGCCACAGCGAGAGCCTGATCGGCGCGGCCTTCGCCGGGCGTCGCGACGAGGTGGTCGTCGCCACGAAATTCGGCTCTTTGGCGCATTTCGGGAACTATGATTTCTCGCCGGCCTATATCACCAGCGCCGTGGAAGACAGCCTCGGCCGATTGCGCACCGACTATATCGATCTCTATCAACTGCACAGCCCGCCCCTGGCGGTGATCGAGGATTCGCCCGGGACATTCGATGCGCTGAGCCGGCTGAAGGAGGCGGGGAAGATCCGTGCCATCGGCATTTCCGCCCGCTCCCCGGAAGACGGGTTGGCGGCGGCCGGGCTGTTTCCCTTCGATGCCATCCAGGTGAACTTCAACCTGGCCGACCAACGGGCCCGCGAAGTCGGGTTCCTGGAGGAATGCGCCCGGCGCGACATCGGCGTCATCGTCCGGACCCCCTTGTGCTTCGGGTTCCTGACTGGGACCTTGCAGGAGACCACCGCCTTCGATGCCGACGATCACCGCCGCACCTGGTCCGCCGAACAGCGGCGCCTGTGGGCCGAGGCGCCAGGAAGGTTCGAGAAGATGTGGGCGGCGCGCGACCAGACACCGACCCAGTTCGCCCTCTCCTTCTGCCTTTCCCATGCGGGCGTCTCGACGGTCATTCCCGGTATGATGAAGGTGTCCGAGGTGGAAGAGAACCTGCAAGGGGCGGAGGCGGGCCTCAGCGATGAGGAATTGCAGCGCATTTACGATATCTATGGCGAGTACGTATGGTTCAAGGGCAAGAGTGACCGCATTCGGGAGGCGCGGGCGAATGAAGAAGTGGAGATGTCCAACCGCTGAAGGGCCGGCGGCGACGGGGCGACGAGTTGGCGTCCCGAGCCGGGGGTACCGGCCATGACGCCGGACCATGATTCCGTCGAAACCGTCCCCCAATCGGGCCTTTGGCGGGAGGAACAGGCGGTTCTGGCCGACCTTGCCGGCGCGGTTCCCGAAGGGGGCACGATCGTCGAGCTGGGCACCGCGTCGGGCGGCACCACCCTGCTGCTGAGCCGGCTCGCCGCCGAGCGCGGCATTGCCGTTCATTCCGTCGACATCACCACCACGGAGGAGGCGCGCTCCCTGTTGGCGGGCACCGCCGTGACCCTGCATCAATGCACCAGCGTCGAGGCAGCGCAGCGTTGGCGGGACGAGGACATGGGCCCCATCGACCTGTTGTTCATCGATGCGGGACACCGGCTCGACCAGGTGACGGGGGACGTCAACGGCTGGGCCGGGCTGCTTCGGCCGGGCGGCCAACTGGCCTTCCACGACTACGACACGCCGGCCGTCGGCGGCGCCAAGCATCTCGCCGTGAAGATCTGCGTCGATGCGCTCAGCGCCCAGGGGGTCTTCGAAGACCCGGCCCACGCCTTCAAGATTTTCCACGGCCGCGTGCCGTCGCCGGAGGGCGTCGGCGTCGATGCCGCGTCCTGCGGCGAAGCGCTGGCGCGGATCGCGGCGCGGGTGGCGGACGTCCTTTCCGCCAGTGCCCGCGGCGACGTGGACTTCCCGGATAGCGCCTTCGGGCGGATGCTCGAGACCTGCGTCGGCGCCATCGATCCGGGCCAAGGGGAAGCCGGCGCCGAAGCGGTGCCCGGCATCGACAAGCTATCGGCATGCTATCTGCTGGCCGGGGGCCTGGCCCATGCGTTCTTCCCTCTGAAGGCCCAGTCGTCGGCGCCGTCGGTGTTTTGGGCCTTCGCCGAGGCCCTGGACATGCTGGATCATGCGCAGGGCGCGCCGGGCCGGCCCCTATGCCCGCCGGCCTCGGCGAATGGTGATCTCATGGAGATGTCCAAGTGGGTGGCCGCCGAACAGGTGCGCCTGGCGCTTCTGCTGGCCATGCTGGAGACCTTCGAGGAATAGGCCGGCGAAGGCGATCAGAGGGATTTCGAGGCCTTGCGGCCGCTTAGTTTGCGGCCCGTCTCGACGATGAACTCGCGGACGATCTGGTAGACGATGACGCTGCCCCAGTGGAAGATGCGCATCTTCCGCTCGTCGCCGATGCGGGCCGGTTCCGAGCCGGGGATCTCGCCGACCTTCAGGTTGCGGGTGACGGCGCGGATCGACAGCATGGGTTCCCAGCTGACGTTGACCCGCAGGATCTTCTCCGAGACCCGGAAACCCGGCGCCTTGTCGATCTCCATCTTGTAGATGGCGTCCTTCCGGATACCCCGGAAGATCACCAGGGTGTCCGTATAGTTGCCGCCGAACAGGAGATTGATGATCCGGGTGAACATCCAGTTGCCGAAGCCGGTGATCAGGTCGTCGTCCTCGCTGGTGGCGTCGTCCAGGTAACGCGACACGATCACCATGTCGTAGCCCTCTTTCATCTTCTCGACGAGATCGGGAATGAGCTCGGGGATGGAGTTGCCGTCCGGGCTGAAGGCGATCAGCACGTCGCCCTCGATCATCGGCAGCGCCTCCAGTTGGGCGTAGCGCAGCCCCGGCTTCTTCTGCACGTAGACGTTATAGCCGTGCTCCCGGGCCCACTCGATGGTGCCGTCCGTGGAGCCGCCGTCGACGATCAGGATCTGGTCCACCCAATCGGGATTGATGCGAGGCATGATCACTTTCATGCACTCGATTTCGTTCCAGGTGGGGATGAAAAGGGTCGTTTTCATGTGGACCGGAAAATCACCAAACGGGATCGCAGGGGCTTTCAACGCGCAGGCGGCGGCGAATCGCAGGGTTTATAACGTTGCCCGATAGGGAAGGCAAGAAAAGCCCTTGATGGCCGGCGGTCCGCCTTCAGCCTTCGCCGTGCGTGTTGACTATGGCGGGTTTTGCTCTTAATGAGACCGCCATCGAATAACAGGTCATCGGACTCCGCCGACCGCCGTTTCATCAGCCCGGGTTCACGGTTTCCAGTTCGCGGCCGAAATCGCCGGCAAACAGGCTCGCCATGGGCTTCGGGGAAGCGATCTTGATCAAGTTGGGGCTTATGAAATGAGCAGTTTTCTCCTCCAATCGGACATCGACGAGATCGTCGGCCGCCTGAGCGACTCGGCCCGGGACTTCGCCGGCAAGACGGTCCTTTTGACCGGCGCCCGGGGGTTCCTCGGCCGTTATTTCATGGAGATCTTCGCCGGCCTCAATGCCCGCGTGCTGGACGAGCCGGTGCGCCTGGTCGGCCTGGACAACATGATCACGGCGGGCAAGAGCGGCGCCGAGATCCCGGACCATCCGAACGTGGAGTTCGTCAATCACGACGTCATCGAGCCGTTCCAATGGGAGGGGCCCTTGGACTACGTGATCCACGCGGCGGGCATCGCCAGCCCCTTCTATTACAGGGCCTATCCCCTGGAGACCCTGGAGGTGGCGATCACTGGGACGCGGCGCATGCTGGAACTGGCCGACAGCCACGATGCGCGGTTCGCCTTCTTCTCATCCAGTGAGATCTACGGTGATCCGGACCCGAAACACGTGCCCATGGCCGAGAGCTACCGGGGCAACGTCTCCTGCCAGGGCCCGCGCGCCTGCTATGACGAAAGCAAGCGGGTCGGCGAGACCCTCTGCTACATTTTCCACACCATGAACGGCACCCACACCAACACCATCCGCCCCTTCAACGTGTTCGGCCCGGGCATGCAGGAGACGGACTACCGGGTGCTGCCCAACTTCGCCAGCCGGCTGAAGGCCAAGCAGCCCCTGAACGTCTACGGCACCGGCAACCAGACCCGGACCTTCTGCTACATCACCGACGCCATGGTCGGATTCCTGTCCGTGGTCCTCAAGGGGGTTCCCGGCGAGGCCTACAACATCGGCAACCCGAAACCGGAGATTTCCATGGTGGATCTGGTGCGGCGCATCGAGGATGTGCTCGGCAGCGCCGTCGACCACAACATCATCGAATATCCCGACAGCTATCCGGCCGACGAACCGAACCGCCGCGCCCCGGATATCCGCAAGGCCCGCCTGCAACTGGATTACGAGCCGGGCGTCGACTTGAACGAAGGCCTCAGGCGCTTCCTTTCCTGGGCCGACGAGGTCTACGTCGGCGAACAGTAATGTCCGGGCCGCCCGGCGCCGGGGCCCAAATTGACAGGCGCAGGCGAACCCTGCATGTTGGCGGGACCATGACGCGGCCCCTGTGAACGGCCGTTCGTTTACCCCTCGAAGCCTCGTATCATGGATGCCCGGGACGGCGCGGGAGACGGAGGTCAAAAGGCGTTGATCGGCATTGCCCCCACTCAGATGGACGCCGCGGCTTGGAACCGGCTGAGCGAAGGCGCCGCCGCCCTGAACCTGCTGCAGACCTGGGAATACGGCGCCGCCAAGGCGGAGACCTCCTCCTGGGACGTCGAGCGCCATGAGCTCACCGCCGGCGACGCGACGGCCGGGCTGGTGCAGACCCTGGTCCGCAAGCTGCCGCTCGGGCTGGGCGGCGTCGCCTGGGTCAACCGGGGGCCCATTGCCGTCGACCCGGGCCTCGATTACGCCGCCTTCTTCGCCGATGCGGCGGCGGCGCTCCGGCGCCACTACGTGGAGGAACGCGGCTTCTATCTCCGGATCGCGCCGCCGGTCACCGCCGAGGCCCTATCGGCGGACGGCGCGCCGCCGGCGCGGTTCCGGTTCACCGAATCGCTGGGCTGGGCCTCGGCCATCCTCGACCTGACGCCGCCCCTGGAGCAGTTGCGGACCGGGTTGAACCGGAAATGGCGCGGCCACCTGAACCGCTCCGAACGCGCCGGGCTGAGCGTCCGCGCCGGTACGGACGCCGCGTTCCTGGAAGCTTTCCTGGAAGGCCACGATGAGCTGCTCAGCACAAACCGTTTCCAGACGACGGTGACGACGCCGTTGCTGCGCGCCCTTTGGGCGGCGTTGCCGGCCGATCGCCAGATGATGTTGTTCATCGCCGAGCTCGACGGCCGGCGCGCCGGGTCCGTGCTGATGGTGCGCTACGGGGACACGGCGGAGTACCTGGCCGGCAACACCACGGACGAGGGCCGGCGGGCCGGCGCCGGGCAGCTTTTGCTTTGGCGGGCCATGGAGGCCATGCGGGCGGAAGGCATGCGAAGGCTCGACTTGAGCGGCATGGATCCGGTGGCGACGCCGAAGGGCATCTACGATTTCAAGCGCGGGCTCAACGCCGCCCCCTATCGGCTGGCCGCCGATCTGGAAGCGGAAACCCGCAACCCCATCAGCCAGTTGATCGGCTGGCGGGTGAACCGGGCCTTCGCCCACCGGAGCGCCTAGAGCTAGGCGCCGAAAGACCCCAGCGCTTGCCTAAGCTCCGACGGCGTTAACGACTGGTGCACCGGCAGAAACACCAATTGATCGCGAAGCCGCCGCGCCGTGGGGTAGCGCGCCGGCGCCGCAATGATCTCCGGCGGCAAATCGGGCCAGGTCTCGGCCGGCACGCCGCGGGCGCGGATCTTCTGATAAAGGCGGGTCGCGGTGGATTTCTCGCCGCAGTCCAAAACGAACCGATAGGGCGCCGGGCCTTCCGCCTCCGGTGAGGCGAAGAACGGTGTCCCGGCATGGCCGGCGAAAATCTCGCGCAGGGCTTGGGCGGTGTCCCGGCGGCGCCGGGCGATGTTTTCCAGGCTCTCCAACTGGCCGGCCAGGAGGCGCTTCGAGAGATCCGCCAATGCCTCGGAGGCGGGCGGGGCGCCGCCGGCGCCGTCCGCCTCGAAGGGGATGGTCCTGCGCCGGGTCCGGGCGGCCAGGGCCGCCGCCGGCAGGCAGTGCTGGATGACCTGCTTGGCCCGCCACACGCCGGTCGCCGGCGCGGCGGCCTTCGGCGTCGGCGCGAAGTCCGCCGCCGCTTCCGTGCCGGTGATCAAGATCGCCCCGGACGGGATCGGCAGGAACTTGTAGGGACTGTAGAAGGTGAAATCCCCGAACCGGCCGATCTCCGGCCCGGGCCCGAGGACGTGCGCCGCGTCCTCGATCAGGAGCGCCCCGTGCGCATCGGCGAAGGCCCGCGCCGCCGCGCCGTCGGCGGCGTGCCCGAAGTAGTGCACCAGCACGATCAGGTCCGGCTTGCCGTCGGCGGTCAGTTGTTCCGCGTCGGCCCAATCGGGGTTCAGGGCCGCGTCGATGCCATAGAACCGCAGCTCCGCTCCGGCAGCCCGGGCCGGTGCCAGGGCGCCGTTGCAGAAGTACGCGGGCACCCACAGCCGGGGCCGTGTTGAGCCGTTGATCCCCCGCCACCACGCTACGATATCGGCCAAGGCCCAGGCGGACCGGGCGTACCAATGGAAGGCCCCGCCGGGGTTCCGCCAGGGCCCGGCCAGGACGCCGTCGTCGGGCACCGGGCCGGAGGCGCCGGCCATCAGGCTCCCGAGTTCCTGGAGGGGCGCGTAGGTGACGGTCATGGCGATTCCCGGCGCTCGGCGGAGAAACAGATGGCCAGCACGATGAGGTACGAGGCCTGCCACCACACGGACCAGAATGAGAAATTGAACAGTCCCGAGCCCCAGTATCCGGCGCTGGCGGCGATGGCCACCAGGATCGGCACCGTGCCGGTCCGCATGTAGCGCACAAATAGGCTGACGAAAAGCGCCGCCACGGTCGCCAGGAGCGGCAGCAGGCCGAGCCATCCGGTCTCCGCCAGGACCTCGATGGCCCAGTTGTGGGGATGGCTCGGGATGTAGTGGGTGTCGTTGGTGCCGGGAATGACCACATCGGCGCCGGGCACCATGTTGATGGTATTGATACCGTGTCCGATGAAGGGGTGTTCCTTGAAGACGTTGAGGGTGAAGGCCCAGATCTCCTGGCGCTCGAAATCCACCAGCCACGAGGGGAACAGCCAGTCGCGATCGAAGGTCACGTGGGAGCGGGTCTGCTGGAGCCAGAACAGGACACCGGCGATGATGACCACCACGGCCAGGAAGTAGAGCTTTGTGGACCCGGACCGCCGGTGCAGGGCCAGCGCGGCGACGACGCAGACCCCGGCCGCCAGATAGCCGACCAGCGAGGAGCGGCTGTTGGCCATGAACACCAGGGCCAGGAAGCCGGCGACGGCGACGGCCGCCAGGATCCGCCACAGACCCCGTTCGGCCCGTGCCGTCCAGATCAACACGGGCACCAGCATGGGCCCGAGGGCGGCGATGGGTTTGATGTCGGTGAGCAGGGGAATATCGATCCAGCCCCGGAACTGGCCCTTGTCGAAGTGGATGATCCAATAGATGCCGGGATGGATGGCCAGGGCCAGGACGCCGATCATGACACAGAACACGGCGGCGGCGGCCAGGGTCCGGCGGCAGCTTGCATTGAGGCGATCGCCCATGGACAGGGCCGACCAGACGAAGACCGCGGCACAGACCAGCGACAAGGAGCGCAAGGCGGTTTCCAGCGAACGCCCCGGATCCAGGGAGTTGTAGGTATTGGGCAGCCAGGCGACAAAGGTGACGACCACGAGAAGGCCCATCAACGAATGCGCCGCCGATTTGACCTCGGCCCATCGGCCCGTCGAGAGGCTCAAGTAGATGGCCAGGACGGCGCCGAGGATCAGGGCCGTCCCCAGAACGAAGCGGCCGACGATCAACATGGGAATGCCGACGCCGATGAGCAGGGCGAAAACCTGGGCGGTTCGGCTTTCCGCCTTGTCGTTCGGGCCTATGCGCATGGCTGGGTCAATGACACCTGGAACAGTTCCCGATCGTCCGTATCGCGTGAACACCGCTGCGAGCGCCTATTTAGCGTCATCGGCGAACTTCTGCAAAATCTATCGGAGACGGCGGCGTTTCATGGGCCGCGGCGGAAACGCGGCGATTCGGCGCCATGCCGGGCCGACCTTGGTTGCATTTGCCCCTTTCGTCGCGCATTGTAGCGCCCCGTTCAATCCGTTTATCCGTCCATGACCCTATTCAATCCGGAACACGCAAGGATCGCCGTCATCGGACTGGGCTACGTGGGCCTGCCGCTGGCGGTCGGGTTCGCCAGGCATTTCCCCGTGGTCGGTTTCGATCTGGACCCGCAACGGATCGACGAACTGCAAGGCGGCCACGACCGCACCGGCGAGACGCCGTCCGACGCCCTCGAGGCCTCAAATGCCCTATTCACCGCCGAATCCGGTGAAATCGACGGCTGCAACGTGTTCATCATCACCGTTCCGACGCCCGTTGACGGAAACGACCTGCCGGACCTCTCGGCCCTGGAGGCGGCCTGCCGGATCGTCGGGCCGGCGCTGGCCAAGGGTGACCTGGTGGTCGTCGAAAGCACCGTCTATCCGGGGGTTACCGAGACGGTCTGCGGGCCGGCCCTGAGCGCCGCATCAGAGCTCCTTTGCGGCGAGGATTTCTTCCTCGGCTATTCGCCGGAACGCATCAATCCCGGTGACCGGCAGCATACGGTGGAGAAGATCGTCAAGGTGGTGGCCGGGCAATCGGCGGCGGTGACGGCGTTTCTGGTCGAGTTTTACGGCAAGGTCGCCCGGGGCCAGGTGTTCGCCGCTTCGGACATCCGCACCGCCGAGGCCGCCAAGGTGATCGAGAACGCGCAGCGCGACATCAACATCGCCTTCATCAACGAAGTGTCGATGATTTTCGACAGCCTGGGCCTGGATACGGAAGACGTTCTGGCCACCGCCAGGACCAAGTGGAACTTCATCGATTTCCGCCCAGGGTTGGTGGGCGGACATTGCATCGGCGTCGATCCCTTTTACCTGGCCCATGCCGCCCGGGAGAGCGGCCATGAGCCGGAGATCGTTCTTGCCGGACGGCGCATCAACGACCGCATGGCGAGCTACGTCGCCGAGCGGATCGCCCAGTTGCTGGGGCCGCCCGACGGTGCCGGCGGGACCGGGCGGGTGCTGGTTCTGGGCCTGACCTTCAAGGAGAACGTCCCCGATTTGCGCAACACCAAGGTGGTCGACCTGATCAAGGCCCTGGCGGCGAAGGGCTTTGAGGTGGCGGTCCATGACGCCATCGCCGATGAGGACCAGGCCCGCCGGGACTACGGGATCGAATTGCTGAAAGAACTTGCCCAGGCGAAGGATTACGACTGCATCATCGGCGCCGTCGCCCACGACGAATACCAGCGGTTCGGCCGCGAGGATGTCGTCGGATTGTTGAAGCCCGGCGGATTGGTGGCCGACGTGAAGGGCATCTGGAAAAGGCTCGACCTGCCCGGGGAAATCCGCCGCTGGCAGCTTTAGAACTCGCCTATTCCCGATTGAGGCGCCATTTGACGACGGTTCTCGGTCCCGTGTGTTCACCGGCAATGACCAGCTGGTCCGAGCGCCGCCGCCCGCCGCCACCCACATAGATGCTTTCCTCCAGGGACAAGGCCCCGCCTTCCGCCGTGAACCGCCAGAACCGGCCCGTCGGCAGCCTGACCAGGGCGGCGCCGGGGGTTTCGATGGAGCTCGCCTGGACCGTCGGGTGCAGGTGAAACCGGACTTGGAAGGGAACACCCCCGCCGGGGCCGTCCAGGGCGTCCTCGCCGCGCAGCTCCAACCCGTCCCGGGCCATGTAGAGGGAGCGGAAGTGGGTCAGGCCGAAGGGCTCGGCGTAGCCGTCGTGGCTGGCCTCCACCAGGACGTTCCGGTCCATCTCGCGGCGCCTGACGCGGACGTTCCGGGGCCGCCGGGCGCCGATGGCGCCGTCTTCGGTAAGATCGGCGGAATGGGTGTCGGCGACCACCAGGGTGGAATGGGCCGCCGTGCCGCGCAAGGCCGCGGCCAGGGGGTTTCGGGAATCCCCGATGGCGCCGCAATTGACGATGATCCGCTGTTTGGCGACGCTCATCTCGAAGCTGAGCGTGCCGGCGTGGCCCGGCGTCCATGGCGCGACGGTGCGGGGTGCGCCCGTCTCCATGATCACCAAGGTGCGCCGCGCGGCCAGGCGCTGATAGCCCGTATGGGTGGCGCTGGCGGTGGCCCGGGCGGAACTGCCCGAAGCCTCGAGGACGTGGCGGAAAACCCAGGCGTCGCCCTCGGCGCAGCCGTTGAACAGGGCGAGGTGGCCGTCGCCGTGTAGCAGCGCGCGCAACAGCGGCGCCATCCGGTCGATGGCGTTCTGCAGGAACGCCGGCACCTCCACATGGGCGTCGGCGAACCGTTCGCGCAGGTGCACCAGGCGGGCCAGGGTGGCGGCGTGGCGGTCCGGGTGCCGCTCATGGTGGCCGCCGTCGGCGTTGACCTTGTCGGCGATCACCCGCTCCAGGGCCTGGCTGAGTGGACCCAGGCGCCGACGGTGCCCCGGGAGCACGAGGGCGCAGAGGATCGCCCCGTGCAGCACGGTGAAGGGCTCCGCCTCGCCGGGCCGCGCCGACCAGCGCAGCAGGTGGCGGGCCTGGCGCATCAGCGCACCGCTTAAGGTGCCGGCGAAGGCCGCCTCGGCGCCATCGGTGAGGGCATCGAAATGAACCAGCCAGTTGATCAGCCGGTCCGCCAGGGTGTCGAGCCGCCAGGCGGCCTCGGTCCAGCTTGCGTGGGCCTCGAGCCAGGCGGTAACCGGCGGCCGGGCCTCGGCGATCGCGTCCGGTGCCATGCCGTTCAGCCAGTTGAAGGCGTGGGGGTTGGCCGGCTGCCAGGCGGTGGCGCGGGCTTCTTCTGTGGCCCATTTCTCGAAATCGCCGGGCCCCGGGACCGGGCCGAAGACGGCGGCACCCTCAACCCCCTCGGGGGCCGGCCAGAACCCCCTGGGCGCTCGATCCGGGCGGGCCGCCTGGCCCGCGCCCAGGCTCATTTCGTAAGGCTCAATTCGCGATTCGTAGGCATTGTGGTAGAATCCCTCTCGATACGCTTTGGGAGTCAGAGAGATGGATCACGAGCGCTTTCGGGACTGGTTCTCGCGTGTCGATGAGTTGACGGCGGCG
>Ga0209568_1000680_pt1 | contig 12083 bp, 8 predicted proteins | sample WorMetOlspDAHAB2_FD_187406 | JGI IMG/M metagenome (GOLD analysis project Ga0209568, IMG submission 187406) | Marine gutless worms symbiont microbial communities from Max Planck institute for Marine Microbiology, Germany - Olavius sp. DAHAB.2... ...
AGCTGCTCCAAGGAATTGGTTGATAAAGCTGGAGTAACAACGGCGTTCACCAAGTGAGTATCACTCAGTTATTTATGCAAATGTTGTCTAATAAGTTGACATACTTATGGTGGTCACAGGGACATTCTCCGCCTCCGAAATGACTTATATTGTGTCGAGTGGGGCGTTAAACTCTACTCACTCACTCGTCCCAAGGAACATTCGTCTATATGTTATACATGTAGGTACAATTGGTGTTACGTTAGCGTTATGAATTCTGAAAGTATATTTTGGGAAGAATGTTTCACGTGCAAGTCTGTATATGCAGGTCTAGTCTAAAAACTGGCCCGACCAGTCACAGTTTGTAAAATATTTGCCATAACGGGAAAGAAAATCATTTTCATTGAAATTAGAACGCTTGTCGCAAGGACAGATGAACAGTGTTTTCTTACTGAGGGCTTGATCTTTGTTTGTGCTAGATACCAACTACATAATAGCATTATTGGCAATGTCATGTTTAGTAAGCAATTGAAGCAGTTAATGAACATAAACATGTCATGAATGAAATGTCAGTTTGCAGGCACAAACAAGATAGCAGGTAGAGAGTTTACTACTTTTGCTGCAGTGTAAATTTCAACGATGTGTTTTATACAGGCATTTGAAACGTGTGCATAGTGATGTCTACAAGAAGTACACTGATCACGTCAGTACGCCATGTGATAATCAAGGAAAACTACAGACTACTATGAATGCCTACCTGAAAGCCCCGTCGGAGCGAACAGTTTCAGTTCTACGGCAGCGGTCAGTGACCAGTTCGTTAGTTACCAACCTTATTGTGAAATGTGGCCTTCCGGTTTCCATCGTTGACAACGTGAATTTTCGAGCCTTTGTTGCCGATTTGGATCCAAATGTGTCAGTGCCTTGTCGTCAGACAGTGACACAAACTATTCTACCACAGCAGCTAACTCAAATGCGAGAGAAGCTCCAGCACATCATAGATGATTCGTCAGATGTCAGTCTCACGACCGACATATGGACTGACCGGAGAGCACATGCGTTCCTGGCAGTAACCGTGCACGTGTTTGGAGAAGGGAAGCCTAATTCGTACTTGCTGGACTTCAAATCGTTTGACGGTTCCCACACTGGCACCCGGATTGCAGAAGCGTTAGAAAACTCTGTGTCACGATACGGCATCCAGGAGAAAATCCGCACCATCATTACAGATAACGCAGCAAACATGAAGAAAGCCATGTCGGTTTTTCTTGATGCTCAAGAAAGTGGTGATGCAGTATTTGATGACCCATCTTTGTGGGAAGACGAGCAAGAGAATGAAACCGTGGAGGTCCTGGGCGATAATACCGAACATCTGGCTTGCTTCGCGCACACCTTGCAGTTGGTTGTCCGGGATGGCCTTGCCTCCATGTCTGGTCCCCATCGTGCTGTAATCAGCAAATGCTGTAAGCTGGCCAGTTTGACCCACCAGAGCCCTTTGTTCAAGAGTTCCTTTGAGACGGTTTTGGGAGCTGGAAAGTCTATCCCTGTGGCTACGGACACCAGGCGGAACAGCACATTCAGGCAGATGGAAGCAGTTGCCCATCTCGATTCAGCCTTGCTGACTAACGTCCTTCAGCAGACCCATCATGAGAATATAATACTGTCGGCGAAGGATTTGGGTCTCTTACGAGAAGTGATTGATGTGTTGTCACCATTCGCAGAAGCGACAGACCTCTCTCAGGGAGATCAGACGGTGACAATCAGCTGTGTCGTTCCAACAGTGTTGTCACTCAGCAGAATACTCGAGTCGAAGCAGTCCACGGGATCATTCGCGAAAACTCTTCTTCAAAGTTTAGTCTCTCGTTTCAGTGGACTCTTTGAAACACTGGGCATGCGGAAGTCTGGTGGAGAAGGAAGCCGATTTTGTAGCGACATCTACTTGATGGCAGCATCACTTGATCCTTCATTCGCATTTCACTGGCTACAGGACATCCCTGTCAGCCAAGCAGAGAAGGAATCTCTGCGATTCCGCGTGAATGGTAAGTAAATGTTTTTAGTAAATTAGTAGGTATGTTATGAGGTGCATCAGTGCGATTTAATGTGTTCGTTATCAAACAGCTTACCGATACATGCATCAGTTTTAACCAAACTTTTACATCTCATTCTTGACTTGCTTGGAAGATGTCTGTAGTTGACAGTGCTGTTTAAGTGGATGTTTTGATAAAGTTTTATGATATGATTTTTTGTTGGACAGTAACACTGTACAAGATCAGGATTCTGCCTAATTTGTATTGATAATTTGATAAGTACATTTGTCAGCTGATTGTGTGTGGTGTTTTTTTTCAGGTATGCAATTTCCACTGTTGCACAAAGTGCCCGGAGTGAACAACCAAAGTGAGACTGAGCCAGCAGTTGCCCCGCCACCAGCAAAGCGCCAGTGTTCACTCTTTTCACACTACGCCACCTTCACAGATGACCCTTCATCTTCGGCACAACCTGGTAATACAAGTTATTCTTGTTGTTATTTGTAATGACATAATTATTATATTGTGTTAGTGTGCTTTTGTGTTATTGTGTTATTTTTATTACGTCTTTACTATGTTTAGCATAGTACAGTTTGAAAGATATGGAAGAATTCAGTTTCATATAATATGAGTGACTGAGCATTGGTCAGATTGTGACAGATTTGTTAAAAATGTGTTGTCATCATAGCAGCATCATTGCATAATTTTTTGCCCAGTTTACACAATGGGAGACGTGCTATGTAATCTTCAACCAACCATCAACTGGTATTCAGACGAATAAAACCGACATTGAGTGCGATGGTACAAGGAATTATTACTATTCAAAGATTGCTTGCTTTGTTTTCAGAAAATGTCACACCGGAAAGCCAGCTCACTGAATAATTCACCTGCAGCTGATAAACTCCGCCATTTTCCGTCAGACCGGCAATCCTCTGCCAGAGTTGTGCACGAGGTTTCCGGGCGTCAAGCCACTGCTGAGCTATGTTCTGTGCTCACCAGCAACGTCTGCTCCTCTGGAGAGAATTTTCTCACAGAGTGGACTTTTGATGAGGCCCCACAGGGCACGCATGTCCAACTCTTTGTTGGAAACTCTTGTGTTTCTTAAATGCAACTCTGCTTGTGTGTGATTGCTGCCGGTAACGACGCTGTTTGGCCAGTGAAGAGCATAGTTTTGAGTTTTGACATATCAAAATCTGCGAAATTAAAATGCTGCGATATCTCTATACCAAAAAAACGCGACATCAAGATGCAGTGGAAATATGTTGTTTTACAGTATCCTGTCCTTGGTCCTGGCCTTGGCCTTGAGCCTCAAGTCCTTGTTAACATCACTGCCCATCACGGGGGAGGCAAAAATGGTCCACATTTTAAAAAATCACTGAAATTAAAAATTTACTTTGTCACTTTCAGGGCTATGATGAACATTAATCCATGTACCCATATTATGGGCAAAAATAGCATTAAGCCGATTATCAAAGCTAAAGTTAACTGCGCATTGTTCACTGTGCATGAACAGCATCACGTGACCTATGTACAGGGGGTCCCACAAAACCACACGTGGCAATTTTTTTGACCCCAAGTTGTCTATTCACTATATAACTTTTAGAGCCGGTTCCGTCGTCTCTGGTTAACTCGGAGGTTAACCTACCATTTAACCTCCTGTTAGCAATAAACGCCTTCCAAGAGCACTTAACGGGCGGCTAAATTTGAGTTAACTTAACCGAGGTCCATCGGCAAATCGCCGGTTAGTTAATGGAACGGCACATGTGTTCACCTGAAATCCACAACAATTAATGAACAAACGATGTATTAGCAATTTTCGTAAATGAACGTATTACGTCATTCTAAACGTCACCACAATACCGAAACAGAAACAGTGATGTTAAAAGCTAAACTGATGCGTGTTTCATACTGTTAATTTTGCGATCAATTCTGTACTGTAATATGATCATTGTCATATCACATGTGCAACTATCGACCGTTTTTAAACTGAAGTCCTTTAAATTTAAAGAATCCCTTTCAATCTAACCAAAAATATGATACCATAGCCAAGATTAATGTGCTGATCCAATGCGCTGTATTATAATTAATGTGACCACAGCACACTGACTTGTGACTGCGACAACCATTCACAGACGCGGTTTGACGGAAACGAGATCAGGTCTCGTGTTAACTGCTCAGTTATGTAACTGATGACAATGGGACGCTTCCTGAAAATAACCTCAGTTAAGTCGTAACTGAAGAGTTAACCCAGGACGATGGAACTGGTGTTTATAGGGCTATGATGACAATTAAGAGTACCGGTAATTTATACATGAGCACCTCCATGTTAAAGCGGTTTTTGGTCGCAAAAAAGTTCAGTCAATTTGGTCCCCAAAATGTTTTTTTTTCGCAAAACGGGGGTTTAAATACTAGATGTAGTTACAGGGCGACAGAAAATGTGGGAGTGGAAAATGCGATACGGGCAAAAATGCAAGGGTGGAAAATGCAGGAGTGGAAAATGATGGGAGTTGATAGCAGGGGTGCAAAACATGCAGGAGTAGAAAATCGGGAGCAGATCGCAGGGGTGAAAAATGCAGGAGTAGGCTAGCCATATGGAAAGCCAAAGCGAGATTATGCAGTGAGACAGCCTCAAAGGGGAATTCAAGATTGAAGTAATTGTGGCTTAAAATGAACATTTATGTTTAATAAAGTCACATACACTGCATGAAAGTGGCAATTCAGGTAAAACAAAAACGACGTATGACGATGAAATCGTAAGATCTACAGGACAGCCCTGCATACGTTAACTACGGTCGCCAACTATTTTTGGCCAAACTTTACGTATTATTATACCAAATCATTTCTGTGCGCCGATAATGGTGTAAAACCTGGGGCATGATTCACAAAGCATTGTAAAATTTACCTAAGTTTCTTTTAAGTTCCACCCACGTTTCTCCTATGTTTTTTAAGTGAACGACATAGGAATTCCTAAGTTTATCTTAGATTCTCCTGAATCTAATTTTCGAATGCTGATCGACTTAGGATTATTCCTAACTTTGTCCTAAGTCATAATTAAGTCAGTCATAAGTTTCGACAACTTGCATATCAACGCTAGGAAGATGCGGAATGCATCATACGGACTTATTTTGCGTCTGCCAATCATTCATTACTCTCAAATTGAGCAAATAATGGCTATTTTCGAATGTTTAGTGAGCGAAATGACGGAATGCTTGACGAGTTGACGTCGTCATGGTCGTTATCATTCCACGCTGCGTGTTAAGTAATCGAGATATCTTCATTTGCTTTAAGCACTGAAAAACGCAGTGGAAATACTCCTCAGTGATTGTTTGTACTGTGTCCTTAAAGAGGAATTCAACGTTCAAGACATAATAGCTAAAATGAACACCGTTATGGGCGCACAGAAATACTTTGGCATTTTTGAAAGCGATTTGGTACAACAATACGTAACGTTTGGCCGAAAATAATTGGCAACCGTATGCAGGACCGTCCTGTAGATTTTACGATTTTATCACCAAACATCATTTTTGTTTCACCTGAATTGCCACTTTTATGCAGTGTATGAGAATTTATTAAACAAAAACGTTCATTCTAAGCCATAATTACTTCAACCTTGAATTCCCCTTTAACATACTTTTTTATAGACTTCTCAGTGAATAGAGTGATTTTTATTGAATTACAAAATAGTGGCAGCCTTTGTTTTGTAGAGTGGGAGTTTGCTAGATGTGACATTCATGATGTAATGCAAGATAGTAGTGAACATAAAATATACTTAAATGCTGATTTTTAGTTTGCTGATGTTTGTCATATTTCGCAGTTTCACACTAATTATTTGATACTATACAACACAAGCTTTCAATCGAACGAAAGGCCAACGTTGTAATCACAAAGAAACATATACGTGCGAAAAAATAAATAAACGTGCGACATACTAACAGAAAAAACAGCAAAAATTATATGTTATAAATTATAAGCATGAAACACATGCACTAGAACTTAACATCAGTATACATTTAAAGCTGGCAGTTGGCAGATTTAAATGTGCTAGCGCATATATTCATGCTTATCGCCTTTGAGGTGTCCCAGTTATATCTACATTAGTAACTTCCTGTCTGCTCTTGTTTATATCCATTGATGGAAAGTACGTCTTTGTAGGTGTCGCAAACGATACGGAAGGTCTTAAAGTGAGTGCATGCTTTCTGAAGTATTACGAAAGCAATGCCGCCGCCAAACGTAGGGCAGAGCTCACAGGAAATGTTCGCAGGATGGCGTCTAGAATGTATACACCTACCTGTGTTGGTATACGCATTGGCCGTCCTTTTTGCTTCCAACTTTTTCACGAGGGCAGACTTATCTGTTTTATTCATATTGCCACTGACGACAAAGTGACAATGGGACCTCAATAAGAGGAAAGCTGAGAACTTCAGCGATGTTAAGTTCTTTCTAGCAGCAAGGAAGAGTAGTCTACTAACGATGTCACGGCTGCATCGGACTTCTCTGATCTTCTGGTCTTTTCTTTCAATCTTAGTCTTCAAGGCATCATTTCTGAAGTTCTTTTCTTTACAACGCATTATTGCTTTTTCAAAACGTCTTGGGTTTGTTTGGCATTCTGCAGTGATGTTAATAAGGCCATTAGTATCAAGGCCAAGGACAAACTCTTCATTTTTTTTCATTTTAATTTACTCGTGTAAGAAAAACAGCCGACAGAACGCAACTGGTACAATGCTAAGAATACAATATAAATGAGTTAATGAGTTCATTAATAAGAATTCTTATACGACATTCTAATGATAAAGTTTTTGTAAGCTAGATGTCCTTTCTTTTCAGGAAGAACTCTACAGGGTGCGGCAAAAAAGTAACCCCCTAAGATTTTTTTGCAGTTTTCTCGGCAATGGCTTGGAATTTCAAAGCAAAATTCGACCGACATATTTAGTGATTCAATATACACATAAAAGTCTTATCAGCATATAATTAGCTTTCAGCGTTTTTAAGCTATCAGCATTACAGTGACGTTACTTTTTTGCCTCACCCTGTACAATAAGCCCGTGAGCGCAAGTTATAAGAAATGTCAACTCGATCGGTTAACAGTTCATGTAGGACGTGGTAATTCTGATTCCTCCGTATGACTTGATCAAATAGTTTGTCATCAGCACTGTCAATGATTTCGCTGGCAGTTTGCCGTGAACAATACAGACCAGAACGCTTGCCGCGGCGAAGGAATGCTTCCACTCACTGCCGGTCTGTCGCGGATGCAAACCGCCACCAGGCAGAAGCCGCATACAGTGACCGCAGAAAAAATTTGTCAGCCAGTTATATATGTTGTCTGGTAGATCCATCTGCGTCAGCTTCTCTATGAGACATGAATGCCGGGCTCTTGGCACCATTGATTTTCTTTGTCGAATACTGCAGTGAGATATTCCTTTAGATGAAGCGAAGCCACTTGAGAGGCAGTAAAAGTCAGGCAGGTTATCTTGTTCAAAGTTTCTTTTAGGCTGTTAATTACGGTTTGCAAATCAAAATGGTCACTCGTTATCCTGTGTGGTTTCAATTATGGAAAAACTTTTTCTCTCCTCGTGAGACCAGCTTTCTACAACTGTAGTTAGGCCTGTCACTTTTTATTTTTCGACTTCTTGAGCTGAAAAAATTCCAAAGCCTGTTGGAAGTTATGCCATTTCGTAGAACATATAGGGCCCCATAAAATATCAAAAATTTGCAAACAGGAAATTTTACTAACTTAAAAAATGGGTTTCTAATTTTGGGTTGACGCTAATATCTCAAGCAACTTGTGGAATTTAAGAATTCCGCCTTCATTGATTTGTAGGACTCGACATGGCCTATATAGTGGCTGAAAAAATTTGGGGTCTCCATTTAAAATTTTCTGCTAATTGGTGAAAACCGTTTTGATAGGGGGTCTGTTTGAAAACTAGTCATAACTTATACCATTTCGTAGAGCACTTGGCCCCGGGGACATGGTTTGCAATTTCAGATTTCTGTTTTCACAGATTTGTAGAGCTCGACGGGGCTTATGAATGTGCTGCAAAAATGTAGGTCCCCTTAAAAATTGTCAATCAAGAATAGTACTGCGGAAACGACGCAGTAAAACTGCTGTACCGCCCATCACTACTGATTAACGACCGTGTCTGAATGACCAGTGCTGGCCGCCTGACCGACGTTCACATGATACGTTGCCAGTAGTGATGGGCGGTACTAACAATTTGCATCACAGTATAAAGCACTGCGTCAACTGACCGACTCCGAATATGCAGAGTGTAGGCGTAGACACAGAAGTACAATTTAGTTTTCATAATTTCATGGCCAGTGCAGATCTGTGGCACAATCGTTCCTGCCGGTATGAGTTGGTTCTTGAGCAGGCGACGCTCGCAGTTCCTAGCTGTCGTTTTTATCATTCTTCATTATGGCTGTGAATCTTGGACCCTTTACCACCACCATATAAAGAAGACGGATTGGTTTCACATGGATTGCACTGTCTGCCAATGTCGTTTCAGCATCATCCATCAATTCGTTCCATATCAACTGAAAACTTTTCCGTATCAGTGATAATCTGTTGACAGCATTTTAGAGGGTCTTGGTAAAAAATGACCGTCTATACAAATTTAAACTGATTGTCAGTTGAAATTTGATGTGCCAACTAAAATATAGGAACAGCAAGCAGTGGCAAAGGAGGAATACAACTGCCTTGCTGCCATATCACATTATAATAACAGACAAAAATGAAAGTATAGTCTTGGACTACAACTACACTCTGCGTATTCGGAGACAGTCAGTTGGGCCCAGTTGTTTTGATGCCGAGTTGTCCGACATCCGTATAGAAAGACGTCCGAGGCAACAAGCGACCAGGAGCTATTAAGCAACGCGAATTTAAGCTACTTTTCGCATTTTGTTGGCGAATTTTCGTGAGAAAAATGTGGCAACCCCGCAGCAGCTCGCATACTAAAGATACTAGAGAAGGAACGATGTATCACTGGCTTGCGCTGCGCCTGTAATCTGGGAAACTGGGTCAACCGCAACCAGCAACCGCAAACCAGCAACGCTACTGGTTCAGACGGTACACCCCTCCCACTTGTAGAATAAAGAAATTGCTGGCTCGCACCTGCCACCTTACGTGCTGTAAAGCAACGTTTTAACGTTTAACACCGCACAGCACTACCATCGCCACACTGCACATGAAGCGACGACAGGCAGTCAGGACGGTGGGCTCCGGGGCGCTCAGTCGCACACTGCACGTCCGTCGTTAGTGATGGGCGTTTGAGAAATTATTGGCGCCATTTTTAACTTTTCTCATTCAGTTCCCTCTGGCGGACAATTTTCAAGGCTGACCCAAACTTTCTGAAGTCAATCCATAGGCCCCAACGTGCGCTACAACTTAGTGAAAACGAAATTCTGAAATTGCATACCATTCTGGACATATTTGCATCAAATCCATTTTTTTCGAGTTAGGATAAAGAAGACTTTTTTTTGGCTTCGATAGTTTATGGGGCCCTATATGCTCTACAATATGGCAGAAGGTCTTACCAGCTGTGATTAAAAATGAACTTTTAAAAAGTTGTCAAACAGACCCCCTATCAAAACGGTTGACGCTACCCAGCGGAAAATTTTCAAGGGAGACTCCAATTTTTTTTGTACCTATTATATAGGCTTCATTGAGCCCTACAAAGCAGTGAAGGCAGAATTCCGAAAATGCATACCGTTTTCCAGTTACGAGCGCGAAACCCTATATTAAAAACCCATTTTTTTCGGGTTGGGATAACCAAGACTTTTTTGCTTCGGCAGTTTATGTGGCCCCATGCATGCTACGCAACGGCATAACTTCTGACAAGCTATGGATTTTTTGCAACTCGAGAAAAATGTAAAACATGCCTCCTATCAAAACGTTTGGCGCCACCTAGCGGAAAATTTTCTACGAGGACCCCAAATTTTTTGCACCCAATATATAGGCCACATCGAGCCATACAAAGCTGTGAAGGCAGAGTTCTGAAACTGCACAATATTCTCGAGATATTTGTGAAAAACCCCAAATTAAGAACCCAATTTTTTCGGGTTTACGAGAATTCCCACTCGTAAATTTTTGATATGTTCTGAGGCCTGCCGCGCTCTACGAAATGGCGTAACTTCCGACCGGCTGCGGACTTTTTTGAATGAGAAAAATTGAAAAATCAAAAGCGCAATGGTCCCCAGTAGACCACGTCGTAACTGGCAACATAGAAACACTATGAACGGAGTCGGTGATATATACTCCTCTACACTTGGTGTGATCAGAGTCGTTCCAGGCGCGTGCGAGGCGCTGCGAAGGCCGAGTAGCGTGCAAAAAATAGGCGCCGCGGGCAATGCCTTTGCGGAAAAGGCTATAGAGCGTAGTGCCGAGGCACATAGTGTCGAGGCAAAATGGAAAGGCGAGGCCCGAAGGGCTGAGCCGACGTGCCACATTCTATACGCTGAGGCCCTCAGGGCCGAAGGTCGAGGCCCGCAGGACCGAGGCAAAATTTTGGGTATGGTTATTTTGTGGGGCAACAGTAGTGAATGCGAAGCCTGCGAGCTAGATTCTGGCTCGGCCCAAGTTATCATGCCAAAGGGTGTTTCCTAGGGAACCAGCACGTCACGCTGCCGTCCATTGTCCATCTCCGAGACTTCCCGTCACACAGAACTGTATTACCGCCTTGTACTGTGCCTATATCGTGCATAATAGCTGAAAAAGCACTCAAAATGGCCCATTTCTTGAAAGCCGGAAGTAGAAATATGGCGGAAACGTGCTCAATCGACTTTTCGTATCCGACTTCCTATTCGACTTCTATACCAACACTCCTTGTGCCCTTTCTAATGGGAGCAGGACCGGACTTTCGCGCAAAACGGACATTCAAGTGCCGTTTTTGCGTTTGTTTTCATTTTTGATCACCCGTTACAGAAAAAGTAGAAAACCCAAAGAAACAATTTTCGGCAATTTGGTAGTAGGCTGGGTGTTGTACTGATATTCATCAAAACATCTACTTTGCTCCATATATTGTGGCTCTTCAAATGTGCTGTTCGTATGTCGGCGAGGAAACATGTACAAGGGGGCAAGTTTGAGCGCCCCTCCTTCCCGCGTCGAAAGTCATACAGCCACCAAATTTACAGGTTCATGAGACTTGTCGAAGTTCTACCAGAATTTCCATTTTCATCGCTCTATCTATTTCTGTTGCTGAGAAATTACGCGCTAAACGTTGAAAAAAAATTCGAAAATCGCTAAATTGGATAGGTTTGGGACCCATATCTCGACTTAGGGAAAGAAGTTGCAAAAACCCGACGACAAAAAGTTTTGAATGTATCCTGTGAACAATCGTCAATGCGAATATTTTACGTGACCATAACCCAGTTTTTCAGATCATCTGGAAAAGTAGACCACAGTCCGAAAAACTCGAATATATGATGGACTCACTGGGAGCCCCTGTCCCTGTTAGGGATAGGACCACGATATTTTGCTCACACAGGGATCGCTGTGGTCTCTAACGAGGCAAAAAAATTTGGGCGCTCTAAATCCAAAATTGGGGAAGATAGTAGGGGGTACCAAAATCTTTTCGTCCCCCATATCTCAAAAACTGGTCGTCAGATGCGAAATATTATTTCAGGGTTCGAAACAGCTCTTGAACGGACGTCAGTGGGCTAACTCATAGGAAAATCGGTTTGTCGGAACTAGTCAAAAATGCAAAAACGGGGTCAAAAATTTTCATCAAAAAAGTCAAACTTTCGACCCCCTGGTAACTCCAAAACTTGATTGGATAGCACCATAGCGTAACAAGTGATTTATAGAGCTTCGTTTGTCGTTTTTAGGTGATAAAAAATATTTGTGATCAATCCCCCCAGATGGGAGAAAGTTTAGTTTCATTGACACCCCAAAAAATTTCGAAGTTCAGCCCCTCATATCTCAAAAACGCATCGAACGACCCCCAATTTTTTTCACCCTTTCATACAGCATCAAAATACTGGTCAGGCTGCAAAGTTATAAAAACTTTTGACGAGCGGATTTCGTGAAATTTGGGGTCAAAAAATTTTTTTAAGGGGGCGGCTCCCCCAAATAGGGGGAGGTAGGCCCTTCAT
>Ga0209568_1000681_pt1 | contig 12068 bp, 13 predicted proteins | sample WorMetOlspDAHAB2_FD_187406 | JGI IMG/M metagenome (GOLD analysis project Ga0209568, IMG submission 187406) | Marine gutless worms symbiont microbial communities from Max Planck institute for Marine Microbiology, Germany - Olavius sp. DAHAB.2... ...
GCTGCGCCGCCGTCAACTCATCGACACGCGAGAACCAGTCCCGAAAGCGCTCGTGATCCATCTCTCTGACTCCCAAAGCGTATCGAGAGGGATTCTACCACAATGCCTACGAATCGCGAATTGAGCCTTCTCAATGGTTATCGTTTGGAATAGCGGGGAAAGGGGAGGTGGCGATTACGGGTGGGTGTTTTTGCGCGACGTCAGCCATTAAACCGGCGGGCGACCGCGGAACGGGTTCAAGAAAGCTCACTCAACTTCGACACCAGGGCTTTTATGTCGAGGGGCTTTCGAAAGATGAAATCGGCGCCGTCGAACGTCGCGCCCGGTTCATCGAATCCGCCGCTTCCCGTCACGGCGATGATCGGCACGCCCGGCGCTTCGCGCCGAACGATTTTCGCCAGATCCTCACCGCTGCAGTCCGGCAGGATCTTATCGGTGATCACCAGATCGATGTTTGCGGTTCGAAAGGCGTGCAATGCGGCCCGGCACGATCCCGCTTCGTGAACGTCGTAGCCGTTTCGCCGGAGAAGCCGTGCGCCGAACTGGACCGCCAGCGGTTCGTCGTCGACCAATAAGACTGTTTTCATTCGGGACCTCCGTGTGGCGGCCAGAATATTCATCGACGCTTGCGAGAAGCTGACATACACATGTATTCACCGGACCGCTCATCAAGCCCTTTGACATGGCCGCCCCCGTATGGGATGACCCGGCCGCGCTTGGTGCCATCCAGCCCTGAGAGGTTCCCATGTCCGACGAAGAATTCGCCGCCGATTTCGACCGTGCCGACGCCATTCTGGCCGACGCCCTGCAGCGGTTCCTGGCCGAGGACGTCAACCCCTACGTCTACGGCATGGCGCTCCTGGAGATCGGCGTTGCCGCCATGATCAAGGTGGGCGAGGACCCGGCCTCCATCGCCGACACGGTCAGCCAGCTGGACGCCAAGATCCGCCCCGGGATGATGGAATCCGGGTCCGCCTGAAGGGCCGAAAACCCCACGGAAGGCGAACGGATTTCCACGTTCGTGGGCCAGCCGTTGCACGGCCGATGACGATTGAAGTTGGCGCCGGATCGATCCCCTAACCGAGACATACGTCGCGAGCGCCGGATGGGCTATAATCGGGCCATGTCATGGGCTCACCGGTCGTCTGAACCTGTGGCGGAAACAAAGGGCGGCGCACCACGGATTTCACGAAGTCGGCGAGGGAAGGGCATGGTTAGGAAGGCCAAGAACGTCGTGCTGGATTGCGAGGCGGAATTCGGACCCGAGTGGAACTGGATGCCGAAGAAACTGGTCGATTTGGTTCCATGGGTCGAGAAATACCTCCAAATGGTGCCGGAGGAATACCGGGACAGTATGGCCTTCGAACCCATCAGTTTCCGCGATTCACGTCGAGATTACTGGCTGAACGTGAAGGTCCATTACCACCGACCCGAGACCGACGAAGAGATGGAAGCGCGCCTCGCCGACGAGGAAACACAGAAATTGGAACAGCAGAAAGCGGAACGGCAGAAGCTGGAGGAGTTGAAGGCGAAATTTAATGACCGGTAGCGATCGGCTTTCGACCCGGAGTGCTTAACGCAGCCTTTCCTTCCGCACCCGTTCTACGTCAGACTTGGTGTTTCCCGGGAGCCGCCTGAACGCCCGACGGCCCCGGGCGGGAAAGGACGCCCATGCAACTGAAGACGCTGCCCCTGGTGACGGCGCTGATTCCCATCGTCGCGCTTCACCTCTGTTACCTTCTGGCCGCCCATCTCGGCCATATTTCATGGTGCTTTCCCTACTTTCCCGATTGCGTCTCCATCAGCGCCACCGTGCGGCACAGTCCGGAGCGCGCCTTGTTCCGCGCCGCGCTCATCCCGACGGCCGTGTTGATGGTCATTTACTGGAGACTGAACGCGGTCTGGCTCGATGAACTGGGCGCGCAGCGGACCTTGGCCGGCCGCGCCATGCCGTGGCTCGGCGCCGTGGGGGTGTTGGGGCTGTTTCTCTATTCCAGCCTGCTCGGTGAGGCGGGTGATCCCTATCGCGTGGCCCGGCGCGTCGGCATGATCATGCTCTACCTGGGCACCTACCTGGCGCAACTGGCGCTGACCGTGCAACTGGGCCCGGCGGTGCGGGCCGGGGTGTCGGCGGCCGCCTACGGAAGCATTCGGGCAATCTGCGGCGCCGTCGCCGTCCTGGCGGCCCTGGCGCTCCTGTCCTGGGCCTTTTACGACGACTACCGCCGTTACGAGGATGCCTTCGAATGGGGGCTGACGCTGTTGCTTCTGGGCCACACGCTGGCCGTTTATTTCGCCTGGCGGGACAGCGGCTTCCAGGCCCGTTTCTCGATCCGCGAGGAGGGGAGTTGAGGGGCTGCATGCCAAGATTTCCGCGATCATGCGCCGGCTTTTTTCTGCCCTGGGTCCTTTTGGCCCTGGCGCTGGTGGTGACGGCCTGCGCGGCGCCGCCCGGCGCCCCGAAGCCCAGCCGGACCCAGCCGGGCCCGGGCACCGTGATCTTCGTTACCTCCAACGGTTGGCACAGCGGTATCGTCCTGGCCAAGGCCGACCTTCCCTCAGGCCGGCTGCCGGAGACGGCGGATTTCCCTGACGCCCGCTTCCTTGAATTCGGCTGGGGCGACGCCGTCTACTACCCGGCCAAGCAGCCGACCATTTCCATGACCTTGGGCGCCGCCCTGGTGCCGACCCCGGCGGTGGTCCACGTGGCCGGCCTATGGGCGGAACCGGCCCGCGTCTACCCCAAGGCCGAGGTCCTCGCGCTTCCCATCGACCACGGGAACCTCCGCCGCCTCGTCGATTTCATCCATGCCAGCTTCGCGCGGGGCGGGGCGCCGCGCGCCGCCGCCACCGGGCCGGGGCTCTACGCGTCGAGCCGCTTCTACCCGGCAACGGGCAGCTTTCACCTTTTCAACACCTGCAACACCTGGACCGCCCGGGGGCTGGCGAGCGCCGGATTCGACATCGACGCGGCGGGGATTTCCCGTGCCGAGCCGCTGATGCAGCAACTGCGCGTGCTGGCCGGAACCCGGTAACCGGGCGGCCGGGTTCGCCATTGGCCCATCCGGGACCGGCATCGCGGGACGCCCGGAATATCCACAGGAAATACGCGCACCCGGGCTGGTGCGGCGGGCCCGCAGGTTGTAGAGTCCGGGCCGCAATTTCAGCAGGGGAGACCCCATGGCAGGCTCAGTCAACAAAGTCATTCTCGTCGGCAATCTGGGCGCCGATCCCGAGATCCGCTACACCCAGGCCGGCAAGAAGATCGCCAACCTGCGCCTGGCCACGTCGGAGTCCTGGAAGGACCGGCAGACCGGCGAGCGCCGCGAGAAGACGGAATGGCACCGGGTGGTGATTTTCAGCGAGGGCCTGGCCAACATCGCCGAGCAGTACCTGAAGAAGGGCTCCAAGGTTTACGTGGAAGGCCAGATCCAGACCCGCAAATGGCAGGGTAACGACGGCCAGGACCGCTATACCACGGAGGTGGTGCTGCAGGGCTTCAACAGCGTGCTGACCATGCTGGATGGGCGCAGCGGCGGGGGCGGCGGCTTCGACAGCGGCCCCTCGGACGGCGGTGATCCGGGCTGGGGCGGCCCCGATCAGGGCGGTTCCGGCGGTGGCGGCGGCGGCCCGACCGGCGGCGATCTGGACGACGAGATTCCCTTCTAGGGCCGGCCCCGGAGCCTATTCGGCCTCCATCTCCTGACCGATGAAACCGCGGCCCTCGCGGGCGTGGAAGAAGCCGTTGGAGAAGGGCACGTCCGGGCACAGCGCATCCAGCCGGTCGTCCGCTTCCTCGGCCGCCATCTGGTCATTCAGCAGGGCTTCGAACACCGCCGCCACGGCCACCATGTCCACGTCCTGGGGCGACAGGCGGAAGCGGCGGACCCCCATTTCCCGCAAGGCCTTCAGTTCCGCCGAGAGGTTCAGGTAGCTCAAGGACTGGGTCTGGGTGCCGTTGACGGCCAGGAAGGGCTCGCCCTCGATGGTCTCGATGACCATGCCGTCCGCATCCTCGGCGCAGACGTAGAGGCAGCCGTCCTTGGCCAGGCCGCGGGACCGGGCGTGATAGCACCGTGCCGAAATGGCCAGGGGCAGGCGGCCGAAGACCTGCACCTCGAAGACCGTGTCGACGGCGCCGGCCAGCGCCGCGATGGACCGGCCCGGCAGTTCCGGCGGCAGGCAGACCCGGACGGCGCCGCGGCCCACCAGGTAGGCCAGCGTGCCTTCGTTGTAGATGTTGATCATGGGGCCGATGGCGTGCGGCCGGCCGGCCAGGGCCGCGACCACGGAAATGTCGTTGGCCTCGACGAGAACGCCGTCGGTGTCCACGAGCGCTTGGGCGGCGTCGCGCTCGCGCTCGCTGGAGATCAGGCCGAGGCTGGCCAAGGAAACCTCCTTGCCGGCCCGCTGCAGGCGCTCGATGACCTCGGGCAGGTGGGGGGCGAAGAAGGGCAGGCGCTTCTCGCAGACCGTCTCGCCGACGACGACGGCGTCCACGGCCGCCTCGTCGGCGATGCGGAAATAAAAGTCCCGCCAGCGTTCGGGGGCCCAGTTGAACAGCACCGGGCCGATGGTCAGCTTCGGCGCGTCGGCCTTTACGGGGGTCATGGGCGCCTCCTACTTCCAGCCGCGCTGGTAGGCGCCGGTGGTGTCGCGCTGGCCTTCCGAGATGGTCACCAACTCGTCCACCCGCACGTCGCGGCCTTCGGCGGCGGCGTCCACGGCGTCGCGGAAGGCGGTGACCACCTGGGAGACGTAGGCCCGGCCGCGCTGCCGGCCCTCGATCTTCAGCGCCGTCACCCCGGCCGCCATGAGTTCCGGCAGAAGGTGAACCAGGCTCAATGACGTCGGTTCCTCGAACAGGTACGACGCTCGGCCCATATGCCGGAACCGGCCCTTGCAGAGCGTCGGGTAGGCGGCCGGCTCGCCCGCCTCGAAGGCGTTGATGACGCTGCCGCCGAGCTTCGAGGTGAGCCGATCGCCGGTCTCCTCGTAGCGCACGTGGCTGGCCGGCGAGCAGGCGCCGTCCTTGTTGGGCGACACGCCCGTCACGTAAGACGATAGCGAACAGCGGCCTTCCGCCATGACGCAGAGCCCGCCGAACACGAAAACCTCCGTCTCAACCGGAATCTGGGCGTTCAGGGCGGCGATCTCACCGATCGTCAGGACCCGGGGCAGGACCACCCGCTTGACGCCCAGTTCCTCGGCGTAGAAGCGGGTCGCCTCCGGGTTCGAGGCGGCGGCCTGCACGGAGAGATGCCGGCGCGTCCCCGGGTGGTTCTTGGCGGCGTAGGCGGCGAGTCCGATGTCGGCCAGGATCAAGGCGTCGGCACCGAGCCGGGCGGCATCGTCGACGGCCCGGTGCCAGGGGTCCGGGTTGCCGGCCTCGGGGAAGGTGTTGACGGCGACCAGGACCTTGGCGCCGCAATCATGGGCGATCTTCAGGCCCTCACGCAGTTCCTCGCGGCTGAAATTCAGGCCCGGGAAGTTGCGCGCGTTGGTCTCGTCGCGGAAGCCCAGATAGACCGTGTCGGCGCCGGCGGCGACGGCCGCCCTGAGCGCCGCCGGGGTGCCGGCCGGGCAGACCAGTTCCAGGCGCCGGGTCGGCGCCGGGCCGTCCGATGGGCTCATGGCGTCCTCCTTCGTCCCGGGCGTGCGCCCGATTGCAGCTCGTCGACCCGGCGCTCCAGGTCGCGGGCCGCCTTGGCCTGGCCGTCGAGGCGCCGGGTGGCCGGTTCGATGATGGCCGCGCGCACCGTCTCCAGGTCCCGGGCGGCCCGGGTGAACAGGCGCCCGGCGAGCCCGCCGGCGGCCCGGAGCGGCGGCGCCAGGGGGCCGGCGGCGGCCAGCATATCGGAAAGCAGGTCCACCTCCGCGTCGTCGAGGGCGTTCCGGAGCGCCACCACGGCCTCCGTGTCGCCCTCGATGGTCAGTTGGCGCGAGAAGAACAGGGCATCGCCGTCGGTGCGGCCCTCCAACAGCTCGATCAGGGCCAAGAGCGGGCCGCGGATGGCGGCGCCGGCCTCGGCGAGGCCCGGATCGCCCTTACGCAGTGCCTTGAGGCGCGGTGCCTGGGCGGTCATCCTGAGCAGGAAGGCGATGGGCAGGTCGACGGGGTCGATGGCGTAGATGGGATTGTCGATGCCCTGGAGGCGCTCGAAAACCTCTGCGTGGCGGCGCCGGAGCGTCATCATGACCGCGTCCAAAGCCGGCTGCAGGAGCACCGGCGGCAACGGCCGCAGCGGCAGTCCGGCGAGCAGCACAGGCGTTAGCGGGGGCGTCGATCCGATGGTGGTCACGAATGAATTCCGCCTTGCCGGTATCGCGGCGCGGCCCAGTCCGCGCCATTCTTAGGGTTTTCTAGCCCATCGGCGCCGCTCGGCCATGACACATGTCAAATCGCCCTATGAAACACCACCGCCTTGCACCGGGCGGATTCCCGGGTAACCTACGCGACGCCTTTCCCGACTGCCGAACAGCGCAGCAACACACAGGATCCGCCATGACGGCGCAGGACACGACCGCAACGCCCGCCGGCGGCGCCAATACGCGCCGCAACGTGATCGTGCTGGCCGTTTGCCAGGCGCTGTCCATGAGCGGCTCGTCGCTGGTCATGACCATCTCGGCCCTGGCCGGCAAGATGCTGGCCGAGGATCCGGCCTGGGCGACCTTCCCCATGGCGCTGCAGTTCGTCACCACCATGCTGTCCACCATCCCCGCCTCGCTGCTCATGGGGCGCATCGGGCGGCGCGCCGGGTTCACCATCGGCCAATGCTTCGGCGCCGCCGGGGCCGCGGTCTCCTGCTGGGCCCTGTTCGAGGGCAGTTTTATCTGGTTCACCGTGGGTTCCACGCTGCTCGGCGTGCATAACGCCTTCTGGCAGTACTACCGGTTCGCCGCCGCCGACACGGCGGGCCCGGAATTCCGCGCCAAGGCCATCTCCTACGTGTTGGCCGGGGGCGTCATCGCCGCCTTCCTGGGCCCGCAGCTCTCCAAGGCCACCTTCGACATGCTGGCCCCGATCCAGTTCGCCGGCGGCTACGTGGGGGTCATCGGGCTCAGCACGCTGACCATCATTCTGCTGCAGTTCATCCGGATTCCCCGCCCCGCCGCCCCGAAGCCGGGCGCGCCGGCCGGTCGGCCCATGCTGGAAATCGTCCGCCAGCCGGTGTTCCTGGTCGCCGTGTGGACCGCCATGGTCGGCTATGCGGTGATGAGCCTGGTCATGCAGGCGACGCCGCTGGCCATGGAGTTCTGCGGCTTCGGCTTCATCGACACGGCGACGGTGATCCAGTGGCACGTGCTCGGCATGTTCGCGCCGAGCTTCATCACCGGCCACCTGATCAAGCGCATCGGCGTCCTGAACGTGATCCTCATCGGCACGCTGTTCAATTTCGCCACCATGGCCATCAACCTGAGCGGCATCGAGTTCTACAACTTCTGGACCAGCCTGGTGCTCCTGGGCGTGGGGTGGAACTTCATGTTCATCGGCGGCACCACCCTGGTCACCGAGGCCTACCGGCCCGAGGAGCAGTCCCGGGTCCAGGCCTTCAACGATTTCCTGGTCTTCGGATGCGTCTCCGTGGCGGCCTTTTCCTCAGGCGTCCTGCAGGCGAAAATCGGCTGGGCGGCGGTCAATATGACGCTCGCGCTGCCGGTGTTCACGGTGTTCGTCGCGGTGATCTGGTACCGGGCCCGCACGGCCTCCGTTCCGGCCGAATGAAGCCGTTGAAATAGCTGAAAAAACCGCTGCCGTTTGCTTGTTTGGTGGGGCCGGAAATGGTAGATTTACGACATTCGGAGGGGGGCGAATAAACTTCTCAAAACCTTTCCGCAAGTCAATGAAACCACTTGGTAATCTCCTTTGACCAACCCGCCTGATACGCCGCCTCCCGGCGCCCCGGATTCGGACATTACACCGGTCGCCATCGAAGAGGAAATGCGCTCGTCCTATCTCGATTACGCCATGAGCGTAATCGTCAGCCGCGCGCTCCCCGACGTGCGCGACGGCTTGAAGCCGGTGCACCGCCGAATCCTCTATTCCATGAAGGAAAACGGCTACGAATATAACCGGCCGTACCGGAAATCGGCGCGCATCGTCGGTGACGTCATGGGTAAATATCACCCGCATGGCGACCAAGCCATCTATGACGCCATGGTGCGCATGGCGCAGGATTTCTCCATGCGCCTGACCCTCATCGACGGGCAGGGCAACTTCGGCTCCATGGACGGCGACAAGGCCGCCGCCATGCGCTACACGGAGGCCCGCCTGGCGCGCTCCGCCCATGCCCTGATCGAGGACATCGACAAGGACACGGTGGATTTCCAGGCCAACTACGATGAATCCACCTCCGAACCGCAGGTCCTGCCGGCCGGGTTCCCGAACTTGCTGGTCAACGGCGCCGGCGGCATCGCCGTGGGCATGGCCACCAACATCCCGCCCCATAACCTGGGCGAGGTCATCGACGCTTGCTGCGCCCTGATCGACAACCCCGAGATCACCATCGACGAGATCATCGAGCACCACGTGCCCGGCCCCGATTTCCCCACCGGGGGGCAGATCCTGGGGCGCAACGGCATCTTGTCCGCCTTCCATACGGGCCGCGGCTCGGTGGTCATGCGCGGCAAAACCACCATCGAGGAGATCCGCAAGGACCGCTTCGCCATCATCGTCCACGAGGTTCCCTATCAGGTGAACAAGGCGCGGATGATCGAGAACATGGCGGAAGCCGTGCGCGACAAGCGCATCGAGGGGATCAGCGACCTGCGCGACGAATCGGACCGCCAGGGCGTGCGCGTGGTCGTCGAGCTGAAGCGCGACGCCGAGCCCGAGGTGGTCTTGGCCCAGCTCTACCGGTTCACGCCCCTGCAGACCTCCTTCGGGGTCAACATGCTGGCCCTCGACGGCGGCCAGCCGCGCTTGATGAACCTAAAGGAGATCCTGGAGGCCTTCGTCAATTTCCGCGAGGAGGTGATCCGCCGGCGCACCATCTTCGAGCTCTCCAAGGCCCGGGACCGGGCCCATATCCTGGCCGGGCTGGCGGTCGCCGTGGCCAACATCGACGAGGTCATCGCCCTGATCCGGGCCGCCAAGGATTCCCAGACGGCCCGGGAACAGCTCATGGCTCGGGACTGGCCGGCCGAGGACGTGGCGCCCATGATCGCGCTCCTGGACGAACCGGGGCGCGAAGTGGTGGACGGCAAGTACAAGCTTTCCGAGGAGCAGGCCAAGGCGATCCTGGAATTGCGCCTGCACCGCTTGACCGGCCTGGAGCGCGACAAGATCGGCGAAGATTTGAAGCAACTGGGGGCGCAGATCGAGGAATACCTCGCCGTCCTGGCGTCGCGCGAGAAGCTCTACGGGATCCTCCGCGACGAACTGGTGGAGATGCGCGAGCAGTTCGCCGACGAGCGCCGCACCACCATCGAGGACGCCGAGTTCGAGCACGACATCGAGGACCTGATCCAGCGCGAGGACATGGTGGTCACGGTCACCAGTTCCGGTTACGTGAAACGGGTGCCGCTTTCCACCTACCGGGCCCAGCGGCGCGGCGGAAAGGGCCGGGCCGGCATGGCCACCCGCGACGAGGATTTCGTCGACCAGGTGTTCGTGGTCAACACCCACACACCGGTGCTGTTCTTTTCCTCCACCGGCCTCGTCTACAAGCTGAAGGTCTACAAGCTGCCCCTCGGCACGCCCCAGGCCCGGGGTAAGGCGCTGGTCAACCTGCTGCCACTGGACGAAGGCGAGACCATCACCACCATGATGCCGCTGCCCGAGGACGAGGACACCTGGGGCGAGTTGTTTGTCCTGTTCGCCACCTCAAGCGGCAACGTGCGCCGCAATTCCCTGTCGGACTTCACCAACGTCATGGCCAACGGCAAGATCGCCATGAAGCTGAACGAAGGCGACAAGCTGGTCCGGGTCAGGACCTGCACGGAATCGGACGACGTGCTGCTTTCGGCTCGTGCCGGCAAGGTGATCCGCTTCCCCGTCACCGCCGTTAGGGTGTTCGCCGGGCGCACCTCCACGGGCGTGCGCGGCATCAAGCTCAAGGACGGCGACGAGGTCATCGCCATGTCCGTCGTCCGCCACTTCGAGGTGGAGACGGAACAGCGCGACCAGTATCTGCAGGCCGTCGGCGCCGCCCGGCGCCTGAAGAGTGGCGATTACACGGACCGCGCCGACGACAAGGCCCGCGACGAGGAACTGGCGGCGCGCCTGGACGAGCCCGAGTTCCAGGCCATGGCCGAGAACGAGGAATTCATCCTGACCATCGCCGAGGACGGCATGGGCAAGCGCTCTTCGGCCTATGAATACCGCATCGCCGGCCGGGGCGGGCAGGGGATCGCCGGCATCGACCTGTCGCGCGGCAAGAAGACCCCGCCGTCGGCCATCGTCGCCGCCTTCACGGTGCTGGAGACGGACCAGCTGGTGATGGTCTCCGACGCCGGCCAGATCATCCGCTGTCCCATCGACCAGATTTCCATCATCGGCCGCAGTGCGCGCGGCGTTACCGTGTTCAAGGTGGCCGATGAGGAGCGCCTGGTCTCGGTCAGCCGGTTCCGGGATTTGGAAGAGAACGGCGACGAGGACGACGAGGACATGGCGGAGATGGCCGACATGGAGGAAGGCGAAGCCGACCCCCCCGAACCGGCCGCCGACGGCGATGAAAGCGCAGATGAAAGCGACGACGGAGAACAGACATGACCAACGTGGTGACCGCCGTTTATCCGGGCACCTTCGACCCGGTGACCAACGGCCACATGGACATCATCACCCGGGCCTCGAACCTGGTCGACCGCTTGGTCATCGCGGTGGCCGTGAACGCCGGCAAGGGGCCCATGTTCTCCCTCGACGAACGGGTCGCCATGCTGGAAGAAGAGATCGCCGCCATGGGCGACGGCCATGCCGAGCGGATCACGGCGGTGCCCTTCGATTCACTGCTCATGGATTTCGTCACCGAGCAGGACGCCGGAATGATCGTCCGGGGCCTGCGCGCCGTCTCCGACTTCGAATACGAGTTCCAGATGGCCGGCATGAACTCACGCCTCAACCGCGACGTGGAGACCGTGTTCCTCATGGCTTCCGAGCGCCACCAGTTCATCGCGTCCCGCTTCGTCAAGGAAATCGGCAGCCTGGGCGGCGACATCGGGCACTTCGTGTCGCCCAGGGTGAAGGAACGCATGGTGGCGAAATTCGCCGAGAACAACCGGAACTGACGGGGCCTTCCGGCCGGGACGCGAAAGGGCATTGACCGCCGCCGTCGCCGTCCTTATGGTCGCGCCGGTCCCGACGTGAGGACCTTCCCGATCCCCTCGGGATTTCCCGGTTCCGCCGGGGTTTTTCTTGGGGGCGCTTAGCTCAGTTGGTAGAGCATTCGACTTTTAATCGAACGGTCGTAGGTTCGAATCCTACAGCGCCCACCATTCCTCCCGAGCCACGTTTCAGTCATGTTCGAGTGAACCTGCAGGCGCCGGGTCGGTTCCGGCGATGAAGCGGGTGAAGAAACGGAAACTCCGTATCGATGGTTTGTGACCCATTTGGGATCCGTGGGATCCCTTCTCATGGCGTCGGCGAAAACGGACCGGGCGCCGAGGCCATACTACGAGAGATAAGGTACGTACTGGAACGAAACGAGGGCTGCCGTAACGGCCAGCATCGTACAAAGGGCGAGGAATTCGCGTGCGATCTTTTTCATGATTCTATCTCCGTTCAGCCACGTGGCCGTATTGCCATCCGCGGCCCCAAGGTTTTCGCGCATTTTGCATGTCCGGAGTAGCGCGAATTCTGCAACGGAGGGCCGACGAGGACGCATACATCGGATTTTTCGGGGCTTTCGCGTCGGTGGCGGCTTGTTGGTCGGCTCCTGACCCATTGCAGGCGATCCGTTCCTTCACGTCATGCCCGGGCTTGACCCGGGCATCCACGACTTATGAGACCTGTGCGCGGGTTTGATATTGGGCTGTATTTGTTGCATTTTTCGCGTTTGAGCATGATGTACGGCGAGCCATGGTCTGCTGTGGTCGCGACGAACTGATTCCGACGGCGGCTTCTTGCGACT
>Ga0209568_1000682_pt1 | contig 12064 bp, 15 predicted proteins | sample WorMetOlspDAHAB2_FD_187406 | JGI IMG/M metagenome (GOLD analysis project Ga0209568, IMG submission 187406) | Marine gutless worms symbiont microbial communities from Max Planck institute for Marine Microbiology, Germany - Olavius sp. DAHAB.2... ...
GGTACTCTCTTCGCCATGGGGTGCGTCCTCCTGCTGACCAGATCGGCGCCAACCGATCCAGCTCCGGTGAATGTGCATCAACAGGATGCACCCCATTCAAATTTTCCAGCAAGGTTAGGACTTCACCGACATCGTACGCTTGCTGCGCTTTTTATTGGTCTGACGGCATTTTTATCCGCCAATCTGGTTTTTGCCGACGAGGAATTCGACGCCAAGGCAGCCCTTTCAAAACCCAAGGCCTATGTGGGTTCGGAAGTCTGCAAAACCTGTCACCTTGAGCATTACGATGCCTGGAGGCGCACCCTGCATTCGAAGATGCTGCAGGACGCCAAGAAGAACGTCGACATTTTCGTCACCGAGTTGGACGAGAAGACCATCCGCGCGGACCTTACGGAACTGGCCAAGACCAAGAAGCTGAAGGTGCCGCCGGAAGAGTTCTTCATCCCGAAGAAGGAAGATATCCTCTACACCATCGGCAGCCAGTGGAAGCAGCGCTACCTGTTCCTGCACGAGGGTGACCTGAAAATCGCCCCCATCCAATTCAATCTCGATACAGGCCGCTGGGTGAACTACCACGAACACGACTGGAAAAAGCGCCCGTGGCTAAAGAAGTGCGGCGGTTGCCATGCTACCGGCGTCGATCTTGAGAAGAAGACCTTCAAGGAGCCGGGCGTCGGCTGCGAGGCTTGCCACGGGCCCGGATCGCACCACGCGGCGCTTCCGGCGAGCGAGACCTTCGAGAAGCGCGCGACCATCGTCAACCCGTCGAAATTGACCGGCGGCGTGGCGACGCAGATTTGCGGTTCCTGCCACAACCGCGGCAAGGCGACCATGGTCAAGGGTTCGGGTTGGCCGGTCGGTTACCTTCCCGGCAAGGCGCTGGAGGTCTACTACCGCTCCATTCAGCCCGGCAGCAAGAAGCTTTATTCCAACGAGTTCTCAAAGGGACACCACCAGCAGTACATCGATTGGAAGAAGTCCAAGCACGCCGTTCGGGCATCGACTGCGTGAGCTGTCACGTGGTCCACGAGCTGGGCAATCCCGTGTTCCAGAGCAAGACCAAGGTCCAGGGCGACCAGCTCTGCACGTCTTGCCACGAGCAGGTCTCCCAGGTCGGCGCGCACTCGGTTCATTCTTTCGGCAACTGCACCAATTGCCATATGCCGAGGATTGCCAAGAGCGCCGAATCCGGCGACATCCGAAGCCACGTGTTCAAGGCGATCCTACCGAAAATGACGCTCGAGATCGGCATCCCGAACTCCTGCCAGGGGTGTCACCAGCACAAGGACGCCGACCCGGCCGAACTGCAGAAGCAGTGGGATGAGCTAACCGCACGTACACCGGTGAAGATGGGCATGAACTGACGGCGGACTCCGTTCCAGGAAAAAGGAGTTCGTCATGTTCATTCGCCTGAAAATCTGGGCGCTGGTACTGGCATCGATCTTGGCAACGCCGGCGATGGGGCAGATGGCGTCGTCATCGCCGGGGGAGCTCGAAGGTACCGGCTTCTTCCGCGACCAGGACACGCTGCCCGGCGCTTATCGCCTGTATAAGCAGCAGCCGAAGAAGCTGGATTGGCTGTGGGCAACCGGGCCCTACCAGCGCGGCGTACGCAGGACGTCCTTCAAGGTCGATTCTCACGCTGGCGTCGCCAACTACAGCCCCCGCACCCTCTGCACGGAATGCCACCGCAACCATTCCAGGGATATGCACATGACCCGCATGGGCATCACCTGCGTGCAGTGCCACCGCGACAAACCCATCGCCGGGGTCTACCACTACTATTCGGCCATGAATCCCATCCGCCGGCATGCCTATGTCTGCGCCAAATGCCACGAAGGGGCGACACCGTCCTTCGCATCCTATGTGGTGCATGAGCCGAACGCCTTGGCTCTCGCCACCAAGAAGGACTTCCCGGCGTTGTTCTACGCTACCTGGTTCATGGTCATTCTGGCCGGCGGGGTGTTCGTGTTCTTCATCCCCTACGTGACCCTATGGGCGATACGGGAGCTCATCGACAAGCTGAGGGGAGGGGTCGGTCATGGAAGCTGAGCGCACGCGCCTGAAACGCTTCACCGTCGGTCATCGGCTTTGGCATTGGGGCCTAGCCTTCCTGTTCTTCCTCATGGGCTACACGGGCTTGGCCTGGATGTACATCGAGACCGCCTGGGGCCAGATGCTCGCCGCGCCGTTGGGCGGATACCAGGGCGCGCTCTACTGGCACCGTATCGCCGGGCTCATATTCGTCGTCGGGTTCTTTTCGCACGTCGTCTATTCGATCGCCCTGGTGGACTGGAAGCGCTTTCCCAAGTCCCTGTTCAATCCGGACATGCTGATTTTCCAGTGGGCCGATATCAAGGGGTTCTTCCAGCACTTGGCCTGGGTTTTCGGTCTTGCCAAGGCGCCGCGCTTCGATCGCTGGAGCTGGTGGGAAAAGTTCGATTACTGGGCCGTCTGGTGGGGGCTGATCATCGTCGGCGTCACCGGGTTGATCCTCTACGACCCGGTGCTTTCCAGCGATTTCATGCCCGGCTGGTTGTTCAACGTGGCGCTCTGGGTGCACCGCATCGAAGCCGTGATGGCCATGGCGCATATCTTCACCATCCACTTCTTCGTGGAGAATTTCCGGCCCAAGGCACTGCCCTTCAACGCCGCCATGTTCGACGGCACCATGACCCTGGAGGACGCCCGCGAGGAACACCCCGAGTGGGTCGCCCGGCTGGAACGGGAAGGCAAATTAGAAGCGGCGCTGGCGCCGGAACCGCCGGTGCCCTTGCGCATCCTCTATTTCATGGTCGGCTACGCGATCATCGCCTTCGGGCTGTTCCTGCTGGTCTTCGCCCTGATGAATTTCGCCGCGCTGACGCTGCTTTAGGAACTAGTCCGCCGCCACGAACTCCATGACCGCGTCGAATTCGTTGGCGCGGACCACGGTGCGTCCGTCGTGGATCTCGACCCCGAGGCCGGCCGGGACTTCGTCCAGCAGGTCGTTGAGGGCGTCCTGGTCCCGGGTGAGGAAGACCAGGGCGCCGAAGATCGAATTCCGCTCGTCCATGATCGAGGCCAGGGCGCCGTAGCGGTCCTCGTATTGGTCCATGGTCAGGGTCGTGATCCGGGCCTCGCCGACGTCGGAGTATCGGCCGCCCGTGGTGTCCGTCCGAACTTCCGTGCCCAGCAGCTTGGCGAAGTTGGCGGCTTCGCCGCCGGCGTCCCGGGCGACGGAGACGAACTCGAGGATGGCGAAGACGCCGTTGGCGTGGGTCTGCCATTCGGGGCGCCAGACCAGTTCGGGGGTTCCGTGTTCGCAGAAGTAGACCCGGCCGGCCGGGAATACGTCGCCGCGCGCCGTCACCGTGCGGAACTTGGCGTCGCGGCTCTCGCCGTCCATCTCCACTGGGCGGTGGAAGGCCTTCGGCGGCTCGCCGTCGAAGCCCAGGGACTGCAGGTGGGCGAACACCTCGTCCACGTTGTCGGTCTTGAACACCAGGCCGTTGATGCCCACCGGCGCGTCGCGGATGTCCTTGCGCCGGGGCGGTTCTCCGGCGGGCAGGCCGAGCAGTTCAAGGTAGTCGGTCTCGAACATCATCAGGTGGTTGATGGAGCCGTGCGAATGGTAGCCGCGCGGCGTCAGGGTGAAGCCGAGCTGGCCGAACAGGATCTCGGCGTCGTCCATGTCGAAACGGACGTTGATGACGGTGTGGTCGAGCCGGTTGGTGGAGGTCATGGGCTTGTTCTCGCTTCCAGGATTCGCTTGATGTTATTGAGCCCCGTCGCCGCTTCGTCGTCCATGCGCTGGATCATCTCCGGCGTCGGCGGTTTCGGGCGGGCCGGGTTGATGACCGTGCGGGTGTAGTGGCTGGCCTCCACGGTGGGCGTATCCGACGGCACCACCTCGTAGCGGACGATGATCGGGCCGATGAAGTCGGCCGCGGTTTCGCCGATCCACAGATGCGGCGCCTCACAGGTGGTGACCCGCCAATCGAGGGTCACCTCGCCCTTCCGGGTCACCCACTTCTCGCGGAAGGTCTCGTTCAAGGCCAGCGGCCGGTCCGGGCTGTCGATATGGTGCGAGGCGGCCAGCCATTCGGGCCAGGAATTGGGGTTGGTGACGTAATTGAAGATGGCTTCCGGACTGGCGTGGATGATGATGTCGTGGCTGCGCTGGAATGCGACGGTCTCGGCCATGGCGTCCCCCTCTATTCGGCGCCGCTATTTGAGCATTCGCGGGGCCGCCGGGCAACCGCCGGCAAAGCCCGATTGATTCACTAGTTATTAAGAAACCCGGCAGATAATGCCCACCAGAAACGCGATGGAAATCCGGCCCGTGGGCCGGTTTGGAGTTGCGGGACGGGCCCCGGGGACGGGACGAGTGGCTTCCCCGGCGAGCGGACCGCAGGGCGATAAGGGAAAAGGCGACGGCGCATGGCGGAAATCGGCAACATGACGATCTTCCAGGCGATCAAGAAACGCCTCAACTGGCTGGGTCAGCGCCAGGAGGTGCTGTCCCAGAACATCGCCAACGCGGATACGCCCAAATACCGGGCCACCGACCTGAAACCCTACAATTTCAAGGAACTGCTGCGCCGCGAAGGGGCGCAGTTGAACATGGTGGCGAACAGTTCCAACCACCTGGCCGGACGGCGCAAGCGAATCCGCGACTTTTCGGCCGAGCAGGGCAAACCCTTCGAGACGGCGCCGGCCGGCAACAACGTGGTTCTTGAAGAGCAGATGTCGAAGATCAGCGAAACCGGCGCCAGTTTCAAAATGACCACCGGCCTCTACAAGAAGCATCTGAACATGATCAAGATCGCGCTGGGCCGTGGTCAGTAGGCAAGATGGAAAAGGCGGGCCGGCCCCGGCGGGCCGGCGGAGGAGGATTTAATCAATGGACGACATCATCCGCACCATGCGCATCTCCGGGTCGGGCATGCGGGTTCAGGGCCAGCGTCTCCGGGTCATCGCCCAGAACATCGCCAACGCCAACTCTTTGCCCCAGGACCCCAACCAGAAGCCCTACCGGCGCAAGATCATGACCTTCAAGAACGAGTTCGACCGGGCCACCGGGCTCGACCAGGTGAAGGTCCACAAGGTGCGGCCCGACATGTCCGAGTTCGGCAAGCGTTTCGACCCGAACCATCCCGCGGCGGACGCCGACGGGTACGTGCTGACGCCGAACGTCAACACCTTGATCGAAATGACCGACATGCGCGAGGCGCAACGGTCCTACGAAGCCAACCTGAACGTCATCAAGACATCGAAAGCCATGTTGAACAGCGCCATCGATCTGTTGCGCTAATCATCGCCTCGGCGGCGCCGGCCTGGAACGGGATTCGGCCAAAAAATCACCTGACGGGTGCCGCCATAAACGAAGTAGGGGAGTAAACAAGTGGTAGCACCGGCAAACAGTTACATCTCCGCCGTCAAGGCCTACAACGACGCCGCCTCGGGCAAGTCCTTCGGCACCAAGCCGGGCGGCGGCACCGATGACCTGAACCAGGGTGAGTTCGCCGATCTGGTGAAAAGCGCCATCGACGAGGCCGTGAAGATCGGCGAGCGCAGCGAACAACTGAGCATCCAGGGCATCAACGAGCGGGCCGACGTCTCCAAGGTGGTGACCGCCGTGGCGGAGGCCGAATTGACCCTGCAGACCGTGGTGACGGTTCGCGACAAGGTCATCGAGGCCTACAAGCAAATCATCCGTATGCCCATGTAGGGGCATTTCGGCTATACTGCGATTCGCCGGGTGGTGACCAATGATCGAGGTTCGGAAGAGGGGTACGGATGAACGAGGCGGCGGTTATCGAGATTGGGCGCGAGGCCCTTTGGGTGATCCTCAAGACCGCCGGGCCGATCATGGCGGCGGGCCTCGCCATCGGTCTCCTGATCGCCTTGTTCCAGGCCCTGACGACGATCCAGGAAATGACCCTGACCTTCGTTCCGAAGATCCTGGTGATCTTCACCTCGGTGATTCTGTTCCTGCCCTGGATGATGTCGACGGTGACCATTTTCGCACGGCAACTGTTCGACCGCATGGTGGCCCTCGGTTAGGCGGCCCGCGTGCTCGAGGAACTGCTGCGGCTCAACATCTTCGCCTTCTTCCTGATCTTCGCCCGCGTCGGCACGGCCATCGCCTTCCTGCCGGGCTTCAGTGCGTCCTACGTCTCGATCCGCATGCGGCTCGTCGTCGGCCTGGCCGTCAGCTTCGTGATCATGCCCACCCTGGCCGCCGATCTGCCGGTGGCGCCGCCGACGGTCACGGCCCTGGCCTTGATGCTCGGCGGCGAGATTCTCATCGGCGCCTTCTTCGGGGTCATCATGCGGACTCTGATCACTTCCTTGCAGACCGCCGGCACCATCGCCGCGCTGGCGTCGTCCATGTCCAACGCCCTGATCCAAGACCCCATCGCCGAACAGCAGAGCTCGACCATTTCCGGGTTCCTGCTGACCATGGGGGTGGTGCTGATTTTCGTCTCCGACATGCATCACATGATGTTGCGCGGGATCATCGAGACCTATGCCATGTTCGAGCCCGGGGCGCGGCTGCCATGGGGCGATTTCGCCAACGCCGTGGGCCGGCACGTGGCCGACAGTTTCGCCATGGGCCTGCAGATGGCTTCGCCGTTCATGGTCATCGGGTTGACCTATTACATCGGTCTCGGCCTGCTCGGCCGGCTGATGCCGCAGTTGCCGGTGTTCTTCTTCGGCCTGCCTTTGCAGATCACCCTGCAATTGACCATTTTCACGGTCACCGTGTCCGGGATCATGTTGACCTTCGTGCAGTATTTCCAGGCCGGCGTCGGCCGGTTCCTGCCGTGAGCGGGGCGGCGGGCGTAGCCGGGGGTTAAGGGTCATGGCCGAAGAAGACGACGCTTCAAAAACAGAAGAACCGACAGACAAAAAACTCGCCGACGCCAAGCGCAAGGGTCAGGTGGCGCAGTCCCAGGAGGTCAAGAACTGGGCGATCCTGCTGGGCGGCACCGGCGCCCTGATCTTCATGGCGCTGCATATGGCCAACAGCGTGCGGCTGACGGCGCGCCCCTTCATCGAACAACCGCACGCCTTCGACTTCGATTTCGGCCACCTGCGGGCCATGTTCATCGATCTCTCTCAGGAAGTGGGCCTGATTCTGGCGCCCCTGCTGGGCCTCATGGTGCTGCTCGCCATCGCCGCCAACGTGGGCCAGTTCGGCTTGACCCTGTCGACGGAGAAGATCAAACCGGAACTCAACAAGATCGGCCTTCTGAAGGGCGCCAAGAAGATCCTGTCGATCCGCTCGATCATGGAATTCGTCAAGGGGATGGTGAAGTTGGTGATCGTCTCCGTGGTCTCCTTCGGCATGGCCATACCGCTGCTGGGCGACGTGCAGTTGATCCCGCAGATGGACTTCCTGCACTCCTTGGAGCGCATTCACCAGGTGGCCATCCTGTTGGTCGCCGGCACGGTGGGGGTGATGACCGTGCTGGCCACCCTCGACTTCATCTACCAGCGCTACACCTTCATGAAGCAGATGCGCATGACCAAGCAGGAGGTGAAGGACGAGAACAAGCAGCAGGAGGGCGATCCGCAAGTCAAGCAACGGATCCGCCAGATCCGCATGGAGCGCCACCGCGACCGCATGATGCAGGCGGTCAAGGACGCCGACGTGGTGATCACCAACCCGACCCACTTCGCCGTCGCCCTGAAGTATGACATGGATGAGATGAGCGCGCCTGTCTGCGTCGCCAAGGGTGTCGACTACCTGGCCTTCGCCATCCGCGAGGAAGCCGAAGAGCACGACGTCCCCGTGGTCGAGAACCCACCGCTGGCCCGGGCCCTTTACGCGACCGTGGAACTGGATGAGGAAATCCCCACCGAACACTTCAAGGCGGTGGCCGAGGTCATCGGCTTCATCATGCGCCAGCGCGGCGAGATTCCCGTTCACTGACCCCATCGGCGCTTGGTAAATCCCGGGGATCGTTGATAATGACCCTTGGTATGAACAATCCGCTGAACACCATGGCCGCGCCGGACAACGACACCCGCCCCGCCCGGGCGCCCCGGATCGCGCATCCCGTGTTATGGCTGGTGATGCTGATCGTCTCCCTGGGGCTGACCTTCGCCGTTGACCTGACCCATCCGCAGGGCACCCTGATTGCCGCCGGCCTCGGTCTGGCGGCCCTGACCAGCCTGATCATGGCCGCCTGGTCCGTGGGCCGGCGCGGCCGCACCGGTGCCGCCGACGGCGCCTGGCTGAAGGAGATCGACGCCAGCCCGGACGGGGTGCTGATCACCGACGCGGCAGGCCACTTCGTCTTCGCCAGCGCCGCCTTCCACACCCTGCTTTCCTACGCCGGCGACGATACCCCGGCCCGCCGGGTGCCGTCCCTGGTCGCCGTCGCCGAGAAACTTGGCGAGGGCGAAGGCGCGGAGGACCTGCGCCGCCTCATCGCCCGGGTCCTGGACGGTTCCGACGGCCACGCCGAGTTCGCCGTGAAGCGCGGCAAGGCCACCGCCTGGCGGCGCATCACGGCCCGCCACCGGGGCGCCCCCGGCGCCAAGGGCCAGGCCCGCATCCACTGGCGTGTGGAGGACATCACCGACGCCCGCGAAATCGAATCCGTGCGCGCCGACGAGCAGCACCGGCTGGCCGACTTCATCGACAACCTGCCGGTGGGGTTCTTCTCCGCCGACGCCGACGGCGTCATCCGCTACGCCAACCAGACCCTGGCCCGCTGGCTGGGCGTGCCGCCGGACCGGCTTACGGGCACGCCCTTCGCCGACTACGTGGCCGAGGTCGGCGACGACGGCCAGTTGACGCTGAAGGACGGCGAGGGCCGGCCCTTCGACGTGGCCCTGGAGCAATCCCAGATGGATGCCCCCGACGGCGACATCGCCTATACCCGCTCGGTGGTGTTCCGCGACATCGTCTGGCGCGAGCCGGTGCCCGTCGCCCAGCCGCCCGAACAGGCGCCGGAACCGACCGATGAGCCGTCACCGGCGGAGGGCGGCGGCGAGCCCGGGGTCATCGCCGAGCGCCTGCGCTGGTTGTTCGACGAGGCCCCCGTGGGCATGGTCATCCTGGACCTCAGCGGCACCATCACCGACGCCAACCGGGCCTTCCTGAAGCTCTTGGGCCGACACCGCGAGGCGGTCCTGGGCGAGGCCTTCGCCGAGCGCATCTCCAAGGAGGATCGGGGCGACGTCACCGCGGCGCTCTCCAAGATCGTCATGGGCACGGCCCGGGCCACTCACATGGAAATCCGCATGCCCGGCGCCGGCGCGCACGAGTTCACCATATCCCTCTATGCCAGCCGGCTTGGCGACGCCGCCGGCGAGGTCACCGGCATCGTGCTCTACCTGGTGAACGCCACCGAGCAGAAGAACCTGGAGGTGCAGTTCGCCCAGTCCCAGAAGATGCAGGCCGTGGGCCAGTTGGCCGGCGGCGTGGCGCACGATTTCAACAACCTGCTGACGGCGATGATCGGCTTCTGCGACCTTTTGCTCACCCGCCACGGCCCCGACGACCCCAGCTTCGCCGACATCCAGCAGATCCGCCAGAACGCCAACCGGGCGACCAACCTGGTGCGCCAGTTGCTGGCCTTCTCGCGCATGCAGACCCTGCAGCCGGTGCGCCTCGACGTGGGCGACGCCTTGAGCGATCTGTCCAACCTTGTGAGCCGCCTGATCGGCGAGACGGTGACGCTCGAGATGGAACACGGCCGCGATCTATGGGCCGTCCGCGGCGACCGCAGCCAGTTCGATCAGATCATCATCAATCTCTGCGTCAATGCCCGCGACGCCATGCCCGGCGGTGGCGAGATCGCCATCCGGACCCAGAACGTCACCGTCGACGAGCCCATCCAACGCGGCCACGACCTGATGCCCGTCGGTCAATACGTGCGCATCGACGTCTCCGACACGGGCACCGGAATTTCCAAGGAGAACATGGAGCGCATCTTCGATCCCTTCTTCACCACCAAGGAGGCGGGCGCCGGCACCGGGCTCGGGCTCTCCACGGTCTACGGCATCGTGCATCAGACGGACGGTTTCATCTTCGTCGACAGCGCGCCCGGGGAGGGCACCACCTTCTCCATCTACCTGCCGCGATTCGCCGACGAGGCGGAGATGGACGCGGAGGCCGAAGCCGCCGGTGCGGAAGACGACGCGGCGGCGCCGGCGGCCGCCGACGAGGTGCTGGCCGAGGGGGATTTGACGGGCCAGGGCACGGTATTGCTGGTGGAGGACGAGGACGCGGTCCGCATGTTCGGGGCGCGGGCGCTCAAGAACAAGGGCTACACGGTGCTGGAGGCGAGCAACGGCGAAACGGCCTTGGACGTCATCAACGCCACGGACGAGAAAATCGACATCATCGTCTCCGACGTGATCATGCCCGGCATGGACGGCCACACCCTGGTCGGCCTGGTGCGCCAGGAGATGCCCGACGTGAAGGTCATTTTGATGTCCGGTTACGCCGAGGACATGATCGAGGAAATCGGCCGCGACGACACCCTCCATTTCCTGGGCAAGCCCTTCACGCTCAAGGACCTGGCCGCCAAGGTGAAGGACGTGCTGGCCGGTTGAGCGGCCCTCTGAGAGACGGCGAAACAACCAAAGGCGGGAGGAGTTCATGGATTTAGGCTTGGCCGGCAGGCGCGCCGTGGTCACCGGCGGTACCCGGGGGATCGGCCGCAGCATCGTCGAGGGGCTGATCGATGAAGGCTGCCATGTGGGTTTCTGTGCGCGCAACGCAGACGAAGTCGTGGCCGCGACGGCGGCGCTTGCCGGCGGCGAAACAAGGGTCATCGGCGGCGTTGTCGATGTTTCCGACGGCGACGGGCTCAGCGCCTGGATCACCGAGACGGCCGACGCCATGGGTGGTCTGGATATCCTTGTCGCCAACGCCAGCGCGCTCGGCGCCGGCGCCGACGAAAGCGCCTGGCGGACCGGCCTCGAGGTGGACATCCTGGGCACGGTGCGCGCCGTCGAGGCGGCCATGCCCTATCTGGAGGAATCGGAAGCCGCGGCCATCGTCGCCATTTCCAGCGCCGCGGCGATCAACACCTCGGGCGCGGTGCGGGCCTACAGCGGCGTCAAGGCGGCGCTGATCAACTACCTCTCGGGCCTGAGCACGACCCTCGGCGTCAAGGGCATTCGCGCCAACACGGTGTCGCCCGGGGCGATCTTTTTCGAGGGCGGTGTCTGGGATGTCCGCAAGCGCGAACAGCCGGACGTCTACGCCGCCGCCTTGGCCCGCAGCCCCATGGGACGCCTCGGCACGCCCGAAGAGGTGGCCAACGCCGCCGTGTTCCTGGCCAGCCCGGCCGCCGGCTTCATCAGCGGCGCCAACCTTATGGTCGACGGCGCGGCGACCACGCGGGTCCAGTTCTGAGGCGCGGCGCCGGGTTTCGGATCAGGCGGCGTAGTCGGCCTTCGCCTGGCGTGCCTTGGCGGCGTCCTCCGGCGAATAGGCGGCGCCGGCCCAGAGCTGCTGGTAGGCGATCTCCTCGTTGCCGTTCTCGCAGATCTCCAGGACTTGCTGGAACAGGGGCTGGAAGGTCTCGCTGCGGTGCGATTCCTCATGCTCTTCGAAGCTCCGCCAGAAGGTGACGATCAGCGCCTCGCGATCCTTCAGGGGCGATCCCACGGCCTGGCCGATGGTGCTGCCCTCGTTCGACACCTGGCCGCTGTTCAACAGCACCATGCCGCCGACGAAGCCGGTGTCCGAGTGGTAGGTCTTAACGTTCTCGCAGAGCATGGCGACCCGCATCTCGAGCTCGTCCATGTCGTATTCGGGCTTCAGGATGATCCGGTTGACGGTGACCACGCCGTCGCCGGGGAATCCCTCGATCAGTCCGGTCATGGGGCGATTCTCCTTCGCTGGATAACAGTTTATAAAATTCGAATATGATATATGTGGACGGCGGCGCCGCTCGGCAATGGTTTTTTCGTCCGTCGCGTTAATACCAAGCTGTAAAAAGTTTGACTCATTAAGGGACTGTTAGGCGGGGTGTGATTCAACATGGAAAACAGAGGAGTTTTTCCATGGCACGCGGCATTCCCCTACGCACAGACTTCACTTGCGACG
>Ga0209568_1000683_pt1 | contig 12064 bp, 6 predicted proteins | sample WorMetOlspDAHAB2_FD_187406 | JGI IMG/M metagenome (GOLD analysis project Ga0209568, IMG submission 187406) | Marine gutless worms symbiont microbial communities from Max Planck institute for Marine Microbiology, Germany - Olavius sp. DAHAB.2... ...
GGGTAAGTACGTTATTGCGTCAAGCAGATAAAACTTTAAAAATAAAATAGGATGTGGTTTGACTAAGCCATTAAGAGCTTCTTTACCCGTATGTATTTGTTTTAGTGGCATGTTAATCCGCCTCCGAAATTACCTGTATTGTGTCGGATGGGGCGTTAAACTTTACTCAGTAACCCCTTACGGCTGTGACTGAAACTGAAAACAACGCGCATCGGTTTAAAGATCAGTTGCTTCACTTTGATGCTGACGATTGCAATAATTAGTGATGCACGTCGATTTAAAATTTTAATCGCACTATTCATCAGTAGGAGCTAGAAAGTAACGGGACGCAAATTGTAATACACAGGAATTTCTTTTTCATCATTACTGACTGTCGTGATCATTCGTTAATGGATTTACATCAACTAAACTGAACGAAACAAGCAACAGTCAGTGATTCCATTTTTTGTGTCTTCGCATATTCGAAGATTGCAACAGCAGCATCTGAGTAGCCGAATGGATTTTGTAATGCGGTCAAAATTTTTAATTAATTAATTAAATTTATTTTAACATTTTAACTGCAATCATTGAGCGACACAAATTGCGAGCAGTTTGAGTCACTGCGAATCTCGTTCAACTTTTACGGCAAACATCTTAGATAAAGTAGCAGCGATTGCGCCGTGATATTCAGCGTCGACGAACTGAACTTCCAAAGGACCAGAGGAAATGAAATATGCAGGCCGACGACGCGACAACGGAAGCTTGTATTGGAACTCTAATGTCTAAACACGTTCTCACAATATGCCGATGTGGTCACTGCGTGTACACGGTGTGGCAATAAAAGTTTACCACTACGATTTTTCGCAGTTTTCGCGGCAATCTCTTGGAATTTTAAAAGCGACATTTTATTGCCGTATTTAGTCATCTTGTGTGCAGATATAAGTATTATTATCATTCAGTTAGCTTACACGTTTTTAAAAAGTCATAGCATTACAGTGATGCCACCTACTGCTTTTCGTGTGCTTAAAACACACAAAAACCGTACGTGACAATCGCGCGCAAAACTGGCTGAGAAACAGCTGTTTGGATTTCGTTGCTAAATAAATGTGGCTTTTACATTCACCAGACATGAACCCATTTGATTATGTCTGGGAAAATGTTACAGCTCTATCACAGTTACCTTCACAAATGACTACACGACTATGACCAGACATGTGGGTAAAATTTTGCTTTGAAATTCCAAGCGATTGCTGATAAAACTGCAGCAAAATTTTAGGGGTATACGATATTTTGCCGCACCCTGTAGATGCACACACATTACGTGGCATCATTTTATGGGCAGAATATAGACGCAAATCTTATTGTTGGGCCAAGGCTGGGCTGACGACACAGCAACCCAGTGTGGCTCGGTCGGTCGTCGTGTTATGTCTTTGTGTGTTAGGTCGGCCACCTATATTGCGCTGCGATGCTGTCATTCATATATTATTAATGCTTGACTGGCTGAGGTCTATTTATTGCAGGAGTTTGAATACGTATGACGTAACATTGCCTATCCGGGATTTTTTTTACACAAACTGGTGGCCACAATTGTCACACCATCCAGTTGCACACAAAGCTGTTGACACTAAGGTATCCCGGTTAGTATTTGTCTGTCGCCCCTGAATCTGGTTCATAATATAATAATAATAATAATCATCATCATCGTGTTATTTGCTCAAAAACATACGCAATACAAATAAACACGTAAATGAATACAGTGAGCAAGACTGGCTAGGCTCGAGCGGAGCATTTACAGCTGTGTAAACTAAAGTGATTTGTTACCGCAGTTAATATAACAATTGGGGACACAACGCGGAATGCAGAATACACATAAAACACGTAAAACATATTATTTAGATCACAACAAAGTTGACACTGTTGATATTTTGCCCCACCGGTGAAGATCATTAACTAATACTCTGGTTTCCGACGTGTGCGAAAGATTTTTTTTTGCTTATTTTTATCCGCTGACATTGTGCGATTGTGTGCAGTTGGCTGTGCCTGCCCACGTGATAAATGTCTCGGATGACGTCTGTTGCACGTCACCGACGCAAGTGTGACGTCATGGCGAGCAGCAGCAGTTGTGTCAAACACTTGCGCTTGAACATACGGCTCGCTGTACGTCGGTCACGTGTCGACGCTGTCGCCGTATTTCTTGTCAGTTCACAGTCGGACTAACGGTGTTAATGGCGATTCACCGAATCTTCCAATACCGAAGACAGTTATGCACGTATATAGACTGTACACAGCGAAAGCCGTGAGCCGTTTCGTGAGCTACTACTGACACACATACTGTGACATACATATCATACAGTTTCTGGTCCTATTACATATCAAGTTACTTTTTGAAAATATTTTCATATTTTTACAGTTAACATAGGCTTCAGATAGAGATTTCCAGCTGTCACTTTGTGACTATGTCTGTCGCAATAAAACTGGACAAAATGTCTTGAGTTGCTTTGCTGTTGCAACGGGGTTCGGTGTGAAAACAATTCATCTGACGTTGTGAAAAGTGGCGACGACTTCTTGCACCTTATTGGCGTCAACGGAATCGGCAATATTATTCCACGAAACTGCAGTCTCAAAGTTCCGCTGTCATCACAATAGTGATCTTGTGCTGCGTAAACGCCGTGCACTTATCTCAAACATATCGTATACATCACGAATTCGGTTTGGTTTTTTGTAAATTTAACTTTTTCACTTTGTTTACTATTTTACTTAAGGTTACGTGGCCTATTGTGTACCATATAATGCAGGATTCTGTGCTGTCTTTTTGTAAAACAACATCTGCTCAATGTATGTTGTTATTTGCATTTTGCACTTATTTAAATTATTTCACTGTTGATTTTGACGTGGACGGAGACTTAAATGGTGCAAATTCTGGGGGGACAGGGTCGGCGCGTCAGCCCCGAAATTTTTTTGCCGTCCCGCCAAAATGCGAAATTTGGGGACGGTGGGGGACTCTCTCTTATAACTAAGTGTTGGCTCAGTGTTAGTGTCTATTTAGGCCTACACTGTATACGGTACCATAGGCCTATATTTTACCCTTTAACGCCTGACTCGGGACTATTTTTGCTGGATCCGGCTAATTATCGATTTTCACGAAATCCACAGGATATACATGAACTTCACGTTGAATTTGAAGTCGAAATCCATGCTGAATATCGAAATCCACCACAGAAATATGGAATCCAAGTACAAATTAAGGCAGCGTAAAAATTCAATCTTTAGTGTATGGGGGTCATGTCGAGCGTTAGCGAACCTGAAAAAAATTTTCCACTCAATCCCCCAAACCTCCCCATCTGATCCCTCTGTGAAAGTAAACCAAACATGGTGGAAACGATAATAAAATGCGCACGTGCAGAGTGCACAGGGGGGTCGAAACTCAACCCCAAAGCTTTCTTCCCCCAGCGTTTTGACCAGCGTTTCTAGGGGGCCTCTTGTTTCCCATCAGGTCCAACCCCCGTTTGGATTTCGTATGGAAAATGGATTTCGACTTCATTTTCTATGTGAATTTCAATATTTCACCAGTGGATTTCGTGTAGGCCTATACATAAAGTGGATTTTGTGGATTTCAATATTTATCCGGGCAGTTTTTGGTTAGCTGCCTGATAACAGCATTGAGCATTCACTTCCAGAGCGGGACAGTCATTTGTATCATTACAGCCGTCATTTATAATTACAAATAACGGAATAACCCAGTCTGGAAACGAACCTTTTACATGTTTTGTTAGGTCTTTGATTTGAATTCTGTTCAGCCAGTTGGACGGTAAACTGATCTATTGATTTGATTGATTGGTTGATTGATGGATAAACCAAATAAAGACCAAATAAAGCTAGTCATACATTTCGTCAGTCTTCGTAGTTAAAACCAAACATGCTAGGTTTAGGTTAATCAAAAGACAGTGTCATATAGCATGTGCCTGCATAATAATAAATAGTTCTATTAGGCTTCACTGGTGTCGCGTCTTTCATTTCTCTCTTTCTCAATCTGTTTTACTGTGGCAGTGTGGCATTGTGCTATGACATTTTCTAAATAGGCCTACTTGGGATAAAAGCACCTCCGTCTCTTCCACCTAAATATTTGAGGGGGCGATCCCCGCTGCCCCCTAAGTCTCCGCCCCTGGATTAGACGCGCATCATTTTTTCGTATTGTTCGTAGCTTTGCATGGACTACAGTGAATAACAGTAGGCCTAAGTAATCGTGTTCGCTGAAATACAATGCCGTCTGTCAATCAGTGACAGCAGCAGTTTGCGTCGCACAGCTCTCAGTTGATTACGAAGCCAAATAAATGAATGGAGGTTTACTGTGCAAGCGGCTGCAGTTGTATGACACCCTGTATTACTGCGCCTTAGGCCTATTTGTCTCGTTGACAGGCATATCATGCAGTCATATGGACGACTGACTGGACACTGACACGGTATCTGTATGTTAAACGACTGTATTACCATTTTCAGAAGAGTGAGGCGTTTGTTTAGAAATGGGTTTACAATTTACATTATATCTCCCAAACCCAGTAATCCTCTTGTCGTAAAATTAAAACCGTTCCCATAGTTGAAAAGCTGCTGGAACGCATGGGAACGCCGTTTAAGTGTTTTAAGAACGCATTATGAACATGCGAACCATTTACCGTCCAAACATGGACTAGATTCAGGAATTTGCATAGTCTATACAATCTCAAAATTTTTCCGATGGTGATAGCCCGAGATCCCCGAAGAAGTATCCGGTGCTTGGAATAAATGCAGTTGAAATACGCAGACCCAGACACCAATTTCCGCTTGGCTCGCCAGCGTTCCCATTGTTCCCGTTGTACGAAACGACCACTGCTTGAAACGATCGCATTTTTCTGATGGTTACGTCGTCGTCCTTGGAGTCGTATGCAGCATCAGACATTCAGATGCGGATCGGCTGTCTGCCTGCATTCATTCTGTCAACGCGATCTATTCAGTCTGACTGCATGGGCCGCAGATGCATTTGATTTGACGCCAGACGACGCAACGCTGTCCTCTCGAGATCGCAGTTATCAGGACGTCCGTTCGTTGCCGCTCTTGAGAGGCGCATAAACTTGATCAGCTGATGCTACTATAGCGCTCGCTGTTGAGGCTGGCGCCATACAAGTTACAACTGACAGCTGGATGCTGTTGCTCAGTCGTCTGGGAAATATCGGAAGAGCGGATGCCACCGACGACGCTGCCGCCGCCGCAGAGTGAATGGGCCGTAACTATCTGGACGTTGGTGGTTGTGTGTCGGACTGCGCGTCGAAACAACTGGACACAATGACCAGTTCACTGACCACTGACCACCAATCAGTCACACAACGCGCTGGACAACTGCGCACGCGATGCGACTTGACCGCAGATGACATAAACTATCAGGTTGCTGTACCGGCGATTGCAACACATCCTGCATTTTTTGTCGATGCGAACTGCTTGCTCGCGTGACAAACTACTATGCAGCCTCAATATTTAACAAGAAACTATAGGCCTAACGCATCGCTACGCGCCAACATCGTTTTCTTACCACTACAACTACATGTTACTAGTTGTGCTTACAGGGTGGCCCAAAAAAGTAAGCCGTAATTAAGAATCATCATGAAAAACCACCAGTGATGGTAGATTTTTAGCATACAATGAGCACAATAGAATAAGTTTTTAGTAAGTATTCTATGTGACCTAATTTGTCAGGTCGTCAGTAGAGGCTGCCGCGTGTACTCAAGTACTACTCGAGTACTAAACTACGTGAGTAATTTTTTACAACTCGAATACTCGTTACTTTCTATTTCCGGTTGCAAATGTCCATTTCCCGTTGCATTTTTGTAATAAGTTGACGAATTGTCGGAATTAATGGAAACTTGGGGCTTCTCGATTTCATTTGCAACATGCCAGACTGGAAACAGATCTGAATATATACAAATGTGGTGAGCGTGAGTACGGCGGAAATTTCATAAGTGCGGCAGACTAAGTAGGCCAGTTCTCTGGTCAACTTTCGGGCGCACTATAAAATAGTTTGACTTTACTTTACTTTACTTTACATGTTGCGGGGGTGCTTATTCAAGGCCTTGCAATACTGATAAAATGTACATGTATGTATTGAGTATATGGTAAAATCGTGATAAGAAACCAGAGGAAGAGAGAAAATATAGAAATCAAATAATTTTTTAAAAGAAAATTTTCGTATAAAAGATGGTTTAAGAATGGGAAATGTAGCAAGTGTAGCATTTGATATTCATGTTCTCAAATTTTTAATATGGCGGACGCGAACCGGAAGTAGTAATATCTCACCATTCGTAGCACATAACACCGTGTAAAAGATGCGTGAAGTGTGCCCACGTCATAATCAGACGGTTTGTAAATCAACTATGTTCTACAAGTCATTAGGCCTACAGATGAAATTAAGCATTATCGGGAAGTTATTTGATTTAACTGTAGAAGTTGCTGTCGCCCATTGTCGCTCTAGGCCGTGTTTTTAGACGATGACAATGACAATGGATAGTGGTGAAAACGATGCAAAGCATTATCTTATATGGATAATTATAGGACATGTGACCAACGAAATCAGTTAATTGCTTACTACTGCATAATGTTTAGAAGACAGATTTAGTTTCTGGTTGGTTAGTAGTTATGGACACGTATTCATACTACTCTCCATTGTCGTCACTCTCCCGTATTTGTATGGCTCGGTTATTGCTCCCTCGCCGTTGTCTATGTACGTCGTCCAATCACGCACTGGCATAGCCGATAGCTAGGCTATACGTGGAGCATTTGGAGCAACTGCTCCCCGGACTCTCAAGGCCCACTTGTGCAATTCGTACAAATGCGAGTTTTTTTATCTCGTTTTGAATGGCAGATACCGTGTATGGATAAAAAAAGTTTACTGATTGATTTTGTAGTGTGAATATCTATGCACAAATCTCAACAAAACAGTTTACCGAAGTTGTCGCCATTCCCGGACTTTGGGACTTTCGTCCCCCAGAAACCATCCATTTTCTTCCCCCTAGAAAAATTTTCTAGCTACGCCATTGCGTCCACATACCTTTGTCGGCGTACGTGAGCGTTAAAGCTACAGTCTAGTATCATGCGAAGTAATAGGTTTAATTTCGTTGAGCCAATAACCGCATGATTGACTGCCGCTGCTTCAACTATTACCACAGACAGCACTACGCAAAGCCCACCACTTCGGTATAGCCTAGGCGTGTAGGCTATATCGGCGCTGACATGATTACTTATGGGATCGAGCGACAATTTGTCAGCAGAGATGATGCAAACAGCCGAGCAATGCGAGCAGTATCATGGCCCGTGGCAGTATGCACTGTCTTCGCGTAAGCTCAGCTGAGCTGCAAGTCGCTTGAGCTGTGACCGAGGTGCTGCTCTGCTCTGCTGCTGCTGCTGCGGCTGCGAGGCGAGTATGTACGCCCACATGCAACGCCTGCACGCAGGGTTCGATGTGATGTGACAGCGGCTGTGGCTGCACTGCCTGCCCGCCTGTCACAGTGTTGCTTGCGATGGCGATGGTTAAGTCGAGGTTGCGTCGCTGACTGTTTACAGTTCAACATTCGCCGCTGAACACACACTCGTAAGCTGTCTCATGTATCAGTGGATCAGTGGCTTCATGGTGAACGGCAGCCTCGTCTCCGGTGCAGTGAATGACGACGATGACTTCGATGGTTCTGTCACCGATCAGTGGTTCTACTTCGTGCTGTTCAGAGTGGTCGTTCCGGCGCTGTTCGGCATCATCTCGGTCACTGGCATCACTGGCAACGCGCTCGTCGTCTACGTCATCCTGTCGAAGCGTCAGATGCGCACCGTCACCAATCTTCTGCTGCTGAATCTCGCATTCGCTGATCTCTGCTTCGTCATCGTCATCCCACCGTTCACCGCGTACGAGTACAGCACGGAAAGTTGGCAGCTCGGCCGAATCGCCTGCAAACTGATGCACTACCTCATCAACGTGACCGCCTACGTCACAGTGTACACGCTGGTGCTCGTGTCCGCGGTGCGCTACATGACCGTCGTGCATGGCGTACGCACTGCTCGCCTGCGTACGACCACCAACGTCGCCATTATCATTGCCGCCATTTGGATCGTCATGGTCGTCGTCAACATTCCAATATGGACAGCCTACGACGTCGGGTGAGATCGCCTGTCTCTAAAATGCAGCTGTGTGACAATGACGACGGAAAGTTTTAAACGGTGCAACAACACGGTCTCGTATATGAATTTCTCTGGACACGTGTTACTCGTTCCTTTATTTTGTTGAATGCTCACTATTGCGTACTGTTTAGTAGTAGGGTTATGGGTAGGGTCATGGGCTCGGGAAGGCTGGGCCAGGGGATCAGCTGACCCCCAAAAATTGGAGCTGAGGTCAGAAATTGCTGAGTCTGATTATATTAATAGTCATGATTGTAATGGCACAACCTATTCCGACCATACCGTGTTACATTTTGTAAATACACCAAACTTACGTAGGCCTAAACTGCCGGAAAGAAACAGCATCAAAGCTCAGATCTTATGTGGCTTACATTTTTCAATATATTTTCAGAAACTGCATAGCTAGCGGCTTGGAAAATTACATTCAGAAACGTGGTTAAGTAAAAAACATACCGTAACCTGAAAAACGGGTGTAGGCCTACATACAATAACGGCGACGCCTTTCCGCTTTCTGTTGACATTAGTTTCAGCTGCGGAAGCCAGTTGCTTCTGGGAAACGCGTCATTTTTGTAGGGTCTATTATAGGCCAGTGCCTGCTTATGTAAACGTTGGCCATACTAAAAAGAATCAATGAGTGTCGTCCCTCATCTTTATTCACATTGCGTACTGTACATTTATTCCAATACGGTGCACTGCATCACGGATGCTAAGCTGTTGCCATGGTAATATTGACTATTTCCTCTCAGCGGCTGTTGCTGCGGAGGCTGCACACTGCACATCATTAGCGTCCGATGTCAGTGTGAGCAACATCAGACTTACATAGAAATACATCAGACTTAAACTGTTAGACGGTGTAAATAGAGCCTGTCAATCAATCTGCATTAACGAGCAGGACACCTTACACGCTTAATCTTCATTCAGCAAAATTGTTTTTCTATCTGGGAGAATCGGTTGCTTATGTCTTCAGCCACCATGGGAACTGAAGATTAGGCTCAATGCTCAATCGATGCCCACACAACGTGTGTGTGGAAGTGATGGGCACTTGTGTCTGAGCTGTGCACGTGGTCATGATATGAGATGGGCACGCGGTTGTCATGTTTATTTTTGTACGTGTCATGTTTATTTTTGTACCGGGTCGCCATTCCCAGGGTCTGCCTACTCTGCCATTCCCAGCTTTCACCACTCCAATGTCTGCAACCGCTAGGGACAGGGTTAGCGGTTGTGGACCTCCGAGCTTGGGAATGGTACAGAAGCTGGAAATGGAAACCCGTGCGAATGGCGGCCCGAACGGCGGCCTCTTCATAGGTCATGTCATTTCCTTTTGCTGACTAATTAGCGGTTGATTGCTGCAGAACATAGGCCTACTGAAACTTACAAACGGACTATTGATTGAATGATGCGTTTATGATGATGACAGCAAGACGTGTCATACGGCCGATTCAGACAGTCGCTGAAGACATTTCTATTTGGTCAGTTGAACCAAAGCGCAGTGTGAATCCGCCATTTAACTGCGCTTTAGAAATCCTCTTACCGACGTACTTACTTCCTTGCATTCAGAATAGCAGCGATAATTGTTGAACTACAGTGGCGCTGACTCCATAGGACACGGGGGCACGTGCTCCCCCACTTTTACAAATGGCTGGGCACGGGGGCACCGTGAGTAGAAGAACAGCAAACACGGAACTGGTTAACCTGTACTGACGATCACGAAAGCGCTCACGAAAACGACTAATTGTACTTTTAGAGCCAAAAAATGGAGGGACACGACCAAACAAAAGTTTTCCGACGCTTCGCGTCTGACGGGTGCCCCCCCCCCCACTTTCAAATTCGTTTCGGCGCCACTAATGCTAACATTGCGTCCATGCAGTATGGATGACGCAGATAGTGTTACGTGTGATGGTGTGTTTGTACAGTATAACGGAGAAATGCGAGTTGCCGGCCGTGATGAACACTGGCAAGTTCATCTTCAGCACTTTCTTCACGTTCGCTTACGTCATTCCGCTGAGCGTCATAGCTGTGTTCTCGCTGTGTATCTTGCGCTACATCAGTCGTCATCGTGGTCCAGTGACGGTCGCCGTCGCCGATAACACGAGGACGTCAGCCAAGAAACGCCAGGCCAGTCGGCTGCTCATCTTAGTGGTGGTGATCTTCGCTGTGCTCTGGCTGCCCCTGCACATCCACCTGCTCGTCTTCTACTTCGGCTACACGTCCGACAGTCCGTTCTACCTGGTTCTGAGCGTGCTGTGGAACTGTCTCGCGTACGCCAACTCGTGTGTGAATCCACTCATTTACGATCACATGTCGAAAGACTTTCGCGACGCGTTTCGCGAAGTGATGCGGTGTTCGTCGTCAGCTGCTGCAGTGGAACGCGTCAACATGGAGCAGCGTCATCATCGTCACGATCACCACGAGGACATTGAGTTGCGTGCTTCCGATGTGGTTGCTGAGCGCAATGTGGACAGCGTTCATGACGACATTGAACTCAACAACAGTGTCGTTGTGGCACAGTCACCGCAGTGACGCGTCACAGAAAACTCGTTCGTTGTTTATCCATGCCACTCTTGTTCGGGCCATACAGGCTGGTCCAAACCACTGCCAGATTATCAATAAAAGTATTTATTAAGTCGTGTTAAAGCCTGCCAATGAGATTAGATTTTTCCGTCAAATTAAAGAGTTAAAAAGCACTGTAATATACAATTGTTAAATATTCTATGCGTGACCTAATCTGTGAGGTGAATTAATGTGCGTAGGCTGTTGAACCTGCGTTATGGTTAAAATGTGTGTCATCGCTCCCTCTTGCATCAGTTCGCTTTAAAAGCTATGAATTCTACTTCCAAACCATCTTTTAGATGGGGAAGTCCTACAAAAATTTTTTTTGGTTCTTATCATCTTTTTTCTTCAGCTTTTCGAATACGGTCGGTATATTAATTATACAGCCACCCACTCCACCTGGGGAAGCTGAAGGGTGGGAAGGGCTCTTGAGTCGGGATCAGTGTTCTCAATTTTCGAGCGCAAACAACACACAACACAACGTTGGAAGGAATGAATGGAAACTATACCTGTCAATCATGAACATGCACACATCGAATTGGCTCGCACCCGAGCTACCAGGGCACGGGGGCCCTGCCCTGCCCACTGTTCACTGCCCCACGGCCCATTTTCGAACATCATACAGCCCGTTCCTGAAGAGTTGAAAATCCCCACTAAGAATTCCTGGTTTTGAATCGGCGATTCTTGAATTCTTGTACGTTTTACGTTTGGTTGTTAAAGTTAGTTGTTATGTGAAACTCGTGAAATTCGCTGCACAAAAGCAAGATGTGCACAACCGTCGTGTCTATATACTGTATACGAAAATGTAACGTTTTAAACTCCAATGGACAACGCGCTGACAATCCGATCAAATTAATTTGTGTTTTGTTAATTTGTGTTTTTTTTCGCGATTGCGTATATGTTGATTTGAAGTGACTTCATGTTACACTTGAATGAACGTTCGTTGTCAGTAGACGCAAATATGTTCATCCCATATTTCAAGCAGCCCCCTCGCCAACTTTCCTTCCTCGTATCTCACCCTCCTTCTCACCCCTTTCGCTTCCCTTATCCCTGCCATACGTCCCTCCTTTGCATCAATTTTCCTTCCTTCTAGCCACTGTCCCCTTCTCACGGCTATACGGGTCTGATCAGTGGCGGATCCAGAAATGTTAAAAAGGCGAGACGGAAAACAATGTCGTCATTTATCGCAAATACACACAACGAACTATACGTCTTTCATACCGGAAAGGGCGGTTTACTGCGAAAAAAAATTCTGAGCCAGTGGTGGAGCGCCCCCACCGCCTTTGAATCGGCCACTGGGTCTGCTACAGCGCTGCGAGCTCGTCACTCCCGTGTCGTGGTCTGGGCG
>Ga0209568_1000684_pt1 | contig 12057 bp, 6 predicted proteins | sample WorMetOlspDAHAB2_FD_187406 | JGI IMG/M metagenome (GOLD analysis project Ga0209568, IMG submission 187406) | Marine gutless worms symbiont microbial communities from Max Planck institute for Marine Microbiology, Germany - Olavius sp. DAHAB.2... ...
TTACGGCACAACAAAGTTCTTTTTATCTCATGAATTTGTATTACTGAACGTACTAGCAGGCAACGCAGCGCCCAGATTCTGGACAAACTTTACACATGCATGACCGCACAATTGAAAAAAAAACAGTAAAACAAATTCCGTTTCGCGTCGACAAAAATGCTTTATTTCAGCCGTCGCATAACACGTGAAATATAACACTGAAACGTTTCAGCACTATATGGGCAGAAGCCATATGCTAAACTGAAACAGCTAAAATATTTCAGGGATGTTTTGTCGTTTTTGTTTTAAACTGTCCGTACAACGAAATGAAACTGACACAAAACAGTTTCAAAACAGTTTCGTTTCAGTTTCATTTCGATGTGCGGACAGTTTTAGTGTTTTATTTCAATAGTGCAGGCACCTTAATCCATGCACGACAGTGGGCCTACATTCTATTGCTATGCTTATCGGCCACTAAATCGATTCGACGGCCAGTGAAAATCCAGTTAGATTAGCAGGATTTTATCGGTGCGCTCGTAGTGCGAGACTGGCAGATCGGGCAATCTATCACAGAGTCGGCAGCGGGCAGACGCCACGAGCAGACAAATCGACGATATGCCCGGTGCCGCCCAAGCTGCCGGTCGGCGCACAATTATATGTCGAGAGAGACTCGCGCGGAGCAGAGATATAATTGCTGAGCCAGAAGTCACGTGCCGCGTCAGTCACGTGATCTAGTGGCGGCGCGAAAACACGGCTTTCCCACAGCAACTCGAATGCTGCAGCTTCAGGTTCTTATAGCGTGCGATGGGCGAAGATAAGCTGGATTACAGTTACAAACATATGGAGATAACAATGCCTAAAATAGTCCGAACCGGAGACGGGATACGGGAGACAATAAATGGTATACAGAAATGCTTTCATGAAAAGCTTCTAGCATGGCCGCGGAAATCAACGATTAATACTGTCCATTAATAATTTAAAAATTGTTCGATAAATTTTATTAATTTTGATTATTTTTTCTCTCTCGATCGATTAAGTATAATAATAATTTGGGACTCCTCAACGTCACTAATTTGCGCATTTCTGGTCAAACGTAACGTAAGCAACACGCTGGAATTGCTGATTTGACTCGAAGCAAGTTTCTGGACTGCGCATCGTTGTCACTTGCATAATTTTATGAAAATCAATAACTACCGGCAGTTGAATTAGCACTTTTGTGGTATTGTTCGAAATTAATCGATATACGAGTTAATATTTGGAGACTGATCGATTAAAAAATTTCTAATCGTATCTAATAATGATTAAACAGTCAACAGCTGTTCAAACTTATGAAAAGAATACATGATAAATTTTTTTAAAAAGCCGCATATTATGAACGACTTCAAATTGTTGGATATATAACAGAGCAGCTGAAATCAATCAATCAATCAATCATAGATTTTTAGAGAGGCCTAAGTTATACAAACACTGCTAGGTCTACTATAGACAGTGTGCAAAGTTGCAAACACAAAAATGTCAGATGAAATCTAACCACTGTGCATTTGAAACTATTTCAACCTAACAATGAAGCAATACATATGCAGTATATAGATGGGGTCACTGTGACGTCATTCTGTGTAATAGATGCCTCGCCATGTTGGAGGTATACTACGCTGCAGCAGTGAAGCGTCGCAAACTTTTGTATGCTTGTAAATTGTTGTATGTGGAATTGTACCATTCGAAATACGCAGTGTGCGAATGAGGCGCGGGAATTTTCGGATTTCCACATTTTAACTCATTCTGTGTTCACGCTATAAGCATACCTCCAACATGGCGGAGTGGTTTTGTTCTCAGTTCAAATTACGTCACTGCTTCACCTCATGTATAATGCCGATAAAATAAAGGGACGCAACCCCCTAATAGCTGCAAATAAATGGTGAAAAAAACTGCCACGAGAAGTATTAGTTCAATCACACCTGTAGGACTGATAGTTATGTTTCAAGTCTGTACGGGACTTCACCTCAATATGGAAATGTTATCGCGCGCCTTTCTTCATGCCTTCCTCTCCCATGCATCCGGCAGTTGTCGTTTCGTAAGGCAATGTGACAATTACAATCGAAACTAGTACTGAAGGTGCATTTATCTGGATACGTATAGGACATGGGACTATATTCAGTTGAATGGTTACTATTGCGTGTTGTTTAGTAGCAGGGTTAGGGTTAGGGTTAGGATTAGATTTATTGTGTGGTTGGTAAGTTGTTATGCACACGTATTTGCACTGGTTACGATTGTCATTGTCACACCGCTGTTTAGTAAAACGAGAATAATGGGAACGCTGGCGAGCCAAGCAGAAATGGGTGTCTGGGTCCTAGCACCGGCAGACTTGCCCTCTCCCCCCACTCGCACGTGCTGGGCTTCGGTGTGGGGGTCGCCCCCTCCCGCTGCTGAGGTCCTGGAGTATCACCTCCCAGGAAAATTTTTGAGAGTGTACATGCAAAATCCTGCAATATCGTGCATTTTGGCCGGAAAATGGTTTGCAATGCCGTTTATACTACGTTCTTAAACACTTTAACAATGGGAACGTACAATGGGAACGACGTTCCCACGCGTTCCCCTCGAAATGACCCCTGCCTTCCGGCCACTTTGCCCTCCTGTCTATTCAGCATGTCGGGCTGGCACCGAGACGGAAAAGCAAGAATAGCACCAGATAAAAACCTCTGAACAACGAAGAAAAAACTGGAAGCGAGTAACGAAGCGTAAACAACGACAGAAAGCGAGAAAAAAACGCTGAACAACTGACTACGACCGGAGATGGAGTCGGTTACCGTGTATGTCGCCCTTCTACAGTACGATCTGTGGTGCACTGTAATCCGTCCGTCTGTCAGTCTGTCTTGATTCGGCTTCTGCTGAACGTGTTAAGTCGTCAGTACCGATGTCATTTTGGTAAACGCTACGGCGAAAACATCGGGGCCCGATTTTACAAAGAATCCTAAGTTTGATTAATTTTAATTCACAATCGCATGATAGCTCAAAATACAAAAAAAGAAAAGATCCAAACTTAAATCATTAGAAAATAATAAATAAATACATACATAACAATACGAAAAACCTTACAAACTATAGAATTTTGTCCTAAGTGTTTCCTAAGTTTGTCTGTAATGAGATAATTTATAAATCGCACTTATCATTAGCAGCTCCTAAGAATCTTTGTAAATCGGGCACGAGGTCACCAACCCAACAAACTTCGTACTCATATATACACATTGTCCGCAATTGACAATGGGGTAATGGCAATATGGCCGCATAACTTTCGAACTATTACAGCATTCTGAAGACTGATGATATCGGGAGATGCGACCAGGAGTGAAAAAAGAGCGCAAGTCACGGTAAGTGACCTTCAAACGTCACTGAAGTGAATCGGCGATTTCGACAGTCAACACGCCGCAGGCCTACACGATTTTCCATACACGACGAGTCAGTATATTTCGACTGGTGTATTCCACACAAAAAAAACAGTTTGCAAGCATCCGTAAATCTATCGCGTCACACTGCTGCAACATAGTATACCTCCCAATATGGCGGCGGTAACAAGACGGTTACAATGCAAATTACCGGTACATTACAATGCAAATTTTACACATAGGCCTAATGGCGTCACAGTCACCCCATGTATAATCTGAGCGCGTGAGCGTGAGCGGCGTGGAAAACGGAGCGACGAGAGGAAGTCGGTAAAGAGGAATGAATCGGGTGAGCGTTGCCGTTTAATATGCTCCCCTCATAACGTACCGTTGACGATAGGCATAATTGTGAAACTGCGGGAATGTGAAACTCGCCAGCAAAGGGGGTGAGTGAGTAGAGTTTAACGCCCCACCCGACACAATATAGGTCATTTCGGAGGCAGGCCAGCAAAGGGGTGTGACCTAGAAATAACGATGAACAGTCGTCATGGTCATACGTGAGCATAATATCAATGGCGTTCCCTGTAAAGACTACACAACTTGAACACTGAATCTGACCCTGACCCTGACCCTAACCTTAACCCTAACACAGTAACAGTAACTCATCATTTCAGTATCACATCCTTCTGCTGGCCATTTTCGCATTCCCGAAACTCCAGGAAGAACGTATCTATCGTGTCGGCTTTCGGGACGGTACACGCTGTCCGTGCAGAAATAACTGCTACGCGCTGTAGCTGCCCTTCGTGTCAGTCGAGGCGCACACTTGACGGACAAAATGTACACAGACGTACGTCCGACCACGCTCCGGTGTCAGACACGCTGCGCAGGAATTTGACAAACAGCAACACAACACGGCAAAATTCCGACTCGACGCGCGCCCGCAAAGTCGCTCCGTCGACGAGCCCGAGGTGCACATTATGGCAGCCCGTAATAGAAGAAAAAAACAGCTGACATTTTATAATACATACATACAAGGATATATATGGCGCCCATAAAAGCAAATGTCTCTAAGCGCCTCGGTCTCAAAATCGCATTAAACAGGTAGGATTTAAGATGTTGTTTAAACACAGCAGACGTCAGACTGTTTCATATTTTTGGACCAGAGTTTGAGAAACTTCTGTCCTCGAACCGAGTGTTTGTTCGGGGAACGATGGACACAGGTTCTGATGTCAGCGAAGATGACGGTCAGATGAGCGATACTATAGACGGCAGTCGTCGGCGAGGTACGGCGGTGCTAAGCCGGCAAGTGACTGGATAATGTACACTATTCAGCTTCACTATTAAGCACAACGAACCGAGCGCATTAAATATATTATGACCATATATGCATTATGATCATATATAAACTTGATATTTACTTGATTACTTACTTCAGGTAGTGTAATTTCTGTGAAATTAAATACATAAAAATTGGTATCTTTTTCGAGCGAACTAGAACGGTTGCATTCCAACCTGAAAATACGATTCTTGTAGTAACGGTCCATTCTTCCCCAGCACCGCTACGTCTACAGGTGGAACGAATTTAAAAGAGGGAGAGGAACAAGTCCAGCGCACAGCACCGGAAAAAAGTTGTTGTCGTGCCCCTCCACTTTTATTGGCTATACAAGTACAATTAGTCGTTTTGGTGAGCGCTTTCGTAGTGGTCAGTTTGTTGTTCGCTGTTCTTCTACTCATGGTGCCCGTGTGCCCAGCCAATTGTATAAAGTTGGGGGCATGTCCCCCGTGCCATATGGAGTCGGCGCCACCGTTTCATAGCTGTTCCGAATAGTCCCCCTTTCCTTTCAGGCCGCAGAGAAACTTGATAAACTTAATTTCATTTCATTTTCTTAGCGATAAAAACGTACAAGAATAGCAACACTACAACGACAATCAAGAGACGGCAGTGATCGACAAGGTAGTAGTTATCGCAAGTGAAGCAACACAGCTCAATACAGCGTCGCGGGATCACAGAATGGCGCCAACACGTCCTCCCGCCATCCGCCTTTGTAGTCCGTAACCGAATATGACGGATCGGTCGAAACAAGTCTGTCGTGGTTTCCGGCGGGCGGCGCATCCTAAACGGTTGCTAAACGCAATTAGTGACGTAGCGGGCATCAGCTTGGAAGTGGGGGGTCGTAAGCCCCTCCGGAACTGAAGTTAGCCTCCCCACCTGCTCCCCTCCTCCAAAAATATAAGTACTTTTAGCAGTTGGGGCTCGTTTGAAACGGGAAAAGTTCTGCGCGGTGGTAATCTGTAAACCGACTACAGACCCCGTGCGACCTGGGCTCTTCCAGCGTCAGTCCACTTCTGGACTGTGGACTTCGACTGACGACGAAGAAGATTCCAAACAGACAGTGAAATCCATTGCGAGGGAGCTCATTCTTTGAGCTGGCGAGGGTCAGACCCAATTAAGCTAGCATACACCCAATGTCGGCTGGATGGCCGGCTCAAATTAACAGCCAGCGCCTTTAACCTACTTAAGCCAGCGCGCCAGCAGTCCTGGTCGCAGGGCACACTACGCAGAACTCGCCGTTTCTTCTCCAGCGGTGGCCGAAGCCACTGTCAGTATTCACTGCGCCTACCCACGGAGGGATGGATAGGCTGAGTGAGCTTGAGTGGCCTGGTCAAAACCGGGATGAATGACAGACCCGGCAAAGGCCACCAATCCCAGTACGAACCGGGCTCGATGTAGCTTAACTTTGGTGAGAGGTGACCAACGCGGTTACTACTACGACAAACCAGCCACCAAATGGACAAAAATGGACAGAAGCCCCCTCAAAATATACCCGCTACGTCCCTGGCTACCGACGACGGTCGATCAGCGGCCAAATGGACTCACGGCGTCGGAGCAGAACGATGAACTGCCGAGTGCCAGGCGGGCAGAGGAAGACCAGACCCCACCAGGCCCGGCTCCAGCAATCAACAACAAACACTACTACACTATAGTAGTAAGCACCCTTCAACTGCACACAGCTGTTCCCCTCTAATCACTCGAGACCGCGTTGCCAGTCGAGCTTGTCGACACTGCTTGCGCGTCCTTCCACCGTGGTCGCACTCGATCGTCCAAGCTTCACGAAACTGCCCAACCGCGGTATATAACCTGTTGTTAACCTGACTCTGGTACCAGTCAACTCAACCGTGAATGCCCGCGTCAAATTTCGTCAATACAGCCTACGGCGCATGCACTGTAAAACGTAATGCAGAAAACTAGTCAACCGTATGATCCGTAGTGTCTTGTTTGCTTACATCCCCGAAAACTGCAGCAATGATGACAACACCGTACCATTGCCACCCGTAGCAAAGTGCGTTAAACAACTGGCTCTCGTGGTAAAGATCGTTTATACGCACATGTTGTAGCCTATACAACTCGAGTAAGTGGTTAAAGATACACCTATAGACGTACACCCTCCGCCTCCGAAATGACCTACATTGTGTCGGGTGTGGCGTTAAACTCTACTCACTCACTCACTTCAAGATCACCTCCACCTGCACATCGAAACCAATTATAACTTCATTTGGCTGCTATTTGCCGTGCCCTGACCTCTGGCATCTCTGCTTCTTGTCATGCAAGGGCAGCAAGGCTCATGCCATAGGTAAAGGACTTTTTGAATGTCTGCCGGGATCTTCCTAATTACCGACAGCCGACTAGCTAAAGGTAAAAATGTCATGGTCCGTCCTCTTATAGGACCGAAGTCGTGTCGTTCACAAGTATATAGCAGCGTAGTTTCAGAGTGCGACCAATCAATCAATCGATCAAATCTTATTTCTACATGTATAGCCAACAAACAGCCAACAGCAAATAGCCAATAGCGCATGGTGGCAGACTGAGACTAGTCAGTGTTCACTGCGTTCGATTCTGCGTCGTAGCAAACGCCTCGGCTACAGTAGCAACGACCTGTCGTCCATCATTGATCTGTTTAAGTTTTAACTCTGCTGACGATGATTTCTTCAGCCGCATCAAGATCAACTCCAGTAACGTACTACAGCCATATCTGCCTGACAAGATCAACCTACCTTACCAACTTCGAACCCGCTCACACAACATAACTCTTATCAATAAAACTAAACTGCTTAATAGTTCAGATTTCATCGTACGTATGCTGGACAAATACTGCTATTGAGTACGTAATCAGTCCTACACTGCAAGCCTACTTTGATAACCGTAGTATAGGTCTATATACTGATAGTTATGTTTCCCGGACTAAACTCGACATTGTGTACATAGTTGCTCTCATGTTAACTTGCTACTGTATTGTATGGCTGCGTTTGACACCCATAAATAAACGGATATGATGATGATGATGATGCACACGATGTCAAACAGTTCGGTCTTAGCATGCGTCGGAATAAGCAGGCGAGTTGAGCCGAGCGACAGTCAAATGACGTTGAATTCCAAACTGAAGGAGCGCTTAACGCTGAAGGCTGTCAACGCTAGCGCCATGCGAGGTACTGACAATAAGTTTATTGTGGATGCGCGTGCTCACGGCGACGCTCGCACAGGGACACCCAAACCGACGCACGGTGAAATTGAACCCACAGTACACACAGCAATAAAACATGCAACGTCAATCCAGGCTTTTATTTGGCCTACTTACTAACTTCCTCCTTTCCACTAATCCCATCAAATAAAGTCGCTGAAACAGGGACACGTTCCGGACGGTGCGCCCCAATGCGATAAACTACAGCTGTTTTCGCTGAAATTGGCCGCAGAACAGCCAAAACTGAGGACGTAGTGTACAACGGCTCCAACTCGCGTACGCTTTACGACACCGGAAGAGCGAATTAAATCGTTGGACGTTGAACCGACGACCGCACGAGGCCGCCGCGACCGATGCAGAACCGACTGAATGACCAGCGTTGACAAATTCGCCAGTTAACTGCCGCACCGCCAACACATGGGCCAATTCAGGTACAGAGAACTTTATTCGCCGTAAACACAAACTGATACATTCCACATCTGAATTGAAACTACACAGTTCGTGGCAGGAGTCATCTATGCCGGCCGCTGGCGCAGCGCCTATTGTTAGGTAATGCCGATGCATGCAAACAATCAAAAAAGTGAAAACCTAAAAGTAAGTAAGTGAATAAGTAAGGACATTTATAAACGGCGCGATAATATCAAAATGTCACGAATGCGCCGCGACCTCATAAAACAGTAAACAAAACTGCATCAAGACCCGTGAACCCCGTCGCTGGGTAACCTGGGGGTCATTTTTTAAACTTTTCAAAAGAAATAACATGAATTTTCATGCACTTTCAGCTTTGTCCTTAACTTTTCAACGTTAAGTTTTAACTTCACTATAAAGTTATGTTAATACAGACTTCGAACGCTGGAAGTTTGATCGAAAGATCCGAAGTTTAAAATGATAGTACTCAGCGTCACTGTTAGGCACATAATACCCAGCGCAGTAGAGATATTATAACCGTATATGTCCCATGCGCTATATAAATTTGCTATTTACTTAATTACTTACTTCAGTTAAAATGTATTTTCTGTGAAATTAAAAATATAACAATCTGTATCTTTTTCTTGATTACATTTAGTTGAGATTAGCGTTTTAACCTATTTCTTACCAGTGAACCCCCAATATTTTTTCTGGATCCGCCCTGGGAAGGTAAGGTTAAACAAGCACGTTTCAACGTGTCACAAGTGGCCTCGTGTGAGGGCTGCAATAGTTGCGGTTTGGCGCGATTTCAGCTCATTACCACAACTCCACACCTACCATCGCACATCCTACCAGCGCCCGCTCATATACAGTGTACGACTACAGGGTGGGCCAAAACCGGTCAAGTCCCTACCGAATAGTCAACAAATCGAATTAAAAACCGTCACTATCACAAGTTGGTGTTAAATATTCTATGCGCAACGAAACTTGCGACGTCTTTAGTTATTGTGCTTGAAGCTGCAAAATATGTAAGATAAGCGTATATAAACTCCTGAAATTAATAACGCGAGAAAAAGAGAGAAAATATGGGAATGGAAGAAATCTCTGCATGAATTTCCATCCAAGGGATGGTCTTGGAATGGACGAATGAATTGCAGATAGTACTGGACATTATTTCATTCGGGTTAATATTTTTGTTATTATTTATCATGTTGTTGCTATTGATTTTATATACTACCACTGTGGCGAATAAAGATGAACAACACTCTTATTAGTGCAGCTTCGCGGTTCACACAGAGTAAATGACGTCAGAGATGGGATTAGGTCACAATATTGAACGCAGAATACCAATTGATTATACCACAGTGCTTATCTAACACTCTCATTTGACGAAATAAATCAATATTATTTATACAGGCCAGCCTGTATATATAAGAGCAGATCACGTGACCCATCATCTGGTTATATGGACCAATTCAGTGGAAAACATGCACCGTACGTCTATTAAACAGTTTAGCGCTGCGAGGGCAGTCGGTGCACAGTACTCTGCAGGGCTCGCTCTTCCATGTCCGGCACCGATCTCGCTGGCTGATGTAAACATTGCAGCTGTAATAAACGTTCAAAATAAGAATAAAAAAGACGCAATAAAATGTCGCGGTTTTTGCGCATGCACGCAGCTTAAAACGAGTTCGTTCTGATGCCGCAAACCACGAAAATTGTGGAGCGTTGACATGACAGCTTCTTTAGGACCAATTACACGACCAACAGACTACACACCGCAGAGTCTGTTCGGTTTTTTATTTCGAAAAAAAGTTCTTCGACGAATTCATCCATCAGAATTTTTTTACACCAGCAAGCACTAGGCCCGCAAATGGTGCGGACTAATTCTCTGCAAAGTATTACAAATAGTTTATGCTTTCTTACACGTTAAAATCGGATGAAAATTACTTACACAGGCGCGATATTAGGCGGTACAAATTATTCGGCACCAATGTTTTTTATTCGCAAAGCATAACCATTTGTCGCTGAATCAACGCTGCATGAACTAGTATACTACAATATACGCGCACTTTACGCAAATTCATAATAGCATAATTCAATCATCAATCAATCAATCAAACTATATAGTGCGCCCAAAAGTTGACCAGAGAGCTGGCCAACTTAGTCTGCCGCACTTAGGAATAACTAAAACATTAAAAAATAGAACTAAAACGTAAAACCGGTGAGCAAATAAGTCCGGTGAACGGCCTAGAGCCACGAGAACAGTCCAACAAACACACCAACGACATCGAAATACCGATTATATCGAATCACGATTTTATTGCTCTTTCTTACATTTTGCTTAGTATTTTTAAAAAACTTTTTCGCAGTTTTTAATCATGTTTTGCTCGTGGATAATAATATTGTATTGCAGCCACTACTAAGAACGTGGCAGGCAGCGTGTCCTACTCAAGTAGAAGCGGCAGAGGAAGAACGCCGACTGCAGTAATTAGCATTCATCTAACGAGAGTCGACGACCCTTTTAATTGGGCAAACGGCTTCGAAACAAGCTGCCGATGGGTGAGGTCTCGAGCTCGGCAGGTGCTCCACAATTTCCTGGGTCGACAGCGGCAGCGAAACCGGCTTGTTACACGTCAACACTCGACTCACCCGTGACCCGGTCAAGACGTAAGCGTGATGGCCGGAAAGGTCAAAGGTCAGAGGCGCAGCAGAAACGCCAGCGTCGTCGACGTCCAACGTGGCGTATGGCGGAAGCGACTGTACACCATCAATCAACATCTACACACACACACACACATGCACCAAACGACGGCGTAATTTAGCCACCAGAAAGCACAGCTTCTATGTTTACAACGTTCACCCCTCTTCCCTCCCGCAAAAAAATTAATAACCGCGTTTGTTATTCTGTCAACGTTTTTATTATTTTAATAGACCTCGCGGCACTGACTGGCTACACAAGAATGCAGTTAGTTGACGATCGTCAACGAAGCGCACAGTTTCCGACATTTTTCGTTCTTTAACTAAATATATTCATCCTTATTCACCACAAAGGTAGCACAAAATCAAATAATGAAATAATACAATACACAATAGCAACAGCACAATAAATAATAACAACGCAATAACAGAAATTTGCTACCCGTAGATACTGGCAATCACTCAGCCTACAGGCTACAATCAAATCGCTCCATAAACATTGACAAATTGTTCTCAACGTTTTTCCAGCAACGGAAGCCAGCTATTCAACGCCACCGAAATATCAACGAAAATACTGAGCTGCATCTACCTATAGCTTTTCTACTGTTATGCATAACTATAAACATTCATTTAACCTAAACTAAAAAAAAACAGAAAAAGTTCGCAGTACAGAAATTTACACAATAGCAACAAGGCTTAAAACATCAATATTTCAAAAAACTTATTCTAGCTTGAGGTCACACACCCCAAACGGTAAACAGTGAAAAACGAGGTGACAATTTGCAATTTTTTTTCATTTACGAAATGCTAAGGCGATGACAGACGCATGTACGTCAACCGTCAAACAGCAAAATTTAGGGGAATATTATTCCCTGGTCCCTAAGACTATCCGCGCATGTTAATGATCATCTTCATCATTAACGTCCAATGTTCTGCGCTTTTTTTGCTTCAACACTTTTTAATCGTGTTTTATGTAACCAAGATCACATCCTATTCCCTCTTCTTCCTGACGAAAGAGATTTTACCTATAATCTCAGGAAAAGAAACCACAACAGACTTTTAACCATTAAGCAGGGTCG
>Ga0209568_1000685_pt1 | contig 12055 bp, 10 predicted proteins | sample WorMetOlspDAHAB2_FD_187406 | JGI IMG/M metagenome (GOLD analysis project Ga0209568, IMG submission 187406) | Marine gutless worms symbiont microbial communities from Max Planck institute for Marine Microbiology, Germany - Olavius sp. DAHAB.2... ...
TTTGCAATGACATTTTCTAAACATTGGGGGGGGGATAAAAGCACCTCCGTCCCCTCCACCTAAATATTTGAGGGGGACGATCCCCCCTGTCCCCCTAAGTCTCCGCCCCTGGTCGTCAGGCCGCGTAAAAGAAGCTATTTAGTATGTTAAAGTTCGCCAACTGATAATCAGACTGTTATTAAATCAACAACGTTCGATACCTTGTTCCAAACCGGAAATAGTTTGATTTAACGGTAGAAGTTGCAATCGCCCATTGTTGATCTGTCTTGTGTGTATCATGACTGCTTTTGGATTTTGAGTGACGACAATATTCGAAAAAAGCTACGTTATCGCTACTTCCGGTTATTGTCACTGCCGTGTTGAATATTAGGCACAATTATATATCTTTGAATATTAGGCACAATTTAGATGTCCACGATTATCCAATAATACGATCGTAGTCGGCAAGTCGCCCGTGAACAAAGCAACGCATACAGGGCCTTAATAGTAACTAAAAAGCTGCTGAGTCTTTGTGGTGTCAGTTTTCGCACAGCATTTCCGGTTATGTCATAAATGATGTTAAAGTCACATGAGAATTCGAGTGATACTATCGTTTATATTATTCCCGCATTAGGTGAAAAAAATTCATATTCATATCTGACACGGTTCAAAAATTACAACAGTTTTAGTATGCTGGGGGCGGGAGAATTTATCCCACCTCTCCAGCTGCCGTTGTACATCGTCCAAATACCGTTGCCAGCCTGAGCCTGAGGTTTAATCATGATGTTAAATATGGTACTGAATAACTGAAATAATGTAGACGTTCGAAAGTGTAAAACTTTGCACAATTTAACAGTTAGACTATCTTAAGGCCTATATAGTTGTCAGTTTAGACTACTTTCATTCTGCTCTCGTGGCTACAAATATTGCTGTATTCAAAAGTCTGCGAATGCCAAAGAGCACTGTGTCGTCTGAATGGCGAGCTGTGGTTCTGTCGATATTTATTTTTTTCAGTGCGGAGAAACACTGCTGATACGTCTGTTTTGGCTTAACTATCGAGTCACAGCAAATTCATTTCTGGTAGTCACCCCGGTTGTCGAGAAAAGGGCCTCTAAACAGAAAAACTGGGGGGGCGGGTTCAGGAGTAAGGATCATGTTAAAATTGAGAATTACATTTGTTTCTGTTACAAAGTATCAAAATATGAGAACCCAAGTTTACCCAACGAGGAGGTTCAAGGCACCAAATGAACTCTCGTAGCGGCCTAGCTAAGTAAGGGCAGGCTTGGCCGGCCTAGGCTGAACGTCAGCGCTGTCTGTGACGCATAGCTCGGCTGAGGGGGGCTATGCTGAGGCAGTATATGCGGCTTGTGGTGCCATAAGTGATGAATCTCTACCTCTGGATCTGCTAGCCCACTGTGTAAAAGATACCAGTGTATGCACGCGCGCGTAATAGTGCTAACGGTATACAGTATATAGCTTTAGACAAAACATGCGCATGTACACTGTATTCATATTTATTACATGGATTACACCTATTCACCTCATACTACATGCCGAGTTCAAAAACGAAAGCGACAGTTATCTCCGTCTTCATATGAGCCTAAATTGCAAATACATGTATGCACAATTTGCCATGTGCTGTCACAATAAATACAATATACAGTATTGTCTCTCATTAACTGAACAAAACTGAAGTCTGGACTACAATGCCAGAATTTTCCGTGTTGAAGCTAACCACTGCTTAATCTTGAGCATGCACATATGCACGCCTACATTTGTAAACCAATTCAATTATGTTCAGTTAATGACAAGTGAAGCTTTGTTAGCCAGAAATCGACAGACTGATGGTTGTGTAATTGCGTAGCCCAAGACAAAGTTATCTGGCACTGACAAAACAATGACGATGTCGACCCTGCTGAAATCTGACCGAAGTCTACATAGTTTACACGTTGGTCTCCGGTACGTCCGAGGCAGTGACATCCTGGCTGAATGACTGACGAATACGACGCGCATAGTTAGCAACGAGATGACCATAGGCGACATTGTACCAATCGGGAGTTCGCCCTCTGCACGTTACAAAACAAACAACAGCCTCTTCACTCCTTTCTGTTCGTGAAATAGCAACAAAAACACAAAAACATACACACGTACTTCCGTTTCAGACAGTCGCTGAAGACATTTTTATTCGGTCAGTGGGACCAAAGCACAGTGTGAATCTGCGCTTTAGAAATCTGTCAATTACTTACTCACAAAAAAAAGGTAAACGAGGACGGACACCAAAATGCAAGACGGCGCACGTAAGAGAAAATCAGACAAAGTTCAAGGACGTCTATTACGTGTAGGCTTAGTCATTTTTAAAACATGCAAATTTCGACATATTCTGTTTTTGAATATATAACAGCATATTATGTCTGACACACGTTGCCATTTTAATGCTGCAAACAAAAAAATCATCAAACAAGCAATGTTAGTTTTGCACTTTCATATGGATTCATTCTAGGTGTAAGATTACAAAAGGCTACGAATGTCCAAAAATTACAAAAGTCAGTTCACAGGCACAACAGAAAGTAGGAAAACAGCGGTTGAAAAGATGCGTCTTAAAGACGACGGCAGAAAACTCGAGGGGACTGTGCAGACGTGAAGGGGACGCGGTAGTTCGTTGCACACGAGCAGCGGGGACCAGAAAAGCTCAGTTGCTGATAGTCGATAACAGTGTACGACAGATGATCAGTGATGATAAGAGAGATGATCTATACAAGGCAATGTTATTGCACTGTTTGTACTACAAACATAACGAACTTTGTACTACAGGGTGGCTCAAAATAAAATACCCCACCAGACAATATCCAATATTTTCGCAACCAGTGGTTAGATTTTAAAAATTCTTGAAGCTGTTTAATCCTGACACTTCTCTGAATCCAAAGTTATACAATGTATCTTCACCTAAATTATACAACCACAATACTGCGTAAAACAATTACTATGAAAATTACAATTTTCATTATAGTGCTTGTGTTGAAATCAGAAACGTCATGAACGCTGTAAGCAACTTATCCGTCGTCTGCCATTGAAATTCGCGAAAAAGGTCTTTGTACTGATGAAAAAACTTTGACTTGAACCCTCGTGTTAACCATAAAAATGATCGTGTTTGGTCCGTTGGCAAGAAGCGAGACGTCGACAAATAGCACCTGGTAGTGGAAAGGGCGAAATTTTGCCAAGCATGTCATGATCTCTGCTAGTGTGTGCTATGGCAGAAAAGGAAGACTGCATTTTATTTCCAGACAACGCTAAAATAAATGGTAAACTTGACTGTGAAATCATGTTAACCAGATTGGTTAAAGATGGCAAGTCGCTTTTGCAATCAGATTTCATTTTCCAGCAAGACGGAGCACCTGCCCATACGGCGAAGCTGGCTCAAAACTGGATTGCCATCAACTGCAGTGACTTCATCGGAAAAGAACCACCGAACTCACCAGACCTTAATCTTCTTGATTATCATATCTAGGGAGCTATGCTTGAACGCTACAAGACATTTCAAGACATTTAACCCAAGCCAAATACCACTGACGAGCTGAAGAAAGTTTTGCAAACACTTTGGGATGATCTACCACAGCACTCCACCAACAAGGCTGTACTGAGCTTCATCAAGACTTCGAGCTTGTGTGAAAGCTGTGGACGGACACTTTGAACACGTCTTCAAATAAACTGTGATAGTCTGAAATGTCAAATTTCCATGTTTCGTTTGATTTCAACACAGGCATAGTAATGCAAATGGTAATTTTCATAGTAATTGTTTTACGCAGTAGTGTGATTGTATAATTAAGGTGCAGTGGATACATTGTACACTGTTGGATTCAGAGAAGAGTCAAGATTATACAGCTTCAAGAATTTTTAAAATCTGACCACTGGTTGCGAAGACATTGCGTATTGTCTGGTAGGGTATTTTATTTTGAGCTACCCTGTAGTTATCCGTTGTAATTTTCCTATTTGCACCACGCAAAACAGACTGCAGACCTGAAATCAACTCGTCCGATGTGCGTGAGTCTGGACCTGCCGGAGCCGCATGGTTCCACAAGGTGACGAGAGGCGAGCGTCACCGCACGCACTCCGCCCATCAGCGGCGCGTCGGCGTGTTCCACCGACGTTGATACGAGCACACAAACACTCTGCGCCAAATTGCACCGCCACGACCTGCGTATAACCAGCATCGTCATGCACAGTGTAATGTAATAACGAACTGCTTTTATACGCCACTGAAGTGGGTAGAAACATTCATACAATAAACACAAAACAAAGGAAAAACGAAGAAACGAACAAAAAAACAAGCATCTGCGAATAAATCACATAGCACGGCATTGACTGTTGAGCATGAATGTCTTTTATGTAACCAAAGGGAGACATAATGACTCAACAATATAATGACTCTACTGAATAACTGTAGCACAAGAACTAACAACTACACACGATAACAGCAACATAGACAGTATTAAATAGCACGTTATTGGGTATAGCATCTAAACAGTTGGATTACATACAAAATCAAAATCTGATGAAATTATAGTAGGCCTAATGATCAATGTGGACAGGTGATTGCAATTTTTTGTAATTCAATATCACAGTGCTCCATCTCTGTAGTGATGAGAAATAAGCGTACAGGCCTACACATTTTAAATTACAGTAATTACTGTGTTCTGAGCCAAGCCATGGAACAAATATAGCAACAAATCCGAAAACGACAATTTATTCAGTTGACCAACCAATTAACCAAACAGTTGAATAGGTTTACAAAGGTAAAACGTTGAAAAAGCAAAGTCCAACCTAAGTCACATGGCTCATAGGACGACCCTGATCTCCGATTCGTCGTCCATCAGCCAGGTACCAGCCGAAGCTGCAAGACCATGGACACCCGGCCAATGCGTCGCACTGTGCGCCTGTTTACCACCCTGGCTTACGCTGCTACAAATTATGCTGCTTAGTGACACGTGCGTTAGCGGCTTGCGTATGGGCCGTATTCGACAGTGCATTGCGTTTGCAGAAGGTGAGAAAAGAACCCGGGACCCGTTGACCGTCAGTCCAGGGCCCTGAGAACAAAAGCACACCTGAGTTCACAGAAGTCTCTGGTGGGATGCGGTACCATCGTGTTGACGACGTACTGGAAAACTTCGGTCTCAGCGTCAAGACGCTGAACGACCCTCCACTTGATTAGCTCGTCGTCCCACAGATGTCGCTCTCGTAGCAGTCGCTCCAGCACGTCGACAGGCGGCGCTGCTACCTCGACGCTGTACTTCCACAGCCGCAGTGGGTGTCCGTCGCCGACCTTCTTGTACGCCACGTCCACATCACTGCCGCATGACGTCACCGACATCCAGCCTCTGAATCTCTCGCGCGACTCCTGCCATCAAACGCATGCTCAGATACAATAACAAAAGCGAATCCAGTTCCGGCTGTGTGTGCTGACATACCGTTGTCTTAATGGCACTGTGCCACAGTACTTGAGCGAATGTATTCTTCCAGCATCTAGCCGTTCTTCAGGACGACAGCTCCGCTCTACTGAATCAGTCTCTCTGCTGGTACCGTCGACATGCCGCACAACGATCGGCGATCGCGCTTTTCCGGTGGCCGCAGCTCGGGCTTGGAACTCTCTGCCGCAGCGAGTCCGGGCTGCTTCGTCGATCGTCTCATTTCGGCGGGAACTGAAAACTTACCTGTTTTAAAAATCTTTTCCTGTTGTTTAACATGACATGGTGACATTGTAAAGTGGTCCTGCAGCAGCAATGTGACAGTGCCACTTTAATCAAATTCATTTGTAATAATAATAATAATAATAATAATAATAACAGGGCCTACATCCAGTCAGTTTATCGTGCATTTCTGTCACTATGTGTGCATTTGACATATTGACTAACCACCGACATTATGTGTACACTGTATATTGTTGGATATTATTTTTCGATTTTGTGTATTTTATTGTATACATCATTGTTTGAATATTGCCCGTAATTGAAGAGCAAAGCAGTTATCAATGGTGACAGTGTTGCATGCTAAAGAAACAGAGTTCACATATCATATAGTGTGAATAACACGAATAAAAGGACAAGATGTACAAGTGGTACATGGCAGTACTACTACACCAACTCAAGAACCCTAAGCCCTACCAATTTACACAGTAAACTGGATGTGTTTCCGTTCCATCCCGCTTACAGATTCAGTTTTTTTGTCAGAATATTCGACTAACTCTGAAATTTACAAACAAACATGTCACGCATCATTATACAGAAACTGCATTCTGGAGGACACAACCTTCCCAAAAATGGTCACGCTTTTGACATTCTAAGGAGAGCAATTTTTTTATGTTTTTTGCTACTAAATATTCCTCAGAAATTGCAATTGCTTAAGTTCTGCAGCATCGTCGAAATGAAGAGCAAAGCAGTTATCAATGGTGACAGTGTTGCATGCTAAAGAAACAGAGTTCACATATCACTATGACTGTTAATTCTTCTTATATTCTCAAATTTATTCTATGTACTCTTTGCAAAAGAATACAGTCAACATCGAAACTGCAAAATTGTAACACCAGAGGGGATGCAAAGTTAGTTTTCATAAAGTTCACTGCAGTTAAGGCCTACTCTGATTCCATATGCATAAAACAACACAAAATGGATACGTCATGTGATAATTATTGGATATAATGATTAGATAAATTATACAGAACCTGCTACCATGTCATGTTTGTTTTTTCCTTGTATTGCTGTTTTACTATGTACCTCTACCGTTTTGCGGTGAATAAAGGTGTTCATACCTTGAACAAACCCTGTATACAAGCTTCAATGTAAGCGGAGTAACTTTTTGTTTCACTGCGACCACACAACTTAGCTCCAAGTTCTTCTAATGATACAGGGTCTCCTTGCTCAATGTAAGTCAAATGGCATCGCTCCATCAGCTGGCTTGGAACCTACAATATCACAATCACCATCGACATACGTTTGCAAACGCCAGCAGAAAAAAGCGTTTATATGGGCAAATTTTTGCCAAGAAAACTAGATGTGAAGAAATGACGACGGCGACGATTGGTGACAGTGACTAGAAGTAGGCCTATATACATCAAGGTGTCACCCTTTGACCCAAACATCTTCACAGTCCAATTAAATCAAACATTATACTGAAGTATTAAAACGGTTAAATGATCAAAACTTCTCCCAAAAGATCACAACTCCTGAACATATAACAAACTTACAGAGGTGGTATGCAGGCCAAGTACGAAATGCAGAGATTCTGATTATACTTGTGTGTAATATTAATAATAATAAATTTACATGCCATTTGCAGAGCCACGCGTAAACATGTAAGTTACACAAAAGTCTGGAGCATAACTCGTCTTGTAACTAAAGTAGTTCATAACTGCAACAGACACACCTGGACATTGTTAACTGCTGGATTTTCTGTAACGGTTGAATGCAATATAGCCTGTTGCCACACATTTACCTGACTTTCTGAAATGGAGTTTTGTCATTATCATCATCCTCATGACATACTCATTCTCCTGTGCACTGGAGTGTCCACAACAGAGGCCACAATGGTCCTCCGCTTCTCTGCTCACAAACAGTAGCTTTTCTTCAGGCTGACAAAACGCTAACATTCAACAGCCAGCTCAGGTCGCTTATACCGACCGTAACCAGGTATGACTGTGTCTCCAATGCAGCATGTCGTCTCCAGCCTCTGAATGACTAAGGTTTCCACTGATCAATGACGGTCTTCATCTGATGGACAACACTAAGCTGTATGGAGTATCAGTCACTATAATCGCTTCCGTTACTTACCTACACTTACATACTTTACTGCTGAGTACGTAACGAAATAGGACCGGATGTCCACATAAACAGAATAACAGATCCTCAAAGCACGAGCGTTTCAAAAATTTCGGCAAGTTTAGGTTGCAAATGAGGTTCTGGTCTGACCGTGAACAAGTCTTTGGCACTGGCGATCATCGCTGCCAGACACTCGTGAGCTCCGCGCTGATCGTCCTGTTCCTTCGGCGTCAGAACGCTGTCGTCCACGCGCCGTCGACGTCGCCTTCGCGTTCCACGACCTCGACCGTCAGCCGATGCTTTCGTCTTCCAAGCGTCGAACAGCGACGGAGCAAAACAAACCGCCAGGTTGCGTGCGTTCATCTGAATGCATCCAATTCAACGTCAACAACGTATCATAAGTGTAACTCCCTAACGCACTCAATAAGCTAGTTAGTTAGCTAGCTAGTTAGTTAGTATTAGAATCGTCATTAACGTGACGTACATCCAAAGACTTCAAGATCAGGGAACAAAAACAAGCTAGTACCGTGAAAACAAAAATCACTATTAGCAAGCGTCCCAAAGATCGGCTTCAGTAACGTTCGGATTACGGACAGGGTCCGGTACTGTTCCATGCTGATGGGCCATCAATGGCAAGAGCCCGCGATGGCCGAAAGTGCTGAGTCGGTGGTTGTACGTATTGCAGGTTCCAGTCAGCTCAATGCAGATGCCTTTGGGTGGAAAGTGGCCAGACAGCCTGGTGCACGGTCGTTCAGACACTGGTGTACCGTGACCACCAGCTTGAATGTCATACGATGCTGGACGTCAAGCCAGTGGAGCACAATGCATCACATCACACACGCAGACACAATAGCCACTTTCGAGGTTTCTTAGACTACATGCTAGTCCCAGATGGACTCTGAGGATATCCATTCAGATAACTGCTGTGGCGTTTTTCTGCAGTGTGGGGCTGTAGTAACTCGCATAGCATGTGAACCTAGCGCAGGTGACAGAAAACAGATGTAATATAGTTTGACTTTGACACATATGAAAAAATACAAAAATCAAAAATGATCCGAGTTAGAACTCCAAATTTATACTACTTTAATAAAACAGCTACACGAAACTGTACGTTACATAAACGCAAACAAAGTACACGTATATCAGAAAACTATGAACCGACACTTGACAGCATGAAAGTTTCCCAAACAAACAGGTTGTTGAGACACTTGCCTGATTGTGCTCGGACTGTTTGGCCATGTCACTGAGGAAAAGTAGCAGGCACTGTAGTGTCTCGCGGTGAACATCTGGAAGCAGAAGTACAGCCGCTTTGACCAGCTCAAGTCTCTCCTCAGCTGGGACATCTGCAGCAACAAGAAAATCTCCTGAAATAAGTCACGTTCACATAGCACTGACTTAAACTTAAACAGACAACCGTTGCCGAGTGACCAGACAGGCCTACCTGGAAGATTAAACCTTAGTCGGATGATACAACAAAACTTTTTTCCCTGGATATCGTTCTTGACAACATCAATGACTTACAAATGAAAGCTGATTAACATTTCACGATTATAGGTCTAACGGATAATAACGGCTAAGCCACGCGACTCCTTTCAGCTTCAAACTGCCGTTTCAAATAACAGCAGTTAATTGTGCTCTAAGCTGGTACCCAGAGTAGGCCGATGTCTAAAGTTCGACTTCTAAAGTAGTCATCATATCGCTAAGGGGAAGATACAATGCTTTATGTAAGGTATGGTATGTGAGACTGTTGGCTGTAAAGCAGACATCAGAATTTAACATAACGGGAAAGGCTGTCTGCACTGGCCCAACGACTTGAAGTTTATTGCGCCACCATGTAGGCTCTACATAGTGCATTAAAAGTACACTAATACACTAATTCTAATACTGATACAACAGAGAGATGACATGATGTAAGATATGTTACTAACGTTGAAAAATGCTTATGAAGACGTGCGAAAGTTTGCTTGTAAGAAGACAGTCAGGAAGTTCGCGGAAATACAGTTTGAGGAGATCGGCGACGTCGTATGCAGGCAACGTGTCAAACTCCAACAAATCTGTCAGCGAAATCAATCATATCACTGTATCAGTGACTGTAGATGGCTGCCAGCAGTCTTATACTGTTTTGCATACAAGAATCACTGTCAATCATATATTACCTTGGCCCGTTCACCTATGTTGCCGACCTTCCAAGTCGCCGAAGGCTTCGCTCTTCTTACAGCGACGGCCTCATCCAGCCTCCGGTTCACCGCTCCACTGTTGGCAGCCGAGCATTTAATTTTGGTTGCTGGCTCTCAGGTGTGGAAATGCCTGCCACCGGAGGTTTCGCCAGTGCCGTCTCTGGCGACCTTCCGCACTCAACTCAAGACGTTCCTCTTCACGGAATCATATCCTGACATTCAGCTGATCTGACATTTCGCTTCTCCACACTGTCTGTAGTGGATCTAGCAGTGTTTTTAACAATTATTAGGCCAATCTAAACATTCATGATTGATTGATTCATTGATACAATTAGAGAGTGCAGCTGCAACTTTGTTTTTAATTCCAATTGACATAAATCACACCGACTGCATGCAATAAGTCAATCTCAATGGCATTCGCAAAATGAAACCCCAGAGACACAGTGAAAAACGTTGAAAGTTAGGCTAAATTAAATTTACTACAACTAATACTATACTATACTAATACTACTAATACTGTATAACAACAGACGACAGTCTGTTCTCATGCACATCACACAAACGACATACATAATATCTTTCCTTTCAGCAAGAAGGCTGACCCATAAAACAAGGGGCTTGGGAAGGCCGGGTCAGGGGATCAGCTAAAATTATGAGCTGAAATCAGAAATTGCATATGGCGCTAATAAAAATCAACGTATCATGTTACATTATAAAACTTATTTTTGACCTTGACCCCTGTGGAAAAATGGTTCCCGCGCGCGCCTGCATAAAACGAGTGACAAAGAGATCGATTAAGAAAGTGGACAGAAAAGAACAGACAGGAGTCACGTTTCATCCGGCTGATTTAATTTAAAATTCTGGAACCACATGAGGTCTGTCAGCTGAGTTCACAACTAATAGCTGAGCTCATGGAGAACATGATGCAAGGGCTTTAAATTGCTTGGTTGTGGCAAACCTGGCTCGGTCTCCAGCTGCTGACGAAGGGCGGCGACTCGAGACCTCACTCCGGACTTGCGGAACACTCCGACGGCGTCAGCGGCAGCGCGTCTAAGACGTCGCATGGCGAAGAGGACACATTGTGGCAGAGGTTGACCGTGACGCTGTTGCGTGACCAGCAGCGGAACACCGAACATCACACGATCACTGTAGTCGGGCGTCTTACTGCGCTTCATCAGCCGAGGTACGAACCTGTACCACCAACAACGTCACCATCATTAGCATCATCATCATCATCATCATCATCATGCGTGTTTAGTGCACCAATTACAGGCACTCGTAAAAAAACGGTGTTGTACAAAAATCAACATAGGCATATGTAATAGGACTGTTAAAACAATAAAACGTTAATAGCCCACGTTTCTAATTCAAATTTTCGATCTTTATTTGAAGCTCCATGTGCTCGAAGAAGGGGAGCGTTTTCTCCCCGATAGTTTTCTTCAACTATCTGAGATTAATGAAATAATTTCAGCACTTTGCACAGTTGCTCTGTAGCTTGTATGCACTGTACTATTTTCTATGCGATTTGTTGTTTGTTGTTCATAATGTACCTTTTGTACGATAATAATGATAATAATAATAGTGGCTACAAGCATCACTGCCTGTAGTGGATGGTGGATTGGGAATAAGGAGTGCTCAGATGCTGGCATCTTCTGCCTTTTTGGCTTCAACTGCATCAACACTCACTCTCCAAGAGTCCATCCTGCCTAACAACATCAAGTCTGTTCCAGACCAGTCTGTGGCTTCAGCAGAAATTGTGTAGGAAGCACTGTCTAGTTCACCAGTGCCAGCCAGCAGCAAACAATTAACACATCCAGAAAGCCTGGGACAAATTGATGGCAACAAAACACACATCCTTGCTCCAGTCAAGAGCCCAGTGCGACGTGGACAAAGACAGACTTCAGACAGCATCATCTAGCCACACAGGCGACTGGCTGCATGCACCTCCAATAGCCTCGATCGGTCTCACCAGAGTATCAGATGAGGCTGTCCGGATAGCAGTGGTTCAAAGACTTGGCTGTAAGGCATGCAAGCCACACACCAGGGATGTGGGATGTCACTGTCCCAGACACTTATGCAGAATCACACATTGGC
>Ga0209568_1000686_pt1 | contig 12055 bp, 7 predicted proteins | sample WorMetOlspDAHAB2_FD_187406 | JGI IMG/M metagenome (GOLD analysis project Ga0209568, IMG submission 187406) | Marine gutless worms symbiont microbial communities from Max Planck institute for Marine Microbiology, Germany - Olavius sp. DAHAB.2... ...
TCGCCTATCGCTTCAGTCGGCGCTTTGATCTGCGCGCGCTGCCCAACCGACTCTTGGTGGCTGCGGTGGCCTGTGGCCCACGCCCGGAAGGCTGGATTCGGATGGCTGAATCTCATTGCTAATCAGGATTTGGGATAAAAAACCCGCAGGTTGAACCATACCCAGCCTAGGAACGAAGCCAAGGCAATACCGGTAACACCGTACTTCGAAACAAACTCTAAGAAGTGCTTGAGAAAGTCATTCATGGATCAGGGTTATTTCCCGTTTTTTCCAGTCGACAACGGGCAGATGCCGGAACATTCTCGCATCACCATTGTAAGGGACATTCGACGGGTGCGGATTCAGGTCTACCAGCCGATAGGCATGGGCTTGCCCGTGCAAGGACGCCAAGCACGCAGATTCAGGCGTACCCACCCGCCATCGTGGAGCCTTCATTCATTATGGGGCAAGGATGAGGCCACCGATACTCATGGCGTGATCCAACCACCTGAAGGAACCGCTGGAGTCGCGCCGCCACTTGAGAGCCTGTTTACGATCTTTGGAGAAACAAGTCGTAGTAGGTCGGGTTAGGCGCGCCTTCCGGTATCGACGTGTGCCGACAAGACCGAACGCGCCGTAACCCGACCTACCAGGGCAACCGGGTAATGGTTAAGGTTTAAATGGAACCATTGCCACTGGCAGTGGGTTTGGCGCTCTAATAAGCTATACTCCCTCTTCCTCCGGGAGAGGGAGTGCAGCCTGCGGTGCGCCAAACCCACTGCGAGTGGCGGTATTTCCATTTAAAAATTTACCACTACCGGCAACCGAATGATCATTCGATAGAAAGCAACCGGTTACAGAGGCAGGTTGGGCGGCGCTCCAATGGTCCGGGCCCAACGATCAGCTATCAGGGGGCAGTTGTCAGGTGTCAGCCTTCTGCACCCTGATAACTGACAGCTCAGGGCACCGGTCGTCCCGGCGACTTTGCCCGACTTACCTCCCCCCTCGCTCCCATGACGACTTGATTTTGCTGTAGGGAACGCCCTCTGTGGCGTTCCGAACGGTAGGGAACGCCCGACCTGGCGTTCCGAACAGCGGAACGGCACGGAGGCCGTTCCCTACAAGTGCGAAATGGGATGAAATGGGGTACTAGGTGGTGTTGACATTCACAACCGACTGTTTGAATCACCCTCTCCCCAACCCCTCTCCCTCCAGGGAGAGGGGCTTTTGGGGAGTCGGTTCTTATCTTGGATCTGTGACATGTTGCGGGCGTTTAAACACGTGAAAACAGTCGGTTATCGTTAAATGTCAACGCCACCTAGAACCAACAAAGTCAGAACACCACCAAATCCGTGTAATCTGCAGATAGAGGATGTGGTTACCAGTGGCTCCCCCCATCCACGGGGGAAAACCACCTGCCTTGCGGGCTCGTCTTTCTTTCCGACCGGTCGTTTTCCCATGCCCTATTGGCGCCTCTCGTCCTTCTACTTCTTCTACTTCGCCGCCCTGGGGGCCCTGGTTCCTTTCTGGGGCCTGTATCTCAGGGACCGCGGTTTTACGCCCCTGGCCATCGGCGAGCTGATGGCAATCTTCATGGCCACCAAGATCATCGCCCCCAACCTCTGGGGCTGGATCGCGGATCGCACGGGGGCACGTCTGTTCATGGTGCGCCTGGCCTCGCTCTTGACCCTGCTCGCCTTCTCCGGGATCTTCGTGGTGGATGGGTTCCGGGGCATCGCCCTGGTGATGGCCCTGTTCGGCTTCTTCTGGAACGCATCCCTGCCGCAGGTCGAGGTGGTCACCCTCAATTACCTTGGGCTCCGGGTCCGCCGCTATGCCACCATTCGACTCTGGGGCTCGATCGGCTTCATGCTCGCCGTATCCGCCTTGGGCGCCGCGGTGGAGCGGGCCGGTACCCACCTGGTTCCGGCATGGGTGTTCGTGCTCTACGCGGGAATCTGGCTCAGCAGCCTGCTTATCCCGGACTCCGGGCGGCCCCCGCCGGAGCAGTCATCCGGCTCCCTGTCCAGCCTGGTGAAGCGGCCGGAGATCATCGCCTTTCTCACGGCCTGCTTTCTCATGCAGGTCAGCCACGGGACCTTCTACGTCTTCTATTCCCTCTATCTCACGGAGGCGGGCTACTCGAGCACCGCGGTCGGTGCCCTGTGGGTGTGGGGCGTGGTCCTGGAGGTGCTGGTGTTCTGGCGCATGCACCGCCTGCTGGAGCGTTTCGGCGCCCGCAGGGTGCTGCTGGTCAGCCTGGGCCTGGCCGTATTGCGCTGGCTGCTGACCGGCGGCTTCGCCGCCGACCCGGCGGTTCAGCTCTTCGCCCAGACCCTGCATGCGGCGACCTTCGGCGCCTTTCATGCCACCGCGATTCACCTCGTGCATCACTACTTCAGAGGCCGTACCCAGGGGCGCGGACAGGCCCTCTACGGTAGCCTGAGCTTCGGTGCCGGGGTTGCCATCGGCAGTCTGCTGGGCGGGATACTCTGGAGTACGGTCGGTGCCGGATTGACCTTCATCCTGTCCGCTCCGGTCGCGGGCCTGGGTTGGCTCGCGGTCTGGGGTTGGGTGGACAAAGAGCGGCGGTATTAGGTCGTGTTGACTTTTGGAGTGCGCCGGCAAAGCGGCGCGGGCGAATCATTCTTTCGTTTTTTGTAGGAGCGGGGGGGTGAGTTGAAAGTGGGAACCGATTCGATTCCCTCTCCCGGCGGGAGAGGGGCTTTTTGTGCCCACTTGAAAAACTATCACTACTAAATTTTCTATTTATACAAAAAAGCCATTATCGAACCGAAAAGGTTCAATAATGGCTCCAATCAATCTTCTGAACGGATCAGGATTACTTCTTCACGGCAGCCAACCGCTCGGAAATCGATGATGGGGCAGGAGAAGCCCCGGAAACGCTTGCAAGCGCCTGCTTGACAATAGCATTGTCCTCGACCTTAGTCGGTCCGAGCAGCGCCGCCTTATGCTTTGCGGCATCCGCACGCGCCTGCGCCTCGGCCGCTTGCTTGTTCATGCTCTCCAGCGCCGATCCGAGTACCGAGCTGTTTTGCTTCAGACCGGCAAGCCGCGCAGCTCGCTCCGCCCTCATCGCGGCACGTTCCTCATCCCGCTTTGCCTTCTCCATGGCACGTGCGGCGGTCTTCAGCTGACTCCGTGCCGTCTTCAGATTCTCGGCGTACAGCTTTACCGTCGCTTCGAGGTCATCCATCACTTCTTTTGCGTCTTCGGCCTCTTCCTTCTCGCGCCGGATCTCGGGTGCCATCGATTCGAGCGTCTCGACCAGCTGGCCCAACGCGGCATTCAGCTGATCGGCATTACCGGGTTGTGCAGCGAGCTGCTGCTGAATGTGTTCAGCCGCGGCCAACCGCTGTTGGTACAGCTCCTCGATCGTATCGGCCTCCTTTTTCTCCCGGAGCCAATCCTGCTTCGCCTTGGAGAACTCTCGATTGACCTTATCGAAGTTCTCCTCCATCGTGGCGATTTCCGCCTCGGTCGACCCTTCCGGGTCGAACCCGACAATCGCATCCCGCAGCTCACCGAGGGCATCGGTGAGCTTACCTTTTCCATAGTTCTTTATGAATCGACCGAACATAGTGGTTTTCTCCTCTTGTCTATTGAACCGAAATATCGTTTTGATTGAGTGCTACCCCAACCTGCATCATCAGTTGTGCAACCGATTCGTTTTCCTCGATCCCGACCAACAGATACTCGGTGATCGGATCACCACCAACCGGACTCGCGACTTCACGACCATATAACAGCCATTGGTTGGTATAGGTCTCGACACCGGCCGGCGTTATTACCTTCTCATCATAGGTTCGAAACTCCGCCTTCTCCGTATAGGTGTCTCCCCACAGCCGGTGATAAACGACATCGCCCACTGTCAGCTCATGAAACCCGATATTCGCAAGCTCCCGATCAAGCGCGGTCTCGGTCTCGGGCTCCAAGGTGGCAATCTGCTTGAATAACGTGATCTCATTGATGATTGGCGCCTGGGATCGATAATCCCTGCCCTCGACAAGCTGGAGGACGAACTCTTCCCCCGCCTGATCCTGGACATAGAGCTGATGGACCGGCATCTCATCCAGCTCGAACCTGCCGATGGCGAGCACCTGCAGATCGCCGTTCGGGACCACGAAGTCCGGGTGCAGCACCGATTTCAACACCAACAAATCGACCGTCTCCAATCCGATCGCGCTATGCAGTGCAACCCTCAACGAAGAATGAAAGGCCTCGGTTAAAGGGATCTCCCTGCCCCCGATTCCAAGCTTCCGTTTCAGATACTGACCAATCATTTCAACAACCTCTCCTTTTTTAAGAGAAAACTACGAATCGCGCAAATCGACGCGAATAAGATCCCTCCTTTCAGTTCGGGATGACAGTTTCGCGAGGATTCGCGTGATTCGTAGTTTTCCTCTTTTTTGCCGACCGGTAACGCTCAAGGGCATTGCTCCTCAAGCGAGTTACTGATCCACTGCCTTTTTGATCTCATCCTCGAGCGAGGCAATATCGAAGGCAACCGATGAATACAGCCCGGGATTTGCATTCTTCCATACGTTAGCGATGACAAAATCGGCCTTCACGTACAGCGTATCGATGTCACCACTTCCGAACACCACTCCATTCTGACGGGCAAGATTCGGGTACACGGACGAATCGACCTCCTTGTACTCGTACACATCTTCACCGGCCGGATCGGTCGTATTTTCAAGATCGCCGTCACTGACATCGATCATAACAAGATTTCTGGTTACCGCCATCTCCTCGATCACTTTCATGAACTCGGTCGCTCCCGGAGCCGCGACATACATCATGCAGGACCGGGCATCGGTCACCTTCAACAATGCCTCTTTATTCGAGGCAACCCTCATCGCAGGGGTATTCAAAACGGTTTGGACCTCCCCATAGCCGGCATCCTCACCGATAAAATTCTTCCAGGTCTCCGCCGCACCGGATTTCTTCGGAAACCAGACTTTATGATCTTCGGTGAGCCCGTCGATTTTACCCGGACCGGACGCATGACAGATCAGATGAACGGCCTCTTTGTAAGGTGAAACAACGCGTACAAAGGGTAAATTGTTGGTTTTCGTCGCCTCGATATAGTTCCAGTAGCTATCTCTCTGGACCCATGTACCATCACACTTTCCATCGACAAGGAATTCGAGTGCCTGGCTCGATCCGACCGTCTCCACCGGTACGACATCGACCGTATCGCCAAGACTCGAACCGAGGACCTGCTCTGTCACCCGATAATAGGCCCCCGATTGCGACCCCACGCAGACCTTCAGCTCAGGTAATGTCGCGGCACGGACACCCGCTGCCAAAGCAACATCGGGATCGACGCCCTTCGGTAAATAAGCCGGATCGACAGGGGTCCCCTCGAGCTTAGCGGCCTCGGCATCCATTGCAGCAAGTTTGTTACGCAGATCTTTATTCTGCTTGGCCAACTCATCCGCTTCTCTACGCCATTCCTGATAGCCCGGATCGTTTCGATGGTGGTGGGCAAATGTCCCCGCATTCGAGACATTATTCAGCAAACCGGCAAGAAAGACCGTCCCGAACAGACCGTATGAAGGCGCCATATTGTATACATAACCCGGCGGCTCATAATCCCTGCCATAGAACCGTTCACGACGTTTCCAATAGCTTCCCCTGTCGGTCTTACGGGCACGTCGATAAATTGGATTATCGCCATACGTTTTATCGATCGCCGCACGATGTTTCCCTTTAATCATCGGGGCCTTACCCGCTCGACCGGAAACCACCGGTGAAGGCCTTTTCCTGAATTTATCGCGCATCCGTTTTGCATTGATCGCCGCCTTTGTCCTTGCGCTTCGTCCACCCGTAGCAATTCCTCCTTTTCCACCGCCGGTTTTCAGACTCCTTTTCGGCTTACCAGCCCCCCTGGGTTTTTCGGTTTTTATACCCCTTTCCGGCCTCCCGGTCCTCCTGGTTTTTTCGGTTTTTATGTACCTTTTCGGCTTACCGGCCCTCCTGAGTTTTGACGACCTCGAAATAGAGAAAGGTTTGAACCTCCCACCCTTTCCGGCTCGAAACGAGCTACGTCCGAATCCTCCCCCAAACCGTTTGGCTTCGACATCCGTTACTAAAGGGTCAACCGGTACCGCGCCCATCCCGAATGCCAGAACACCGGCAAGCAGACCTATATAAGGTTTTTTCATGAAATCGTACCTCGTCATCTCGACCGCAGGGAGAACTCTTCAGCACCAACTCTCACCTTGCCATTATGGTTTGTCAACCGGTAGACAGGGCAGGGCGGGCGCGTATAAATTTCTTTTCGATCAACCAGCTGCTGGCTTCCAGGCATCGGCGGGGGCCGCGGTGAGCGGTAGGCGCCGGCTTGCCGGCGCTTGTAAGTCCGGCTTGCCGGCGCTTGTAAGTCCGGCTTGCCGGCGCTGCGGTGGCCGCAGAGCCGGATGGCAAGTCACAGCGCGGGCAAGCCCGCGCCTACCGGTCTCCCGGTTACCCTGCGCCGATCGGACCGACACGCAAACGATCCCACCTGAGGTCATGTTTTCGGAAAGAGGTAATGGTTAAGGTTTAAATGGAAGCATCGCCGCTCGCAATAAGTTTGGCGCGCTATAGGCTACACTCCCTCTCCCGCCGGGAGAGGGCCGGGGAGAGGGGATCAAAGAAAAGTCTATGCCAGCCATTTAAAAATTCACCACTACCCGGAAAGATTTATACGCGCTCGCCCTGAACCGGTAGAAACTAGGTGGCGTTGACATTCACAACCGACTGCTTGAATCACCCTCTCCCCAACCCCTCTCCCTCCAGGGAGAGGGGCTTTTGGGGAGTCGGCTCTCATCCTGGATCTGTGACATGTTGCGGGCGTTTAAACACGTGAAAACAGTCGGTTATCGTTAAATGTCAACACGCCCTAGCCACGGACATCCATCCGCCCTTCGTCGCGCCGGTGCTGCCCGGACCCGAGATTACCCAACCGCTCCCGGAGCGCTACGGAAGCGAAAAAAACGAATGAGCGTCCCATTTTCCGCTTTGCCAGCATTCCGAGCTCGACCAGTCCCAATAAGTCGGTTCGGGCCGTTTGATAGACTACGTTATGGCTACTACGGTGTCCTTCGATTGTGTAGCCTGTACCCGGATGCCGAAGCGCATGGCGGATCAGCGCGAGCTGGCGGTGATTGAGATCGGCTTGCAGCTGCTCGGATGAGCGCAGCAAGGACTCGGTTTCATGCAGCTCTTCGGCCTTGCGGCCTAGATAGGCATAGAATTCCTCGATCGCTGCGGCAATGACCGTCAGCTGGTGGATGATGAAATAGGTGACATCGCTGTCGTCCGTTTCGGTGAACAGGTAAGAACGACTATATTGGGCCGGGGCCTGTTTCAGTATCCTGGAGATCGAGACGAACTCCAGGAGCCGATAGCCGCTGGATAGGGCGGACCAATAGAAGAGGGCGCGGGCGACCCGGCCGTTTCCATCGACGAATGGGTGGTCGTAGGCGAGCGCAAAGTGTAGGAAAATGGCGCGGATGAACGGATGCACGAAAGGTTCGCTGTCGGCCTGGCTCGCGAATCGACACAGGAGCTCCAGGCGTTCGGGGAGCTCATCGGCGGCGGGGGGGGTGTGCAGGACGCGGTTGTCGCGATGATCGACTACCTCGATGCGCTCGCGTGGGTGTCTCAGCCGGCCCGCGGCGGAGGGGTCGTCCAGGGTGTCCTGGGTCAGGACGCGGTGCAGCTCGAGGATTGCTTCCGGCGTCAGGGGTTCACCAATGCGCTCGGAGAGCGAACGCATGGCCTGGAAGTTGTTAAAAATCATCTGTTCGCTCCGGTCCCGCGGCCGTCGTCCCTGGCGTAGCATTTCCTTGGCAACTTGGCGGGTGGTCGAGGCGCCTTCCAACTGGCTGGAGGTGATGGACTCCTCGACCAGGGAGCTGACCAGGTAGGTGTCGCGGGTTTCGGGGGTGGTGATCGGTGCTTCGAGGCGGATCTGGCCGGATGCATCCCGATCAATGCGATGGATTTGGCTGAGGAGCGGGTCGGCGAGCACGAAGCGGAATGAGCGACCCGCCTTGTCCCGGAGCGGGAGCGATTTGTAGAGCAAGCGGCGGGCGGTTTTGACGGCGAACCACCAATCCTCGTGGGAAAATCCCTCGGGAAGTGTCTTGTGGCGGAGCTCGTCCCAATGCAGGTAGCGTCCACCTGGAGCCGGACCGATGGAGGCGCTGAGCAGCCGTCGCAGATGCTCGGCGCCGGATTCTGCGACCGAGCGGCCGAGGTCGTCGTAATCGGGGGGGGCCAGAGGGATCTTCATGGATACCGCATCATTGCTGCGATACCGGAATTACTAATTTGACATCAGTTAGTAGTATTTTAGTACAACAGGTGAAACCATGACCATCGATTTCTCCGAATACGTCACCAGTCTCAACACCGAGCCGGGGCACGAGCACCGCCAGGCGCTCGAATCCAGCTATCACGAGGCGGCCCGGGTCATGTCCCCCCAGGGGCTCGACCACTACCTCACGGGCATGAAGGCCATGGGTACCCTGAATAAGGGGGAGGACCTGATCCTGACCTACGTCCAGGAGATGCCCGGCGTGGCCAAGGAGCTGGGGGAGGATGTCATCCCCGACATCGTCAGCGCCCTCATGAAGCTCGCCTCCCACACCTCCGGGACCGTGGTCACCCTGATGATGGCCAACATGCCGCTGGCCGCGCAGCGGCTCGGTGATGCAGACGTGATGCGCAGCTACCTCAAGCTGCTCCATCAGCTCGCCGGCAAGGCCCCGCGGGGGCTGCGCCCCATGATGGAGAACATGGATGAGCTGCTCTCCAAGCTCACCCTCGGGGGATTGCGCCGGTGGGCCCTGTGGGGCGCCCAGGCCCATCAGCGGGATCTGGACGGGCAGATAGCCTACTTCGGCCTCAAGACGGAGTCTTCCCGGTCCGTGCTCCAGAAGGAGCGCCGCGGGACCCTGTTCGTCGACAATCAGCGCAAGCTCAACTTCTATCTGCGCGCCCTCTGGGCCCGCGCCTTCTTCATGCGTCCCACCTCCGGCGACTACGAGACCCGCCAGGGCTTGAAACCCTTCATCGAAGATTTCCAGATTCATCTGCCGGATGCCTTCGACCCCTTCCGCGGCATTTCCGGTATGGAGGTCTACCGGGCCAGTGCCGCCCACTGCGCGGCCCACATGGTCTACACCAGCCAGCCGATCAGCGCCGAGCAGCTGAGTCCCGCCCAGATGAAGCTCATCGAGCTGTTCGAAGACGCCCGGGTCGAGTACCTGGCGATTCGCGATTTTCCCGGCCTGCGCAAGCTATGGCTCGGCTTTTTTACGGCCCCCATGACCCCGGACGATGAATTCGTCGAGCTCCATCCCATGATGGACATGATGATGCGTCTGGCCACCGCCCTGCTCGACCCCCATTATCGGGACGAGGAGCCCCTGATCAACAACACGGCCTCCGATTTTCGTCGCCAACTGGAGACCCGTGCCGACGACAACCGGATCAGCTGGGACGCGGGGATCACCTTCTACAATCAGGTTATCCGGCAGGTCGCCCTGCCCAATCTGCGGGTCATGGAGAGCTGGCCCATCCCCTATCGGGACGACAATCGGTACAGCTGGGCATTCACCGAGAATATGTTCGTGGAGGCGGGATTGGACTATCTGCCCGAGCACAAACAGCAGGTGCGCAAGTACGTCTCCGCCGTAGAGATGGCCAATGAGACCGACTGCGAGCTCGCCGGTGACGACGCCCAGGAGGTCTGGATCTGCGCCACCGAGCTCTTTCCTTACGAGGACGAGGGCGTCAGCTACAACCAGATGTGGGGCAAGGAGCCGGTCTCCGATCCCTACCACTATCAGGAGTGGGACTATCACGTCCAGCTCTTCCGCCCGGACTGGGCCACGGTCATCGAGCGTCGCCAGGGTAGGGGCGATCCCGACTTCATGGACGAGATCCTCACCAAGTACAAGCCCATCGCCGGCCGCATCCGCCGTCTGATCGATGCCCTCCAACCCCAGGGCATCGTGCGCCGGCGCGGCTACGAGGAGGGAGAAGAGCTGGATCTCAACGCCGCGGTGCGGGCCATGATCGACATCCGGCGCGGCATTATGCCGGACCCGCGCATCAACATCCGCATCGACCGCCACATCCGCGACCTGTCCATCCTGGTGCTCATGGATCTCTCCGAATCCACCAACGAGAAGATCGGCGTGCAGGAGGGTGAGCCGGAGTACGACACGGCCCCCTCGATCCTGGATCTTACTCGGGAGTCCACCGGCCTGCTGGCCTGGGCCATCGATGCCATCGGCGACAACTTCGCCGTCCACGGCTTCGCCTCCGATGGCCGCCACGACGTCCAGTACTATCGCTTCAAGGACTTCGATCAGTCCTATAACGACGAGGCCAAATCCCGCATGGCCGGCATGCAGGGCGGCCTCTCCACCCGCATGGGCGCGGCCCTGCGTCACGCCGGCTGGCACCTGACCCGGCAGTCGGCCCAGAAGCGGTTGGTGCTGCTCATCACCGACGGCGAGCCCGCCGACATCGACGAGCGCGACCCCCAATACCTGCGCCACGATACCAAGAAGGCGGTGGAAGACCTGGCCAGACAGGGTGTCTACACCTACTGCCTGACCCTGGACCCCAATGCCGACCGCTACGTGGCCCGGATCTTCGGAGAGAACAACTACTCCATCGTGGATCACGTGGAGCGACTGCCGGAGCGATTACCGGCGGTGTTCGCGGCCATTACCGGTTGAGCCCGAAGTTGCCTGCCACAGGGATACATGACTTCCCGCTCGGCGTATTCGGGGACGGTAGGCGCGGGCTTGCCCGCGCTTTACAATGCTTTGGCTTGCAATCCGGTCCCGTGGCTACCCCAGCGCCGGCAAGCCGGACTTAAGTGCCGGCAAGCTGGCGCCTACCGCTTATTTTTCGATGGGCACAGCCCACCCGACGAACCTGTTCCCCGTGCCACCCGGTAGGCACGGGCTTGCCCGCGCTTTACAATGCCTTGGCTTGCAACTCGGCCTCGTGGCTACTCAGCGCCGGCAAGCCGGCGCCTACCGCGACTGGTGGGCCACCGCGGCTACGTCTGATGATTGGAAGCCGGTAGCAACCGGTTAATCGAAAAAATATCTATACGCGATAGTCTCTGACATGGCGAATCACCCCATTTCACAGCCTACGGCCAAGACCTTCAGTGTCGTCGATCTGGTTGCCGCCGCCCTGGCCGGGCGTCTGCGGATCCCGGAATTCCAGCGGCCGCTGCGCTGGCAATGGAAGGACGTGAGCCGCCTGTTCGACAGCATTGTCAAGGGCTATCCGATCGGCAATCTGCTGCTGTGGACGCGCCCCGCGCCGGCAGGGGAGGTCCGGTTAGGGGCGCTGTGCATCCAGGCCCAGGAATTTCAAGACGGATTCTGGGTAGTGGATGGACAGCAACGACTCACCAGCGTGGCAAATGCCTTATCGGACGCGGGGGCGCAAGACGAGCGCTTCGGGCTCGCTATGATATGACCGACCCTGTTCTTTTTCACTTTACAGAAAGAAGATACCGCAAATGTCAAGACGTCCCGAGAATTCATTCACTACCCTTAGTGAAAGGGTCCCCGTTCATTATGACCGTTCATCAGGATCCGGCCTAGGAACCCGCGGCACTCCGAGGAAGTGGTACTGCACGGCCGATTTCGAGAAGAAGCTAGACAACTGCTTCGCCGAGCTTTGGAGTAAGTGTCCACTCGGCAAGGCGGAGGTAATCTGTACGGCGGGCGCTTAGGTCAACAAGCCTGGTTACCATGGAAAAGGGCAGGCATTCGATCTGGACGCGATCTTTTGGAGTGAGCGATCAGTGCTGGCATACAACTATCCGAATGATCGAGTTGCTTACCTGGGTGTGGAGGCGGTCCTGCGCAAGCACTTTGGTACCGTTCTCAACTGGGTAGTGGTTAATGTTTAAATGAGAACATCGCCGATAGCAATATGTTGGGCACGCCACCGGCTGCACCTCCTCTCCCTCCGAGGGTGTCGCAAAAGCCCCTCTCCCGCCGGGAGAGGGGTTGGGGAG
>Ga0209568_1000687_pt1 | contig 12036 bp, 11 predicted proteins | sample WorMetOlspDAHAB2_FD_187406 | JGI IMG/M metagenome (GOLD analysis project Ga0209568, IMG submission 187406) | Marine gutless worms symbiont microbial communities from Max Planck institute for Marine Microbiology, Germany - Olavius sp. DAHAB.2... ...
TCGTCGCAAGTGAAGTCTGTGCGTAGGGGAATGCCGCGTGCCATGGAAAAACTCCTCTGTTTTCCATGTTGAATCACACCCCGCCTAACAGTCCCTTAATGAGTCAAACTTTTTACAGCTTGGTATCAGATGGTTCCATCTCATCGAACTCGGCGACCAGCCATCGCCAAGAGCCTGCCTCGAGGCGGCGATGACGAGGCCATGCCTTCGTTTTGCGAATTGAGCCTTTATTATCCTATTCGGGTCGCGACTGGTGGACGGGGTTTCTTCAAACCATGCCGGCAGAGGTCAACAACGCCTTCGATATCGCCTTTTTCTTCGCCGACACGGCACTGGCGGAGAACGAGTATCTGCAGCCGCAGAAGCTGCAGGGGCTGCTGTTCCTGTCGCAGGCCTATTTCGCCGTCGCCTTCAAGGGCCGCAAGCTGATGCCCGTCGTGTTCGTCGCCGACGAGCGCGGGCCGCTTGAGCCCAACGTCTACACGGCCTTTTCCAAGGGCCGCCCGGAACTGGACGCGGATCTGTTCCTGCCCGTCGAGGTGGAGAGCTTCCTGGATGCCATCTGGCGGCGCTTCGGTCACATGAGCACGGACAAGCTGACGGCCATGTCGAAGGACACATCGGCCTACAAGAAGGCCCGCCAACGGGGCCACCGGGCGGAGATCCCCCTGGACGAGATGCGCCTTTCCTTCATCCGCGCCGAAAAGACCCCGGGTGTCTCCCAGGTGGTCAAGCCGAAGCTCTACCGTACCCAATCGGGGAAAAGCGTCACCGTGCAACGTTGGGTTCCCGGCGCCAAGCCGTCGTGAGGCTTCGGCGATGATGTGGAAACCCGGACGATACCTCCCAAGCCTGGCTCTGGCCGTCGTCCTGCTGACGGCCATGCCGGCATCGGCGAAGGTCGAAGGCGGGTTCATTTTCCTCGGCTCGGCCATCTCCTTCACGGGTAAGTACGCGACCAACGGCATCCATTCGAAGAACGGCTACCATCTGGCGGTGAAGACCATCAACCAAGCCGGCGGCGTGAAGGTGGGCGGCAAGACCTACAAGCTGAAGGTGGTCTATTACGACGACGAGTCCGTGCCGGCGCGTGCCGCCGAACTGGTCGAGCGCCTGATCAAGGACGACGGCATCAAGTTCCTGCTCGGCCCCTACAGTTCGGCGACCACCGGAGCGACGGCAAAGGTGACCGAGCGGCTGAAGGTCCCCATGGTGACCGCCGAGGCCGCCTCGCGGGCGCTGTTCACCCAGGGCTACAAATACCTGTTCTCGGTGCTGTCCACCTCCGAGCAATACCTCTCCAGTGCCATTGCCCTGGCGGCCGCCCTGGCCAGCAAGGCCGGGAAGGCACCGGGCGAGGTGAAAGTGGCCATGGCCTTCGAGAACGACCCGTTCTCCCTGGATGTGCGGGCCGGCGTCCTGGAGGACGTCAAGAAACACGGGTTTGAGGTCGTCATCGACGACCGGCTGCCGGCCGACCTTTCCGACATGTCGGCGACCCTGCGGCGGGTGAGGGCGTCGGAGCCGGACATGCTTTTGGTATCGGGCCACTCCAAGGGGGCGGCCACGGCGGCCCGTCAAATCGCCGAGTTCAAGATCAAGACCCCGATGATCGCCATGACCCACTGTGAATCGGCGAAGATCGTGAAGAAATTCGCCGCCGCCGTGGAAGGGTTCCTGTGCCCGACCCAATGGGCGGAGACCATGTCCTACAAGGATTCCTTGTTCGGCACGGCGGCCGAGTACGACTCGCTTTTCAAGAAATCCTACAGGGGCTATGCGAACGTTCCCTACCAGGCGGCCCAGGCGTCCGCCGCGGTGATGGTCTGGAAGGACGCCCTCGAGCGGGCCCAATCCTTCGACATCGAGAAGGTGCGCGCCGCCCTGGCGGCCACCGAGATGCAGACCTTCTACGGTCCCATCAAGTTCTCGGAAGCCGGTAAGAACGTCGCCAAGCCCATGGCGCTACGGCAGATTCAGGACGGCAAATTCAACGTCGTCGCGTCGGCCCGGTTCGCCTCCCACCAGATCATCCATCCGCGCCGGGCGAATTAGATCAGCCGCCGTATCCGCCGCTGCGCAGGCGCTCGATCAATGCCGCGTAGGACCCGTCGGCGATCATTTCGCCCAAGACCTTGTCGAAACGGGCCATGAAGTCCGGGTCGTGCTTGGAATTCTTCGACAAGAGCAGGGTGAAATTCATCCGCCCGAAGGCAGTGGGCAGTATCGACAACTTCTCCTGTAGCTTTTCCGAGCGGATCTGTTCATTGGCCACGGCCACGGACTGGATGGTCACATCCGTGCGGTTGCCGACGATCATGCGTAGGCAACTGGCCACCTTGGAGGCCATAATCGGTGACAACTCGTTTGTTTCCGCAAATCGTTTGCCCCAGCCGTTGCCGACGATATCGCAAAGCCGCATGGTCTTCAGGGTCGCCGGCACGGCGGCGGCGCTGATCTTCTTTTCGGCACCGCCGCCGATGGCGACGATGGGGCGCATTTCGATGGTGTAGACGGTATTCTTGGAGCTTTCCGCGTAGCCGAGCCGGCTTTCCGTGGGCACCGTCACCATGGCGTCCAGGTTGCCCATTTCCACCGCCTTCTGGGCCCGTTTCCAGGGATAACCGTGGTGGGTGACCTTGAGACCCATGCGCTTCCCGGCAATCTCGGTCATCAGGTCGGGGAGGATGCCCTTGACCGTCACGCCGACGCCGGATGAATAGGGCGGCCAGTCGGAGTTGTAGGACATCTTCAGTTCCTCGGCGGCGGCCTTGCCGGGCGCCAAGCAGCCGAGAACGAGAACCGCAAGTGCGGCGGGGATAATCCTTCTCATGGTGCGACCTGCCTCCGTGCCGTCGGTCCCAAGGTCATTTTGCGCAGCATAGCATATGGGGAAGGGGGCGGCGGAATTCGTCCCCACCCTTGTAAATTCATATTAACGGGCCTTCAGGAAGGCGAAATCGCATCCCTCGGGCGCCTGCGTGACGGAATCCAAAAACAGGTTCAGATATCCCCGCTCGGCGCCGGCGTGAGCCGGCGGCGGCTGCCATCGGGCCCGCCGCTCGGCCAGTTCCGCATCGTCGATCAGCAATTCGAGCTGGCGGTTCGCCACGTCCAGGCGGATGCGGTCACCGTTCTCCACCAGCCCCAGCGGTCCGCCCGCCGCTGCCTCCGGGGCGACGTGCAGGATGATGGTGCCGAAGGCGGTGCCGCTCATCCGGGCGTCGGAAAGGCGCACCATGTCCTTGACGCCCCGCTCGGCCAGTTTCTTGGGGATCGGCAGGTAGCCGGCTTCCGGCATGCCCGGCGCGCCCAAGGGTCCGGCGTTTTGCAGCACCAGCACATCGTCTTCCGCCACGTCCAGTTCCGGGTCGTCGATCCGCGCCGCCATGTCGGCAAGCGAGGTGAAGACCACGGCCCGGCCTTCGTGGTTGAGCAACCCCGGGTCCGCTGCCGACTGCTTGATCACCGCGCCGTCGGGCGCCAGGTTGCCGCGCAGCACGGCGATGCCGCCGCCCGGGTAGAGAGGGTCGGAAATGGGCCGCACCACGTCCTGCGGATAGGCCTTGGGCAGGGCGTCGATCTCGTCTCCCAAGGTGCGGCCGCTGACGGTCAGGGCGTCCAGTTCCAGATGTCCCCGAAGCTCGCGGAGGACCGGTGCCAAACCGCCGGCCCGGTGCAGATCCTCCATGTAGAACTGCCCGGACGGCTTGAGGTCCACCAGCACCGGGATATCGCGGCCCAGTTCGTCGAAGGCGTCCAGCTCGATGGGGATGCCGAGCCGCCCGGCCATGGCCGTGGCGTGGATGATGCCGTTGGTGGAGCCGCCGACGGCGTGCAGAATGCGGAGCGCGTTGCGGAAGGCGGCCGGCGTCATGACCTGCTCGGGTGTCAGCTCCTCCGCCGCCATGGCCACGGCCCGCTTGCCGGTTTCCTCGGCATGCCGGGGCCGGTCCGCGTAGGTGGCCGGGATGGCGGCGCCGCCGGGCAGCATCATGCCCAAGGCCTCGGTCATCAGGGCCATGGTCGAGGCCGTGCCCATGACCCCGCAGGTGCCGGCCGTGGGGACCAATTCGTTGGTCAGTTCCTCGACCTCCGCATCATCGATCTCGCCACCCCGGTACTTGGCCCAGAACCGCCGGCAGTCCGTGCAGGCGCCGATGCGCTCGCCGTGGTGGGTGCCGGTGAGCATGGGCCCGGTCACTTCCACGATGGCCGGCACGCCGGCCGACGCCGCCCCCATCAGGAGCGCCGGCACCGTCTTGTCGCAACCGCCGACCAGCACCACGGCGTCCATGGGCTGGGCCCGGATCATTTCTTCGGTGTCCATGGACATGAGGTTGCGCAGGAACATGGACGTGGGGAAGGCGAAGGATTCGTGCAGCGATATGGTCGGGAACTCGATGGGCAGGCCGTCGGCCAGCATGACGCCGCGCTTCACCGCCTCGATGATCCCGGGCACCGTGGCATGGCAGGCGTTGTAGCCGGAATAGGTGTTGGCGATGCCGATAAGGGGGCGTTCCAGGGCGTCGTCCGTATAGCCCATGGCCTTGATGAAGGCCTTGCGCACATAAAGCGAGAAGGCGTCGTCACCGTAGCGGGTCAGCCCCTTGCGGATGCCTTTGCGGCCATTATTCACGGATTTTCCCCCCGCTATTCGTTATTGAATATTGCATTCGGTTGCGCCCCTCTCAGAATGATGAAAGTGTCTGAAAACCGGTAATCGGGCAAGGAGGGAGTCCATGGCCGGCGCGAAGCAAGTGGATATCGCGATCATCGGCGGCGGCATCATCGGTTCCGCCATCGCCTATTTCCTGAGCCGCGAGGGCCGCGGCGGCGCCATTACCGTGATCGAACCCGATCCCACCTACGAGTTTGCCGCCACGCCCCGTTCCCAGGGCGGCATCCGCCAGATCTTCAGCCTGCCCGAGAACATCGCCATGGGCGCCTACGGGCTGGAGTTTTACGGCGGTTTCGAGACCGCCATGGCCATCGACGGCGAGGCGCAGCCCATCTCCTTCAACCGCGGCGGCTACCTGTTCATCTCCGACAACGGCGGCCACGCGGAGATGGAGGCCAACTACCACATCCAGCGCGCCAACGGCGCCAACGTGGAACTTCTCGACCGAGAAGGGGTGCGGACCCGGTTTCCTTCCATCCAATCGGACGACGTGGTGCTTGGCGTGCATTCGCCGGACGATGCCTGGATCGACCCCTACGCGGCCTTGATGGGGTTCCGCAAATGCACCCGCCGCCAAGGCGTGAGCTACCTGGCCGACAAGGTCAAGGGCTGGGAGGGCGATGGCGGCCTGGCCCGCCGGGTGATCCTGGAATCGGGCGAGACCCTGGCGGCCGATACCTTCGTGCTGGCGGCCGGCGCCTGGTCCGGGGAGCTGGCCAAGCTGATCGGCCTGGAGCTGCCCGTCGAACCCCTGTCCCGGGACTGCTACCACTTCAAATGCGACAAGGAACTGGAGCCCCTGCCCCTGATCAAGACGGAGAAGGACATCGGCATCCGGCCCGAACCGGTCGGCTTCTCCGGCGGCATGCCCGACTGGCGGCGCGGCCCCGGCTGGTCCTTCGACGAGGTGCCGGGGCATTTCCAGGAAACCCTCTGGCCGATCCTGGCCGAGTTGATCCCGGCCTTCGAGACCCTGAAGGTGGAACGGGTCTGGCAGGGCCATTACGCCCGCAATTTCTTCGACCTGACGGCGATCATCGGACCCTGGACCGGCGGCATGGAGAACGTCTATATCGCCACCGGCTATTCCGGCCATGGGATCATGCAGGCCCCGGCGACGGGCCGCGCCATCGCCGAGTTGATCCTGGATGGCGAATTCACCAACATCGATCTCACCAACATGGGCTACGGCCGCTTCACGGCCGACAAACCCTACCGGGAAACCGGCATCGTCTGATTGCCAGTTTCGTGGAATCTGATTGTTGGCGCCGCCGGGCGTCGCCATAATGCTTTGTAATCGTTCGCAAGTTCCCGGGGTTGGTTGCCATGGCGCCGGCGCGTCAATTCTTCGACGAGATGCATGAGGACGAAGGCGGGGTCCGCAAGGCTTACCAGGCCTACGGTGACTGGCTGCACGCCACCGCCCCGGAACGTCTGATCCGCAAGCACGAAGCCGCCGACATGATGTTCCGGCGGTTGGGAATCACCTTCACGGTCTACGGCCGCGACGAGGGCACGGAACGGCTGATCCCCTTCGATATCATCCCGCGCATCCTGGATGCCGACGAATGGGATTTCCTTTCACGCGGCGTGATCCAGCGGGTCGACGCGCTGAACGCCTTCCTGCACGACATCTACCACGACCAGGAGATTCTCCACGCCGGCAAGATTCCGGCGGAATTGGTGCTCACCAACGAGGCCTACCGGCCGGAGATGCTGGGGCTCGATCTGCCGCGCAACATCTACGCCCACATCTCCGGGGTCGACATCGTGCGCGTCGGCGAGAAGGAGTTCTACGTCCTGGAGGACAACGTGCGCACGCCGTCGGGCGTCTCCTACATGCTGGAGAACCGCCAGACCATGATGCGCCTGTTCCCGGAACTGTTCACCGACCGCCTGGTGGCGCCGGTGGACCGGTATCCGGACGAACTGCTGCGCAATCTGATTTCCGTGGCGCCGGGGGGCGTGAGTTCGCCCACCGTCGTGGTGATGACCCCCGGCGTCTACAACAGCGCCTATTTCGAACACGCCTTCCTGGCCACCGAGATGGGCGTCGAACTGGTCGAGGGCCAGGACCTGTTCGTCGGCGACGACGGGGTCTACATGCGGACCACCGAGGGCCCCAGGCCCGTGCACGTGATCTATCGGCGCATCGACGACGATTTCATCGACCCGCTGGCCTTCCGCCCCGATTCCGCCCTCGGCGTGCCGGGCCTGCTTGCCGCCGTGCGCAACGGCTGGGTGACCCTGGCCAACGCCATCGGTACCGGGGTCGCCGACGACAAGGCCATGTATATCTACGTGCCGGAGATGATCCGCTTCTACCTGGGCCAGGAACCGATCCTCAGCAACGTGCCCACCTACAACTTGCGCCACGCCGACGATTGCGCCTACGTGCTCGAGCATCTGCCGGAATTGGTGGTCAAGGAGGTGCACGGGTCGGGGGGCTACGGCATGCTGGTGGGGCCGGCGGCGACGAAGAAGCAGTGCAACGAGTTCGCCAAGCTGATCAAGGCCTGCCCGGAAAACTACATCGCCCAGCCGACCCTGTCGCTGTCCACCTGCCCGACCTTCATCGACAGCGGCATCGCGCCCCGCCACGTGGACTTAAGGCCCTTCGTGCTGTCGGGGCAGCGGACCACGGTGATGCCCGGCGGGCTGACCCGGGTCGCCATGACGGAAGGCTCCCTCGTGGTCAACTCGTCGCAGGGCGGCGGCACCAAGGACACCTGGGTGTTGAGGGAGTAGGGGAGATGCTGGCCCGCACCGCCGACAACCTCTACTGGATGGCCCGCTATCTGGAGCGCGCCGAGAACACGGCCCGCATGCTGGGCGGCGTCTACCGGGTGTCCTTGCTGCCGACCCCGGACATCGGCTCGGATTCCCCCTGGGAGCACCTGTTCCTCAGCCATGGCGAGCGCGAGGCCTTCCTGGAGCACTACGACGGCTTCGATCCCGGATCGGTGATCGCCTACATGGCCTTGGATACGGAGAACCCGTCCAGCATCCGCTCCAGCGTCTGGGCGGCGCGGGAAAACGTGCGCGCCACCCGCCACGAGCTTAGCGCCGAGCTCTGGGAGGTCATCAACCACACCTGGCTCGACCTGCGCGACATGACCCGCGCCGACCTGCGCGACATGGGCCTCTACGATTTCATTGAATGGATCAAGGAACGCTGCCACCTGTTCAGCGGCATGGTCGAGAGCACCATGCGCCGGGGCGAGGCCTACGCGTTTTGGCGCTTGGGCATGGTCATCGAGCGGGCCGAGAACACGGCCCGACTGGTCGCCGCCCGGGCCCCCACCTTCCACCGGCCCGGCAGCATGCCCGAGCGGGCCTCCGATTTCTACCAACTGGGGACGCTGCTTCGGTCCGTGAACGCCTACAAGACCTACCGGGAGATCTATCGCAGCGCCGTCGAGCCGAAGAAGGTCGCCGAGGTGCTTTTATTGCATCCCGAGGTGCCGCGATCGCTCCGTTATTGCCTGGACGAGGCCTGTGAGATCCTGGGTCAGCTCAGGGCCGAGGGCAACGGTACCCGGGCCGCCAACGAGCTGCGCAACCGTCTCATGTCGGGCCGCATCGACCGCATCTTCCGCTCCGGCCTGGAAGGGTTCCTGGCCGACTTCCGCAAGCAGACGGACCAGTTGAGCACCCAGATTCAAACCGATTTTATGATGATCCGATGAGACTGACGATCCAACACGAGACCCATTACCAGTTCGATGACCGGGCCAATCATTCGGTGCAGTACCTGCGCCTCACGCCGCGTCACGACCCCTGCCAGCGGGTGGTGGAATGGAACATCGGGACGCCGGGGCGGCTGGGAACCTGGACCGACGGGTTCGAGAACCAGGCCCATATCTCCGTCCAGGACGGCCCCCACGAGGAGATCGCCGTGGTCGTCAACGGCATCGTCGAGACCTGGGACACCAACGGCGTGGTCCCCGACGACGACGGCCTGCCGCCGCGCATCTTCCTGCGCGAGACGCCGTTCACCATCGTCACCCCGAAGATCGAGAAGTTCGCCGGCCCGTTCCGCGAGGCGCTGGAGACGGACGGCACCCTGGCGGGCATGCACGCTTTGATGGCCGGCATCGCCGACGAAGTGGCCTACGAGGAAGGCTTCACCAGCGTCGAGACGGACGCCGACCACGCCCTCAAGGAAGGCCGCGGCGTCTGCCAGGACCACGCCCACCTGTTCATCGCCTGTGCCCGGGTGTTGGGCGTGCCGGCCCGCTACGTCAGCGGCTATCTGCTGGCCGGGCGGGACAACGACAGCCATCTGGCCAGCCACGCCTGGGCCGAGGCCCACGTGGACGGGCTCGGCTGGGTCAGTTTCGATCCCACCAACCGCCAGTCGGCCACCGATTCCTACGTGCGCCTGGCCATCGCCGGCGATTACCTGGGCGCCAGTCCGGTCCGGGGCGTGCGCGAGGGCGGCGGCTCGGAAAGCTTGCAAGTTCGGGTGCAAGTGGCACAACAGCAGAATTGAACCACGGAACGGACCGCCGCCGATGACTTACTGTGTCGGGATCATGCTCAATGACGGCCTGGTGTTCGCCGCCGATTCGCGCACCAATGCCGGCGTCGACAACATTTCCACCTTCCGCAAGCTGCATGTCTTCGAAAAACCGGGCGAGCGACTGATCACCGTCCTGAGCGCCGGCAACCTGGCGACCTCGCAAGCGGTGATCACGCAGTTGGAGGAGGGGCTGGACGGCGGTGATGCGAACGTCAACCTGATGAGCGTCGAATCCATGTATGAGGCCGCCAAGCTGACCGGCAAGGCGGTTCGCGCGGCCCAGGCCGCCGTGGATGACGATGAAAACCCGGCCGCCGCCGACGCCGATTTCAGCGCGTCCTTCATCGTCGGCGGCCAGGTGAAGGGACGGCGCATGCGCCTGTTCCAGGTCTACGCGGCGGGCAACTTCATCGAGGCCACCGAGGACACGCCGTATCTGCAGATCGGCGAGACCAAGTACGGAAAACCCATCCTGGCCCGGGTGGTGGAACCGGAAATGGGATTGGTGGAGGCGGCCAAGTGCGCCCTGGTGTCCCTGGATTCCACCATCCGTGCCAACATTTCCGTGGCGCCGCCGCTGGACGTGCTGATCTACGAAAAAGACACCATGAAAACGGCGACCCGCCAGCGCATCGGCGAGGACGATCCCTATTTCCGCAGGATCAGCGATCAATGGGGGGAGGGGCTCCGTCGGCTCTACGAGGAACTGCCCAATCCCGATTGGAGCGACGACGTCTAGGGTGCGCGTGAAACGCCGGCCCGTTGCGCCGGTTCCATGAATCATGCAGGCTTTCCCCATGGGTAGGACGCTTTTCGACAAGATCTGGGACGAACACGTCATCACGCGCCGCGCCGACGGCGAGGCGCTGCTCTACATCGACCGCCACCTGATCCACGACATGCACTTCCGGGCCTTCAACGATCTCAACGCCCAGGGCCACGCCATCCGCGAGCCCGAAAAGATGTTCGCCGTGCCGGACCACAGCATGCCGACCACCGCCAAGGTACTGGACGACATTCCCGCCGGCGAAATGCGCGACGCCATCGAGATCCTGCAAACCTCCGCCCATCGCGCCGGCGTCACCCATTTCGACATGACCGACGCCCGGCACGGCATCGTCCACGTGGTCGGGCCGGAGCAGGGGATCACCCTGCCGGGCATATTGCTGGTCTGTGGGGACTCGCATACCTCCACGCACGGCGCCTTGGGCTGTATTTCCTTCGGCATCGGCTACACGGAAATCCTGCACGTCATGGCCACCCAGACCATCTGGCAGCGCAAGCCGAAGACCATGCGGGTCTCCATCGACGGCAAGCTCGGTTTCGGGGTCACCGGCAAGGACGTGATCCTGGCCGTGATCGGCGAGATCAGCGCCGCCGGCGGCACCGGCCATGCCATCGAATACGCCGGTTCGGCCATCGAGGGGTTGTCCATGGAAGGCCGCATGACAGTCTGCAACATGACCATCGAGGCCGGCGCGCGCTCCGGCCTGATCGCGCCGGACGACAAGACCATCGAATATTGCGCCGGCCGGCCCTATGCGCCGAAGGGCGCGGCCTGGGAGGAGGCGGTTTCGTATTGGCGGACCTTGCCGTCGGACGCCGACGCCCAATTCGACACGGAAGTCCGCATGGACGGCGGCGCCATCGCCCCCATGGTCACCTGGGGCAACAGCCCGCAATGGACGGTGCCCATCACCGAGCCGATCCCGGACCCGGCCCATGAGGCCGATCCCCTGGTCCGCGCCGACATGGAGGCGGCCCTGGACTACATGGAGCTCACGCCGGGCATGCGGATGAGCGAGGTGGCCGTCGACACGGTGTTCATCGGCGCCTGCACCAACAGCCGCATCGAAGACCTGCGCGCCGCGGCTGAAGTGGCCAAGGGCCGCCGCGCCCAGGTGCGCACCCTGGTGGTGCCGGGCTCCGGCCTGGTCAAGCAACAGGCCGAGACGGAAGGGCTGGACAAGGTGTTCACCGACGCCGGCATGGAATGGCGCGAGCCGGGCTGCTCCATGTGCGTCGCCATCAACGGCGACATGCTGGAACCGGGGCAGCGCGCGGCCTCCACGTCCAACCGCAATTTCCGCGGCCGCCAGGGGCCCGGCAGCCGCACCCATCTGGTCAGCCCGGCCATGGCCGCGGCGGCGGCGGTGACGGGGCGCTTCGCCGACGTCCGCGAGCTTGGGGAGGCCGGATCATGAGCGGTATCGGTAAACCGGAGCCCTTCACCACCCTGGCCACAGTCGCGGTGCCCATCGACATCGCCAATTGCGACACGGACCAGATCATCCCCGCCCGCTTCCTGCACCGGCCCGACGACGATCCCGACTATCCCAGCTTTCTCTTGCACGACCACCGCTTCGCCGCCGACGGCACGGAGAAGGATTTCGTCTTCAACCGCGACGCCTACCTGGGCGCTCGGGTGATCGTCGCCGACATCAACTGGGGCTGCGGGTCTTCGCGCCAGAACGCCGTCACGGCCCTGAAGGCCAGCGGCATCCGCGCCGTCATCGCGCCCAGCTTCGGGGATATTCATTACAACAACTGCGTCAAGAACGGGGTCCTGCCGGTGCGGCTGCCCTCCGACGTCTGCGAAACCCTACGCGGCCAGCTCCGGGACCATCCGGGCGCCGAGGTGGCCATCGACCTGGACGCCCAGTCGGTGACCGGCCCGGACCAGGCGACCTATTCATTCGAGATGGCTCAATTCGCAAAACGAAGGCATGGCCTCGTCATCGCCGCCTCGAGGCAGGCTCTTGGCGATGGCTGGTCGCCGAGTTCGATGAGATGGAACCATCTGAGATAGCTGTCCAGGTACTTGGTGGCG
>Ga0209568_1000689_pt1 | contig 12027 bp, 13 predicted proteins | sample WorMetOlspDAHAB2_FD_187406 | JGI IMG/M metagenome (GOLD analysis project Ga0209568, IMG submission 187406) | Marine gutless worms symbiont microbial communities from Max Planck institute for Marine Microbiology, Germany - Olavius sp. DAHAB.2... ...
ACTAGGTGGTGTTGACATTTAACGATAACCGACTGTTTTCACGTGTTTAAACGCCCGCAACATGTCACAGATCCAAGATGAGAACCGACTCCCCAAAAGCCCCTCTCCCTGGAGGGAGAGGGGTTGGGGAGAGGGTGATTCAAACAGTCGGTTGTGAATGTCAACACCACCTAGCTCATCATTGCATATTTGTTGCTCATCTCAAACACGTTGAATGCTATGAATTACAGGATAAAAGTTGACCTGTGTAGATTGGCTATTGTCTGCGGACGAAAAAGCCTTTGTCAGCCGGTACAGGGAGGCAAACCGCTCACAGTGCGCGGCATTGCTGAAATTCTTTCAGACAGAAGGCCGGTTTCCGAAGGCTTTTGATGAGATTCCGAAGACGAGCCTAGTCGAACTGTCCCGGTTCTTTGGCGCCGATGCTTCGGAAACCGGTTCTTACGACCCTCAGAGCGGCACCAGTATCAGACAGCGCGCTGATATTCGCGAATTTCTGGGTTTCAGACCGCCAAGAACGGAGGATTATGCTCATGTGCAGAGCTGGCTCTGTGCCGAAATCATCCAGAAGCCGGATAACGACAGAGCGCTGTGCAGTCATGTCAGGCAATGGTTCTGGGATCGTCGTATTGAACTTCCGTCCGCCGGGCAGGTGGAAAGGATCGTCAGTTCGTCTCTGACATCCTTCGAGGATCGGCTATTTCGGAAGATAGCGGCTGCGCTGCCGGATGCCAGCAAATAGGCGCTTGACCGACTGTTTGTGCCGAAGGCCGGGGAGGACCTTGACGATGAATGGGCGACGGCCTTTGGCCTTCAGCCGCTTGTGTTCGTCCCGGCGCACACTCCGCGCTTGCCAAGACTTTCGCATGGCCTTGCATTTCGTCTTGTCCGCGCGAGAGCGCGGACACCGGACACTGACGGAACGCCTGGCCCTACGGCTACGCGGGGGTCGTCGCACTCCGCTCGTCGCTAACGCTCCCTCGCTTCCTGTACTCCTCCAAGGAAAGATCAACGCCGGATCGGCGGGCAACACTGGGTCAGCCGAGTAAACGCTGCCCGTGTGCCTTAACGGAGCCGTCCCCGTTGAGGTAGGCGTATAAGGTTGCTGTTGTGATGCCAAGACGTTTCGCAACAGCGCAGGCTTGTGTTTTTGGGTTGGCTAATGCTGGCGCTAGCCATCCGCAGGACATCGACCGTCATTTTGCGAGGGCGGCCCCCTTTACGGCCACGGGCGTGCGCTGCTGCCAACCCTGCCTGTGTACGCTCACGGATACTGAAGGCCATGACTGTTGAAGCCGGGCATACTGAAGCGGCCAAGCCGCTGCGTAAGGCTCACGCGGCGGCAATGGATGCCTGGCCGGCATCGACCCATGGTGGACCGGCCGTTCTCTGAGCGGCCGGAAACCTGGCCCGCATTGGCGCGCTTTAATCGATGTAAGCCGCCTGGGTAGCGTTCCACGACGCCATTGAAAGGGAGCTGCGAGCCGGTGGTGAGCTCCACGCTCAACGCGGTCAGAATCGCCACCCTGTTTCAGCTATTTGAGCCGGATGCGGGTAGCGCGATTGGACTGAAAGCATTTGAAGGAGCTGCAAGAATTGCAGCCTGGCAGCTGCATGAGGCCTGGCGTTTCTACGGTGAGCTGGTCTTGTCGGCAGAGCAGGTCGATGTGGAGTGGATTGAAGAGACTGACCTCGGCCATCCTCGCCGAGGTCTTGGGCAAATGCCTGCGATGACCTGCAGGAATTCCCGAGTTATTACGTTTAAAGCCGCCCAATTAAGAATTCCCTTCCCCCCCCCTTTTTGGGGCCCTCCCCCCCGTTCGGAGGGCTTTCGCCCCTCTCTAGATATTTCGACCTCCCTTAGTAACCAAACCCTGTGAAAAGATTTTAAACCACCTATCTTCGTTTTTCAAAACGTCATTTTTCGGCAGATATTAGCTCACTATTTCTCGCTTACTGCGGACCAAGTCGTTAATCGCTTGCCAGTCCGGTCGTGCTCCATCCTCTTCAGCCAATAATCAACTTTTTTCGATAGAGATGCGATCATCCGCGCCTGCCGTTCCGGCGGTAATCTGTTGATTTGATATAACAAATGGGACAACGAAACCGGGTGTCTGTATATAATTTCCATTAGTTGCGGCGAGATCGCGCCAGCTAGCGCAAACAGTATCTCAGGTTCGATATTCAATATCCGAGCGAACCGCACGATAATTTTGTCCGAGGGAGGGTTTTTCAATCCGCGCTCAACTAACGATAGATACGCCCCACTAATATTTGCGCGACGGGCAAACGCACGCAGCCCTATGCCCTGCGATTCCCGCAATTCCCTGAGAGTCTGACCGAACGCGTTTTCTGCAAACTCTTCGTCCGATTCAGTTATACCTTGAAGGACTTCATCGATATGTAGAACGATTATTATCGTTTTATTGTTCTTGGAACTGACATCCTTTTCATTTCAAGATCTTAGGTTTGAATCGTCTGTAAAGGCTTCTCAGTATACGCCTCAGCTAAATTCGCTCTAGTTAGCTTTGCGTTCGTTAAATCCGCGCTAGTTAGATCGGCGTCTGTTAACTTTGCGCCGGTTAGATTGGCATCGATTAGCTCTGCGTTAGTTAGATTTGCAGAGGATAAGTTTGCGTTTTTCAAAAATGCTTTTTGCATTTTTGCTCCGATCAGATTTGTCTTGGTTAAGAGTGCGCCTTCTAAGTTTGCATTGTTTCGGAGAGTCGCTGTGTTCGGGATGCGAAACGGGACATCCCAGTCCCCCTTTGGCCCTGCGCTCGGGCGACTACTCGTAATGCCGCAGACGCCCCGCTCCGTGGCCCCGGCTTCGGCACTTCGCGCCTACGCCAAGGCCCCTACGACGAATGGCTCGACGGTGTGTCGGATGCGCTTGCATCTGGCCTTCGCTGGCTCCGGGACCTACGGCCCCTTCGCCACCGCGGCCAGCCGCTCGCGCCTACATCTTCCGCGGACTACCCGCCTCGCCCTTCGCCCTTCCCTGGCGGGCAGCGAAAGCTCCAACCAGTCTTCCCAGGTTTCCGCCCCCTTGAAGGGCCCCCACAGCAGCCTTGCGAGAGCGGCCAAAGCTTGAGAGCGGGCCTCTTCCTCTTTGGCTTGAGAGCGAGACGCTGCCTTTTTCACTCGTTTCGAGCGTTGAAGACAGGCCACCCTAGTTTTTTTTGCGGGCGCGTTTGCGGGGCATCGTTTACTTAATCTAAATCGAAAGGTCTTGGCCGGAGGTCAGTCGGTTGGTTGGGGGCTTTACTCACGTGCATACCTCCCTAGGTACTGGTCACCCGTTTCGCCGTTTACCTGTGCCACCGGCATGACCAGTAACGCCTTACGTAAGCCCTTTTTCTCGAAGCGAGTTACGACTTACACAAACTATGCGCTTCGAGACCGGAAACCCCACCGGGACCGCGTTTTCGGGCATTGGCGTTACCGAAACTTTATGCGCTTCGAGCCTAAAAACTTATATATGTAAGGGGTTAAGGACAAGGGACCGCTCTTTCAGTTGGCTCATGATGACTCCTCTCGGCCTCGGACACCGGGGTGCTTTGGCTCCGGCACAAGGCGTTCACAATACCGCTGGTCCGTATCCCATAACCCGGCGATGGCTTCCGGCTCACCCTTGGCGCAGTGGCCCAGATGCGGGTGATCGAGACGCTCGAAGTGCATGCAGTCACCGCAGTGAACGCAGACCGGGCGCGGGATCGGCTTGTCGGTTGCCCGATTCCAGCACCAGGGACAGCCCAGCACCTCGCCGGAAAACCACAGCCAGACCGGCCCACAGTGCCGACAGGTAGCGTGCTCGGTGGAATAAGCAGGGCGTTTGCCTTGATCCATCTCTCGCCGCTGTGCCAGTGAGCGGGCGAGTGTGGCCAAGGTATCGCTGCGGATCGCGCCCTTACCCCAATCCTCAATATCTTCCGCCGCCAGCGCCTCCTGTACCTCGGCGGGTGTGATGTCCAGTCCCCGGCAGGCGCCGGCCAGGTCCTCCAACAACCTGGAGTCTCCTTCTTCCGAATCCCTATACACACAATTCGTACTATCCGCAAAATTACCCGGATGAGAGGGTTTTTGCGTATTGTACGAATTGTGTGTAGAAGACTTCTGTTCAGACGGGGTTACCCCGAGGATCTCGCGCCAACTCATCGCCAGCCCCCCGCAAGCTCCGGCCTGACCCGGACCAGGGGCGAAGACGGTCGGCCGGGGCCAGCTCGCGGTAGCTCGCTCACCTCCAGATAGCCACGCTCTTCCAGCGCTTCCAGGGCATCGCGCAACCGAGCAACCCGGGGGAAGGTTCCGCGCAGGGCGTTAAAGGCTGTGCGCACAGTGAAGCGCTCCAGCCGGTTCCGTTCGATCCAGTCCCACACCGACCGGGCGGCGGCAATGGTGGGATCGGCTCCCATCATGTCCAGCGCCGCCCGGCTATGTCGGGTGATAACGGTCATGATCTCCAGGGCGGCGGTCATGGTTTCCAAGGTAATTGCCACCTCCCAAGGCGTGCCGTGGGCGTGTTTGATTCCATGCAGCACCCCGGTCAGGCGCGCCACCGCGCCCGGGGCCTTGCCCGCCCAGTCGGTGCAATGCTCCAGCTCCTGGCCCGGTCGCATCCGCGCCTCGATGACTTGGGCGAAGGCATGGTGCTCCGAACGCGCCGCTTCACTCAGGCGCAGAAGATAGGGTTGCTCATTGCCATGCTCATCGGTGGCGGGCTTCCACTCCAGCATGGCGCGGAGTCCGGCGACATAGGCGTTGCACACGCCTTCCGGGACGGGATTGGGTTGCAGGCCGCGGTAGCCTAGCAGCGACGGTGGCAATAGACAGAGAAAGCGCCCCAACAGGCCCCGACCCCGAAATCCGGGCTTGGCGGCCAGCCCGCGCAACACATCCGGCTGCGGGCTCAGGCCGATGCTGAGACGCGGGCTGCGCAGGAAGACCGGCGGACGGCTCCGCCGGTCCACCCGTTCTGCATCGCCGCTATGCGCCTTCAACACCAGGTCGAGATTGAGAATGCCGTTGGAGTAACGGCCTTGCAGTAGATCGAAGACACCGCCCTCCGATGACAGCCAGGCCATGCACTCGCCGTGTTCGGCCAGGAGTGTCCCCAGCTGTTCCGGGGTGACGTCCGAGGTCCAAATTTTCGGCGGCGGGGGAACGTCCGGCAGCTTGGCCTCGAGGTCGTTCACTTCCCGCTCTAGTTCCTTGGCCTTCTCGCCATCTTTTTCCCTGGCGGCCTGGCTGCGCCGCTCCTTGGCGCGGGCCTCCAGGGTCTTGCGCTCACTGGCGATGCGTTTGCTCTGCGGTTCCATGATCGTGGCCCGATCCTGCTCCCAGGCCAGCAGCGGCGCAGTGGCGGCGGACTGCACGGCGCTCTTGCGGTTGCCAGACGCCAAAGCGACCATTACCCACAGGTTGCAGGGCTCGTAGTAACCTAGGTTCATCATCACCCGCAACCGGCGGGCGGCCGCGGTAGCGCAAGCAGCCAGGACCATCCCGGCGGCCAGCTCCGGCGGGGTCTCGGTGTCGGCGGCAAGGGCGCGGGCGAAGTCTCCGGCCCAGCCGGGCAGGTGCGCGAGATCGAGGCGGGGCAGGTCGGGCGCATCCAGCGGCACCAGCTCCGGCCAGTTCTCCGGCGGTGGCGCGGCGGCCTTCAGCAAGGTGGCGCTCATGCGCCACCCCCAGCCAGCCACACGGCGAGATCGTTGAAGTCGGTCAGGTGCTCGGGTGCATCCTCCGGCCATTGCGGCAGCGCCAGTAGCGCTTTCGATGCACGGGCGGCATCCCCGGCCCGGGTGGCTCCGGGATTGCCAGTAGTGAGGCGGTCATCGTCGCCCGCAATCACCACTTCGGCAGCTGGCCAGCGGTGGCGGGCAGCGACAGCAACCGGCTTCAGGTTACCCGCGTCGATGGCGGCCAGCATTAGAGATGCGGGCTCATCCTCGGCCAGAGTGCAGCCAGTAGCCCAGCCCTCGCAGAGGATCACGCGGGAGGTGCTGTAACCGGCAACGTGGATGTAGCAGCCCTGTTTGCGTCCGTCCCAAAGCAGCCGCTTGTCGCCGGCGGCGGAGATGAATTGCAGGCTGGTCAGCTGGCCGGAGAAGTCCGTCACCGGCAGTGTCAGCGCGCCTTTATGAATCCTTGCGCCATGAGGCTGGATGCGCTTGCGGACTAGATAGGGATGGTCACCGGGGGCAGGTTTTGCCGTGCGCCAGATCGTCGCGGCCCGATTGGCGGCGGCTGCCTGCCGGGCGCCATGTTCCACCTCGGCCTGGTGCTGCGTGGCCGCCACCCGGCGGGCAAGGGCGACTCGCTCAGCGCGCGCATGGGGCCGATCGCGGTTCGCCTGCCAGGTCTCGGACAGGCCGGAGGACCAGTCGCCGAAACAACCGCCCAGGCCATCGTCGAACAGCCGGCACCAGCCAGCGGTATTGCCGTTGCGTTTGCCGGCGCCGGGGAAATGGTGCAGCTTGCCCTGCTCGATAATCTCCGGCGGCTCCAGGCCAGCATCCCGAATCGCTTCACGGAATTGGGAGGGCGCGTCATTCATCGCCGTGGCCTCCCCTCAGTGCGCGAAGCCTGGCGGCTGGCCTCGATCCGCTGGTTCAGCCAGTCATTGATCTCCGCCTCGATCCACCCGACGGCACGGTTGCCGAGGGAGACGGGCTTCGGAAAGCGGCCTTCCGAGATGCGCAGGTAGATGGTCGAGCGGGAAAGCCCGGTGCGGACCTGGACGGCGGGAAGCCGAAGAATTGCGGGTGCCATATTCGTAATCTCCATCGGAGCCTTGCATCCCTTATGTCTTAAATACTGGACATTATATATGTCTTAAACTCTAAACGACTTCCTCAAGGAAAAACCATCCGTCAGAACCCACCGAGCAGGTCCTGCTCTACCGGATGGCCGGTCTGCGGCAGATTCAGTTCTTCCAGGCGGATCCGCATGGCCTGTATCGAGACCCGAAACTTGGGAGCAACCTTACTGGCTACGGTGCGCGCGGGCGTGCCGGTGTAGACGATTGGCTTCAGGCTGCCGAAGCGGTTAGACCACTCATCGAATACCAACTTCCGGGGCATTAGGAAGCAAGACGAGAAATAATCAGCCTGCCATTCAACACGCTCCCTGGACTGTCCAGCGCGGCAAATCATGGTCGGCTTAGGTTCAGGATCGTTGAACATCTCTGCCTGCCTATCGTCCTTTCCGCTGTACTGACGATGTAGCTGCCAGTGGCCAATCTCGTGACCGATGCTGAAGTTGTAGCGTCCTTCCTTTTGGGGATGATCCTTCGGATCCAGGCTCTGGTCGATGAAGACTTCACGCTTATCGGGCCAAAGGGCACCAAGCACATCTGGGACGCCGAGCTTGGTTTGCAGATCGTCGAAATCGAGGGATAGGCCTAGGTAGGTCTCCAAGATCTCGTCCGCTGGAACCGGAATCCGGATTGTTTCACCCCGCTCGCGGCAATAGGCCTCAAGCAGATCCAGCGCCTCGCGCTCTATCTGCTCCTTGGATAAGTACGGTACGGTTATCGTCATCGCATTCGAGCATCTACGTTCAGAGCGCGTCGCCTGGTTGGTCAGGGCCGTTGCTCATTGCTTGAACCTCCGAGCCTCCTCAGCTAGGCGCTGCATCTCCTCGGCGGACAGGCCGTGCGCTGCCCGCAGGAAGGTCGCCATCTCGCGTGGCTGGTGCCGGATAATATCTTTCAGGTCAGATGACAGGCGGCCGGCCTGCGCCAGCAACTTGTCGGGATCCAGGCTGAGAGCTGCGGCGATGGCCTTGATCTTTTCCTCACTTGGCGGACTGAACTCGTCGCGTTCGACCTTCGAGAGATAGGTCGGACTCATCCCGACCTTCTGTGCGAACTTACGCAGGCTGATCTTCTTTTCCCCTCTCAACTGCCTAATGGTCGCGCCGAAGCTTCTGTCTTCGCTACTCATCCTAGCCTTCTCCTCTCTAAGAGAGGTTTGTATATTATTTCAGAAACACTACACATTCAACCACAAAAAACTGACTGTATTCCACATCCAATGCACGCGGCACCGCTGCTAGGTGGCCTCGAAGACGCGCAGGATGGTGGCCTTCAGCCCGGTGTGGGTCGGAGATCACCAGCTTCCGTTATGAGGTGGGAATTCGGCAGTCTGAATACGTGGCAAAGGAGGGTATATTAAGCAGCGTGGCTCAACTTAACCACCCAGCATAGGCCATAATAGTTGGCTCCATCTGTTAGGAGATTTCTGTATGCCAACCCAATCTCTAGCTTTTTCCATCTGGTCCACGGTCTCATTGTGGACTAGAGGGGGAATTTGAACATCCATGTTTAGCTGACTATCCGATTAGCTGAAGCTGTTCAGCTTGTTTAATTTCTTCAACTTCCATCACATCATAATTTGTAACGGAATTGTACGCTTTTGGACTAAGAAAGACAATCCCTAAAGGGCAAAGGAGCTTTGGGCACTAGAAACTTTGGAGGTTAACTTTGTAGGCGTATGAAATTCTCTCTTCTCTTCTAAAATATTCTTAACAGTTAAAAACTGAATTTTGTCATACTCTACGCCTTTATACATGTATTGACCAGCCTTGGCTCCTGCTTCCCGCATAGCTTTCGTTGGCTCTTGGATGGAAAGAAATCCGGCTAATTCTGTTTCTGGTTCATTAGATAGAACACCAACTAAATCACGAATATCCGTTGGTCTAACCTTTCCACCCTTAACTGAAAGAATCATGGAGCTTATTCTTTCCCCAATTTCAAAATATATTCTACCATCAATACCCTTATCTCCAGTTTTCTTTGTTGGAAATCCGCCAACACGTTCTACTAACCAGTGTTCAAACTGAAATGGATCTCGTTTAAATAACTCTTTAGCCTGTTCCAGGCTGACAGGAATACCATCAACTTCAAAGTTTTTTTCTCAACCAATCTAAACTCATCGCCAGTTAAAATTTCTCGTATGATTTTGATGGATAGGATAGCAATATCGCATCCTATTCACTGACGCTCATTTTTCTGAGCTGAGTAAATAGTTGTTCCGCAACCGCAGAATGGGTCAAAGACAACATCTCCTTTATTCGTGGTTGCCTTGATTATTCTGTCTAATAGACCTACTGGCTTTTGGGTAGGGTAGCCAAGTCTTTTTTTAGACTGGGAAGAAATCATATCAATATCATCCCAAAGGCTTTGTACAGGCTTTCCTTTTAATTCATCAAAAAACCGTTTGCGCTGTATGCGTTCTGATTTGCTTCTTGGGAAATGTAGTCGGCCTTCTTTATCCCACTTTTCCATTTTATCTCTTGAAATAGCCCAACCATTCGCCGGAGGCTTGTAACCTTTGTATTCATACATTAGATTAGGGCGCGGTGCAGGGTTTGCTAGATCTGCAATGCGATATCTTCTGCCTTCTTCATTAAAATGCTTGAAACTATTGGCTATGTACTCCTGATATTTTGGATCGGAAAAAGAATACTGAGGATTGAAAGTTGACTTATCCGACATTGCATAAAACAAGATGGTATCTGTTACTGCGCCAAATTTATGTGATTTGTGAACTGTGCTAAATGTACCGTATCTTCTTTTCCAGATTATTTCATTTCTAAAGCTCTTATGCCCGAAAACTCCATCCATCATCACTTTGATATAATGACTGGCCGTTGGGTCGCAGTGTAGGAAAATTGAACCAGTTGGCCTAAGCATACTTTTCATATAAATTAAGCGTTGCACCATATAGATCAGATAAGCCAATAAGCGTGGCTGTGTCTGTCTAAGTGCATTTATCCACAAACGCCAGAACTCCACATAGTAATCTTCAATGCCATGTTCCCGCATTAATACCGGAATTTTCCTGGCAAGTTCTTCTTTTTTGGAATCCATCTCCCAAGTATCGCAAAATGCTTCGGCTTGATCTGGGACGGGAAGCCCTGTCATGTTCCTATAAATTAGATTATAATTCTGCTTGGAATTAAATGGTGGATCGAGATAGATCAGATCGACGCTACGCAGATTCATGCGCTGCATGATCGTCAAGTTGTCACCATAGTACAAATGGATGTATACTTTTTGCTGTAATGGTGGTGGGAACCGTACCAAGCCCGCTTGATGAGCGACCAAAACCCTTCAATTGTATTTGTGTGAGCAATCCCATTTACATATTCAACAGCATGGTTGACGACGGCATGGTGCATTAAATAGTTGATGTGATTGTATCCCTTGAATTGATCGGTGATTAGCAGCGAACCGGAAGGATCAACAAAACGTTTAATGAAACTGTTAATCCCCTTACAAGACAGATCACCAGGCTTTGCAACTCTTGCAACTACTTTTCCACCTCTCTCAACAACACCAATAACGGAAGTTTTCTCTGTCCCCCGACCTCTTTTATTGGGATTCTGGTCATTGTCATCTTTGTGACTGTTCTTCTTGCGTGGTTTGCCACCAACATAAGTTTCATCGGCTTCAACAATTCCAAACAGAAGGAAGGATTCTTCCTCGCTGGCCGCCATTGCCGTCCTGATTCTCTGCATCATGCTCCACACAGTAGGACGGCGCATACCCAGGTCGCGGGCAATCTAGCAAGCACTGACAGATTTCTTGGCATTCAGCATCAGAGCCAACACCAAAAACCAATTTTTCATGGGAACATGAGTGCCATGAAACAGAGTACCAACGGTGACTGAGAAAGCCCTGTTACAATCTGCGCACTGCCAGCGGGTGTATGCCCGGTCCCCACTAGGGTGCTTGTGAACCTTACGTCCTTGGCAATAGGGGCATTTGGGCTCGCCTTGCCATTTGACCTTTTCGAGGTACTCTATGGCTTGCTCTTGAGCTTGAAAGTTCTGGAAAAGGTTGATGATGTTCACGTTTGCCCTTCCTATATTGTCAGGGCCAATATAGAGCATCCTAAGCCATTTGTATAGTCCAAAAGCGTACAATTCCGTAATAAAATATCAAACTCTCATGTTATAGTCATTCCAACGGGAATGTATGCAAATTATAGTAAGTGGATTAAAAAGGAATTAGACGGAGCGGAATATTATGGAAAACCTGTCTTAGCGGTTAATCCTTGGTCGCAAGAAAGAAAATCGTCAGTAGTCCAACAAAGGGCTACAAAACCAGTAGGCTGGAATAAGCAATCTGTAATTAATGAAATTTGGAATTTATATAATACATGAGTGAAAATCCAAATAAAATAGAGCTATACAATATATATGTCACTACAATTATCTCTAATGAAAACAGACGACAACAAGCATCAGCAATATATCTTTCCTTAATATCAGCAGGTCTAGCCCTTATAGGCTCCATAAAATCAATAAATATTTATTATGTGATATTTCCTGCAATTGCTATTTCAATTATTTGGCTTCTAACAATTGTTTATTTTAGAATGTTAGCTCAAGCAAAATTTAAAGTCATAGAAGAAATTGAAAAAGACTGGAATGTAAAGCCGTTTTATTCTGAATGGAAGCATTTTAAATCTCAAAAACGAGGTGCGTTTTTTCGAATAAGCTTAACCTATTTAGAAATGAGTATCCCTATCATAACCTTTGTATGTTCTGTGGTGTATATTTTGTTTGATGTAAGTGATTTCCTGTAAAAGGTTTGTAACATTCTGCAAATTGAGTAGTCGCCCGAACGCGGGGCGAAAGGGGGACTGGAATGTCCCGTTTCGCATCCCGAGCACGGCGACTCTCCGAAAAAACAGGCAGATAAGGAAGCCGTTCGCGCGATTTCGGAGAAAAAAGATTTCCCCAGCCGGCAGGCGACAAAGAAGAAAACTTCCTGATAACCGAAGCACTAGCTATCGAGGCAGAAGAAGCCAAGGAAACCGGTGCGCTCGGTTATATGGCCCGCGCGCTTACCCAGGCTGACCTGCCCCTTTTTTCAGGGCCACTCGTAAGATGTTTGCAGGTCGCTACAGATAACCACCGTGATGAAGCGCACCGCAGGGATTCACAAAGGGACGCTCTATGGGCACGGGAAGACGGTCGCCAGATCCTGTATCCAGGATCAGGTGTTCTCCGAAC
>Ga0209568_1000690_pt1 | contig 12021 bp, 9 predicted proteins | sample WorMetOlspDAHAB2_FD_187406 | JGI IMG/M metagenome (GOLD analysis project Ga0209568, IMG submission 187406) | Marine gutless worms symbiont microbial communities from Max Planck institute for Marine Microbiology, Germany - Olavius sp. DAHAB.2... ...
GACAGAGTCTGTGGAACAGTTCACTATGACAACCTGACCTCTCCCTCGCACAATTCCGTCGGGCGCAAAATACTCATTTGTTCTGCTGGTGGCTGTTGTATGGCGCCGTGTATATAATTCACTTACTTATCTATGTTTTCTATTTCCACGTATTTGTGTGACATGTGCTTAATATTTTTGCCTCGAATATTTTTGTTAGCTGCCCGCCTCCGAAATGGCCTATATTGTGTCGGGTGGGGCGCTAAATTCTACTTACTCTTCTCTTTTCTTAGCTGTTGGCGACAATTAGAGTGTTTTATGTACATTGTCGTCTAGTTCCGGTTGCAATGCTATTTCAACCGTAAACATTATGTATGTTTCTCGTGAGCAACAAGTTACTTACTAAGTTTATTTGCTTTGTTTTATTTGTTTTATTCATTTCTTATTTATTTATTTTCCATTCTCATTAGTACTGTCGCTGGTTTGCTGCCGACTTGCTTTCCAAATTTTCTTTAGGTCTGAATATTTACGAATAGGACGATCGTTTGGAACCCCCGTTCATTTGTAAATATTTGATATGGATGCTCGTGTTGCTGTGAATAAACGTACACAATGCCATTTATCATTATTATCGGGCTTTCAGTGTAATATACCGCCTCATGTTATTGCACAGCGCAGTTTATTCTGAGATAAATTCCACCCTTCCGTCATTCATTCCATTACATATACTGTGTGAGGAACAATTATTACCGAAAGCTTTTACCGCCATTGCCGTAGCCGCACTAATGATTACCCACATTAAAGGTGGGTAATCATTAGTGCGGCTCCTCTCAAGATCCAAAAGAGGTGCTACAGAGTCATAATTGGTTATTCAGTAGAAACTCTTAATGTTATATCATCGTCACCCATTGGTGTCCAGCAGTGGCGCCGGAACGAATTTGAAAGTGGGGGGGGGGCACCGGTCCGGAGCAAAAGTGGTGAGGGCACCGATCCGGCGCAAAGCGCCGGAAAAAAACTTTTTGGGTCGTACCCCTCCACTTCTTGGCTCTAAAAGCACAATTAGTCGTTTTGGTGAGCGCTTTCGTGATGGTCAGTACAGTTTGGTCAGTTTCTTGTTTGCTGTTCTCCTACTCACTCTGCCTGCCGTGCCCAGCCATATGTAAAAGTGAAGGCCACGTGCCCCCCACCCGTGCCCCATGGAGTCTGCGCTACTGGTGTCCAGTGCATAATTCACCTTGCAGTCCCACTTTTCCATGTCTTGTGTCATGTGGTATGCCTAGTTGAAATTCTGTAGGCCTACACTACATGTACTGCTATTGATTAATAAAGTTAGTTAGTTAGTTAACGATATACGGCGTTAAGTCCACAGACCGCTAGACCAAGAACTAAGTCACATCTGTTATAGGGTGCAATTAATTAGGACGGAGAAACTGTGGCTGAACAAAAGCAGCTTCAGCCTATTCTTCGGAAAGTCTGTTGAGTTAGTGCTGAAGTGGCGCGCAATGGCAGACAGTTCCAGATGCGTGGAACAGCAACGGGAAGCGCAAGCTATCGATGTAGGCGTTGTAACGTGCATTTCTTTGTTATCAGGCGTGAGAAACGCGACGGAGTGCGACGACGTTGGACCACTCGATGACATCTTGTTGCCGTGTCAGTTTCTTCCCGTCATGCCGGATTTCAACGCAGGTGTGTTAACGGCGCAGAGACAGTACAGATTTGGCTCCATTTCATCTTTTGCTGCTGCTGCTGCTTCGCTGCTTATCATTATAGCCCAAATTCCACTTGCCTCGCCACGTCACGTCACGACACGCTATCTAGCACATGCATTCTGGCACGGGAAAATGTCGTGACGTGACGAGACGTGTCGTGCTTGAGAGACAGCATGGCGCGACACGCTCGTCACAAGTGTTCAGGGGAGTCGCCACAGCGTGGACTGGGGTTAACATGTCCACCTCACTTTTTCAGAAGCTGTTCCCGCAATTGATGCAAATCCAGAGCACAAAAGACTAAACCTTTACACGCGAGCACTACTGCTTCTTCGTCGTTCACCACGTTGGAACAAGCACGGCTCGAAACACTCGTCACGACGCGCACGGCACACACGTCACGTCGTACGTGTCATGTCGTGTCGTGACGAGCCAAGTGTAATTTAAGCTTTCTAGAGAACTTTTTCGTTCACTCCTAATTCAAGTCGCACGAGAAACCCGGAATTTGACTGGTTTATACACGATGGTCCAAAAGTAACTCCATACCAAATTATAATTATAAAAAACTCATTATATCGTATTAAAATCTGCCAATGAGATTACAGTTTTTCGTCAGATTGAAGTTGCAAAGAAGCACCGATATTATCATTTGGCATCAAATATTCTATGCGTGGCTCAGTTTGTGACGCAAATTGCTGTGCGTTAGCTGCAACGCTGTGTTATGAGTTATGAAGTGTAATTGATGTAAGCGTTCCCTTCCAATTCTCTTTAAATGGAAATTCATGTAGAAATTTTTCACTCTTCTTGTTGTCAATTGAGATTTTATCATTTACACTTATCATGTACACATAACGTAGCTTCGCGCAAGCACAGTAACTGATGACGCCACGAATTAGGTCACGCAGTACATTTAGTAAGTGCTTTTTTTTACACTCAAGTCTGACTCAAAAGTTAGCTTTATTGGCAGGTGTATATACGATGCATTGATAATTCGGTAGGGGACTTTCCTTTTCAATAGCTTCAAGAGTTCAAACTTTGAAAAACTCTGCAAGAAGTGGAAGTTTTAGGCATCCTTCTAACGAATTTATGGTGCCATTGACATAGGAAGATATTACGACGTCATTTAATTGTATTTTACGGTTGTAGCTTGATGTAGACACTTTGAATGTAATATTTGTTCGATACTGAAATTGTCAAAGACAAAGGCATATATCACTTATATGACGCCACAATCCACAAGCAGCAGCGGCGGCGCTTTTGTCACAGACAGAACAGGCGTACAGCCTATAAGCCTTAGGCTAATCCTGCGCCCACAAACTTTGACTTGCGACCAAACAGCAATACGCAGCCCTGGTCTGCCGTTCAATGATCTCCACCCCCTAATCCATGCAATTACATGGATTACTACTCGTTTACCGACCACGGAGGGATGGAAGGCTGAGTTGGCCTGGATGGCATGCCCCTTTGGTAGTTGGCACATTGTTAATAGCAGTATCCTGTTAACTATTTTCGGCGAAATAAACTTTTCTGGTGACGAACGTGCTATTCTTCTGCACAGGTGTGGGAGCAGCGGTGGAGTTCGAGCTGCAGTTGCTGTCCGATCTTCGTCGCTACATGACGGCGTTTCAGCGATTCGTCATCGTCGTCGTCTACAGTCTGCTGGTGGTCGTTCTGACAGCGAGTGCCACTCGTCTCGCCGGCTACATCCTCCACAGATCACGTGACCCGCACCATGCAGCGGCGGCGTCACGTGACCTTGACAGCGATTACGTCACGCCGGCGCGACCGGCAACGGTTTCCGTCAGTGCGCAGACTCGCAATTTCACCGCGTTTAACATGCGATTCTCTGAGACCAAGGTGTAACATCACGTCGACAGACTAACAATATACGCTGCTCTAGTGGAAACGGGAGGCGGGAGGGAGAGGGGCGCTCGGAGAAGTTCACTGCTTAGCGATTTCTAAATCTACCAGTTACCCCCAACCTCAACCCTAGTCATAATTACCCCACTACAAAAACACTCCAGTAGTCACATGTGACGAGTTGACTTTTGTGGCAGCTGATTGATGCAGCGATCAAAGTGGAAATCACTATGTGGTGAACTTCTACCGGAGAGCCATAGTACGGTGCGATATGAGACCGTCCTGCAGTATTTTCTTCTCGTATTTACTACTTATCTGTTCGTTGCTCAGTGACACTGTGGGCTGGTCTCTGGCAGTACTGTGTAGAACTGTGCTATACGCCTAACTTTTGCGCAGCAGCGTCGCCACGGGGAGGACTGGAGTGGACATGTCCACCCCACTTTTGCCTGAGGTTGTTCCTGAGATTGGTGAAAATCCGGCAAATTGTACGGGGGGCAGTGAGGGTAGGAGGATCGGTCACGTTTGGAGCTTGACTCGCCAGTTTTCGAAATGGGGAGAATGAGGCAAATTTGCTGCTTCCGTTAGACATCCAAAAGCGTAAAGGTTGTCAGCTTCAGGTGGCTTTGCCCCCTGACCAGGGGCAGAGGCCCCTGAATCGACCCCGCTGGGGGCTCCGCCCACAGACCGCCGTTATAGGCTCGCACTCCCAATCGCCATGTGTGTCCATCCCACATTTTTTTCACCTGGCGACGCCCCTCTTTGCGTCTGGAGTTAGGAGCCTTCTTGACTGTTCCACAAGCCAGTTTGGCAGCAAAATTGGACAATTTGACATCAGCGAACCAAAATCAGCGCCACAGCATAGCATGCAACCGCTTGCTAGCAAACACTTTCACACATCAAGGATGATTCACCTTTAAGCATTAATAAACGTTGCATGTAGTTACATTCAGCGTCCGAATTTTTCCAGTTTTGAAAAATGGCACCCATGCAGTTTTTTTTCTGGGAGGCCATTGCAGACCTTCAGGCAACAGCGATATGTCGACCTTTCCATTACGACTTTTGACCTTCACAGTAATTCAGCCCGATGCCGAATTGACAAATGCGTCGTGTTAAAGTGAGCTTCTTCTGTTCACCGATATAATAGTATTCTATGCAGCAATGCAGCTGATTGTTTCGCGTCTCTTTCGTGTTCATGCTCACGCACTATAAAGTGCTAACCTTACAAACGATGTTATACCTTCAGGGTGCGGCAAAAAAGTAGCGAAGAATACTTGCAGTCTGCTCATCAGTCGCTTGGAATTTCACAGCGAAATTAAGTCATCGTATGCGCTTTTAACAGTCTTCGGTATGCGACGGTGCCTGCAATAGACCTCTAACATTTCCCCAAGATGTGAAGTGGTAATTTATAGGCCACATTTCTTTGGCAATGAAATTTAGGCAGCTGGTTCGCAGCCAGTTCTGCGTGCGATTTTCGGGCATAGGTTTTTGTGCGCAAGTTTAAGCATGTTAAAATCACTAGATGACAACGCTGAAATGCCAACAACTTTCAAACTGTGTAAACCAATTATAAGACTATTATGTGCTCTAAGGATGACTAAATAGGTGGGTGAAATTTCAGTTTGAAATTCCAAGCGATTGCCGAGAAAACTGCAAAAATTCTAAGGGGTTCACATTTTGCTGCATGCTGTACATTATCCATTATACACACTATGTTGTATTCTGTGACGAACAGCATGTTATGTTCTGTAGCGAAATTAATTCAACTGAAACGAGCGACAATGAAACACCGAAATAAATCACGTCTAAGCCAAGAATTTGAACTTTCTGAATGTGTAATTATTTCGGCCTACAATAAATTGCTATCTTAATGGAACTTTACATCTTAACAACAAACAAAAAAATCAGTCACTGGATAAGATGGGAATGTCGGTACGACAGTTGATGGATATATTACTGTGTCAGCCGAGAATATGAACGGAATCCATGAGAAAACGATGCTGTATAATTGCGCGTCGTTGCTTTGTTATATTTTCATATAGCATCTGTCTAGAACAAGCGCGAGTTATTTGTTGATTATGTATCACTAAAGCTGGCTTCAAACAAGAAAAAATAATATGCGGCAACAGCAAGTTAACCGCTAAAATTCCAGCATGGGAGAGTTTGGAGAAAGGAATTGTAATCACGGACGTAAAAAAACATTCATGTAACAATGGCGTTTAGTAAATAGGATAAACCGAGTGTCAGGATGTTTCTTAGCGAGAAATATCTTAACAACTGTCAAAAACCATTTATTCGTTGTTTTTTTGTGACAAGATGCACAAGAGACAACACGATTACTGAAAATATAGGCTATGCATATAGCAGGCACTAATGTCACCCACAGTAAACTGCATAGCAGTTAGTTGTCATGGGCTGTACATAATATTACTGAATAATGTTATATACGAATGGAACAATTGAACCATAAGTGTACAACACTGACACTGTAATTAACAGTACGGTTTCGTTTTTGGTCACAAATATACGATCAAAATGTCGACATGATTGATTGATTGGGGTTTTACGGCACTTTCAGCACGATAAGGCATGAGAATATGTCTAAGGTTAGCAACACAGTGCAACAGCAGCACCATATGTAACGCGATACCCATTCTACAAACGACCATCGAAACACCGCACGCATTAACAATATCTGTAAGCACCAAACATAATTCTCTAAAATACCATACACAGTTAAGACGCGCAAACTGATGCCAATTGTGATGAATAAGCAGAAAATGTACGAGTGAACCGTCAAACCTTCGTTACAATCTTTTACCAATAATGTTACGCCGAACAAACGACACTTTTTCTTGCTCTGAAGAGCGTCTCCGTCAATTTCGGCGTTTTCCCACAAACTGGTCATTAAGTACGACGAACCTATGACAAACCAACAACTACCGAGCTTCAGCAAATGTTCTATAATCACAACACCTCCGAAGTGACAAAAACTGTCAGCTCACTTGCCCACTCACATAAGCCATTGATGAAAAGACCACACCAAAGCAGTGAACAATTGCGTGTGTGGCAATAACCATGCACTCGAGACAGTGGTCACCATAACACGCGCTAAATAAAAATAAACAGGGTGCGGCGACGTCACTGAAAAGAGGATAAAACCACGTTGAAATGTGTTTCGGCTACTAAGTGTAAACAGAGGAGCAAAAAAAAACAATCTGAATCGTCCCACGACACGCCGCAGACCATGTAGCTTGACTGTGCAGTTCCACACAGCAGCTGGCAGGCACAGTTAAATGTATGAATTTTGACGCACCTGCCCTACAAGATGGCGACGACAAGTGCCACAGACAGAATGACGTCAGTGTCACCCCAAATATACAAGTGAGCACGTATCATAATAATAATCTGGTAGTAGTGATAGAAATTTCAAATGCCCCTTAACTAAATATTTCATTTCAGGAACATACAATGTGCTAGCAATTTATGAAATTATGAAAAAAATCAGAGTAGCCACGACTCCATACATCAGAGATTGATTGCACTTTCAGCAAAATATCGTGCCTTAAAAACATAGTTTAGTTATCAGGCCGACATCAGAGAGACAGTTAATAAATATTACGTTTTGGAGAATGCAATAACCTTAGAGTCAGTCTCCTGTATGGCCACTACTGCTTCAATGGCAGAGTCTTATAAAACAAAGTTCTGTGTTCAATGCCTTCAATAGCGTGACAGTGAAGACGCACAAAGGCACTCAAAAATTCAACTGTAAAAAACAAAACTTCATCAGAAACTGTGAACAGATCCACCACAAAGCAGATAACAACAAATAGCGATGAAAATATTTGGCAAAACAAGCACTTATGGCATGAGCCGTAAGCACTGCAAATTTAGTGCGAAATCAACCGTGAATGTTGCATTGGCTATAAATGCGCGCAGCAAACTGCATAAGCTAATGTTTTTAACACACGCAATAGACTGTAATACAGTAGAAGCTTGGTTGTTAGTAAAATGGTTGGTATCGGTGAGAAAGTGCAAAATATATATTATGCTTTGGAGAAAATGTGTGAAAGTCGAGAGTTAGGAGAGTACATTCTCTGACTGTTACATTACACTGTGTGTGTTAACTTCAGCTTTAACACACGTTTCCAATTCAGCAAACAGTTCCTTATGGCTGGTAATAATACAAATGGCCAGCCTATAGCAGCCTACTGGAGGTCCGGGGAGCACTCTAAGCTCCAAGCCCCAACGCATTTTGTGCATTTTAACCCTGGAAAATTGCAGCCGAAAGATGACGTATATTAAGCATTCGATAAAAATTCCCATTACTAACAGTTCCACCGTGGCAAAACTTGACGGGTCTTCAAAAGTGGGGGTGGTCCAGAACCCGCTGTACTGGGCAGACAATGACAGCTATGTACCTCACCAAAACAACTGAATCTAAGTGAAACTAAGATTTTGAATCGGTTGCTTAGAAATCTTGAAATAAAGCTGACAAATTCATAGACATTACGTTTAGTGCGAAGGAGAAATGAATGGCAGTAATGACTCGGAAAAAAACCCAAAAAACTCGTCGACGACTGTACAGCTAAAATCAGGCAAACTCGAGCATCAAACCTATAATAATCAGAACATATACACTACATGTCAACAAAAACGCACATAGGAGATAAGCTCCATCTACCAAGCAACATATCTAACATTCAGCATGCTTACAAGCGTAACGACAAGTAAAACTTTTAAAACTTTCAACAAGTTCAATAGTGTATACAGGGACCAACTCCACTTATTCCCAAAATTCAGTTCCATTACGGTACATGGCTATGTTAATAAAACAAATTAAACACATAAAAGAAAACTGTTAGCATTATAACACACAAAAACGTGCATTGTATTCCGACAAAATAAACTGTTGTGGCATTTAAGGACGTAATTATAGTGAATCAATAAATTACACTCAGACGCAAAATGTCCAAACTATACATCTAAATAAATTGTTCCACATTCACTTAACACATGGCTTTAAGGAAGCTTATTTTTGACATAAATGGCGAATTTATTGTTAAATCGCAAAAACGACACGTAAAACAAACAAAAAAACAGAACAACGTTCTGTATCTCATGCAAACTAAATAAACACTGCTGTTCTACATCTACTTTTGACTTGATACGTGAAATGAATCAACAACTAACACAACAAACTACAAAAACTGCATTGCGTAAAGATCGAGATATACTTGCTACATTTCACTGTCGCATGAACTCACATCAACTACATGCAGTCACGCCTCTTAATGCTGCTTCACTGCATGCACTCATCATTAATCCACGTGTGTAAGAGGCAAAGAGTGAGAGGTTGTTATCTGGTCATGCAGACTGACACTTCAACTGCACTTGACCTCCATACGTTGACTGCCAACTGCATATCCAATTCCAACAGTTGAAAGATGCACAAAATCAAATGCAAAAAAGTTAAACAGCTGTCTTCCGTATTGTAAGATGCAGGGCGGACAGACGTTGTGGTGCAATTCACAAACCGTACACATCTCAAAAACACAGAAACAAATGCACTGGAAGAATATAAACTGTTATGTCACATTTAAACAAAGTACAGACTCTGTAGGACAGTAAACACATACATGCCATTTGGTAGAACATTCCCAACTTCTCGTGAGAGGTGGAAACAAGTTAGGTTTAGCAGGGTCTTGGGAAGCCGGGTCAGGGGGTCAGCTGACCCCCTAAAATTTGAAGCTGAGGTCAGAAATTGCATACGGCGCTTATGTCTGACAGGTGTCAAAGTAATGACAATGATTTCTCCCTTATATTGCATTAACAATCAGCACGATTTCAAGGGGTGGGGTGAAAATCAACATAAAACTTGATTTTTGACTTCGACCCCGTTGAAAAATGGTTCCCGCATGCCTGAGGTACAAAAACGGCTTCCTGTTCAAACACAAAAACGCAAAACACCATTTGTGGCAGCTTCCAACCTGCACTTTTCCTAAAAAGGGTTTTCGTTATACATTGAATTATTTATTCACAAAAACGAAGTAATGAAAGTTATGTCAATTGTACTGTACATTGCAAAACGCTGTTCTTCTTTGTGCAAGTGCTTCAAGCAAATGTATGTCATTGATGAATGACAGACTGATTGGGGTTTAACGGCACTTTCAGCACAATTAAGACTATATCATGCCTTTAAAAATTAGTTCAGTAAAAAGATTGATATCAGTGAGATAGTTTAAAATATTGATAAAAAACAATACGATTATTACTATCGTACTAAAAAGGCACAAACTAGTAAAAGGTGCAATCATCAAATATTCACAGAAATTCAAAGAATCGCTGAGCAGCCAAACTCCTCACAAAGGACAAACGTGAAGAAACGCTACATTCTCTAGCAGCAAACCAAAACAGATGGACGATTCGATATAATCAATTAAACTGCTCGGCTGATTGGGTTAATCTGTCAAATTATTGAACTGACAACAAACAGGCAGTTACAAAACACAATCACTGTGTACGTTACATATGCCACAGAATAGCACAATTAAAATAACTGTCAACGATTACAGCGGCTGTCAAGGCACATTGAGTCGACGGAACTAGATCAGAATTAAATCTCAGAATGATGCCAGGAGATGATATGTGCAATATATCCGACCACCAGTAGTAACTCAAGACCACGTTCGGCTACTTCTGACCATTTCGCACTTCGATGCGCTGCTGCGCGCGAGATATCTTCGCTTTCTGCAGTGGCGTGTCTTCGCCAGCTTCGGCCGCAAAGCGACGCATTTTGTCGCCGAAGGTCATGCGGTCGGGGGTCATGTAGTACGGTTCTTGGCGCGACGACCGTATGCGTTCACGAGGATCTGGGTAGAGCTCCTGGGCACCGACAACTCCCGGGGTCGGTGGCGAAAAAACCGTGCCGGACACACGTCGGTCAGGAGTTGTTCCATCGACAGGATCGGGCCCGCCAGCGGCAGCGACGTTTCCCGGTTTGCTCGGCTGAAACGACACCATCTTCTTGGCTGCAGCTGCAGACTGGTACACACCGAATGATGACGTCCTTTCGGGAGGTGGAGGTGCGGCTTCGTTGTCATTATTGTTGTTTGTGTTCTTTTCTGTCTGATACGCTCCATACCAAGCAGGTCCACGTCCCTAAATCACAAATCGCCAACATCAGAAAACAAGCTCTCAAAAACACAGCTTAGATTAGCTGCTGCTCTGCTGGCTATTTAGATAAACAGTGGCTAAAACACACCATGAATGAGCTTTCACGATGCTTACAGATGACAGCTTTAACTTAAGTTTGCATTTTATTGTTTCTCTCTCTGTGTGTTGTGTGCAGGTATCACTGTTTAATCCAGCCTACAGCAGCCATATACCAATAAATGGTATGTTGTTGTTGTATTGCAGTGGTACGCACCTGGAACAGTCTGCCACACGAGAACCGAAATTCGGATTGCTGACATTCAGATGAATGACTAAAACTCGCATGTTTCACTAACTAAACATTATTGATGAGCACATTGTTCTTTCGTAACTTTGTAAAGTGCCCCAGAATCATTTTTTTGCAATGTGTCATTTAAATCATTAATTTTGTAATAATGATAATAATTTTAATAGTATTATTATATTGATAATACTTTTTACATTCCATTACTGCAACAAAACAACTGTTCTGTCTACGTCAACAGTCCTTAAAAAGATAGGCACTTTTTACGGATTAGCGCAATGAACAAAATGCACAGCCACTGTACGCGAAAGCAAAGAAACGAACCATTTGGCTTCGAAGCAGCTCCTCCGACTGCAAAATCTCCTGTTCGAGACGCTGTTGTTCCAATTTGTTCTGTCGTTCACGTTCCGTCTGCAACTGCTGCTGTCGAACTCTTGCATCACTGCACGCCAGCAAACATCATGTTGGATTTTGTACAGAACCACAACAAATAAACAACACTGTAACTGTGAAGTCCTGCGGTGTGGCTCGGTGGACTAACGCATGCTGGACCACTTGTACCTTGCTAGCTGTTTGGACTCCCAATTCAACTGTTGATTGGGGCAGATAATTTGCAGCAGTATTTTAAGTACTCATGCCGTGCTTACTTCACAGTTTCACGGTATCCTCTATCATACGTGAGATTGACGGCAATGATAACCAGTGGCGCTGTGTTTAAATTGATGATGTCATCAGGCAACCATTATCCCACATGCGTTATTACGATACTGAAATAAGTCTTTGCTCATTCTTTTTCTCACACTTGCAAATGCATATATTTATTGTATGTAAAAACTTCAGTCCAACTTCTGATGGGCAATCAAACTTCTCCCAGCACACTAGGCTTTGCACTATCCAGAAAAAAAAAATCCAGACTTTAGACGAAAGTGCAGGCAATATGTTGAAAAAATGCACATTTATTAATCCAAATTCTACGTGAACATCATTTATGAAAAATAAATTACAGTACAAATAAAGTAC
>Ga0209568_1000692_pt1 | contig 12004 bp, 10 predicted proteins | sample WorMetOlspDAHAB2_FD_187406 | JGI IMG/M metagenome (GOLD analysis project Ga0209568, IMG submission 187406) | Marine gutless worms symbiont microbial communities from Max Planck institute for Marine Microbiology, Germany - Olavius sp. DAHAB.2... ...
AGAACAAGGCCCCCTGGTCCAACCTGCCGTTCACCCATCATCGCCGTCACTCCCCCCTCGCAATGAGAGGAGTGAATCAGCCCCGCTGCCCCGCCGCAATGGCAGAGTTTTTCAACAGAATCGGCCATGAGCGGGCGTTCGACGTGTCGCCGCCGGAAAGCACGATGTCGGGAACCAGGCCGCGCGCCTGGATGGTCCGTCCGGACGGAGCGTAGTAGTAGGCGGTGGTCAGCTTCAGGGCGCCTTCCAGCGGCATCGGCATCACCGTCTGCACCGAGCCCTTGCCGAAGGACCGCGCACCCATCAGTGTTGCCCGGCCCTGATCCTGCAGGGCCGCCGCGACGATCTCCGACGCCGACGCCGAACCGCCATTGATCAGCACGACAATGGGAAGGCCGCCCGACAGGTCCCCCGGGTCGGCCGAGAAGCTGCGTCCCTCGGCCGGGTCGCGGCCGCGCACGCTGACGATGACTCCGTCGTCGAGGAACGCATCGGCCAGCGCCAGGGACTGCTCGAACAGGCCGCCCGGATTGTTGCGCAGGTCGAGCACGATCCCGCGGCCCCGGTCGCCGAGCGCATTCCGGATGCCGCTCATCGCCTGCTCGATGCCGCCCTCCACCTTTTCGTTGAACGCAACCACCCGCACGTAGCCGACGTCGCCCTCGACGCGCCACCGGACGGCGCGGACCCGGATCACGTCGCGCACGATGGTGATCTCGAACGGCGCCTGCCCCGCCCTTTCGATGGTCAGGGTGATCCGCGTCCCCGGGCGCCCGCGCATCTCGTGCACCGAGTCGAGCAGCGGCTGCCCGACAATGGAGACGCCGTCGAGGTGGGTGATCAGGTCTCCGGCCAACACGCCGGCCCTGTCGGCCGGGGTGCCCTCGATCGCGGCGATGACCTTGATCTTGCCGTCCTCGACGGAGACCTGGATGCCGAGGCCGCCGAACTCACCGGACGTCGAAACCTTGGTTTCCTGCAGCTCCTCCGGATCGAGGTAGGTCGAGTGCGGATCGAGGGACGCCAGCATTCTGTCGAGCGCCGTGGCGACAAACTCCGCGGGCGGCACCGATCCGGGTTCGGGTTCGTCCTCGAGGGCGCCGTCGATCGCCGCATCGATCAGCGCGCGGTCATCCGGTGCGTGCACGTAGGCGACCCGAACGCGCTTGAACGCATCGCGGAACTGTTTGAGCTGCCGGGTGTTGTTCGGGTCCGCCGCATGCTCGGCAAACGTCGTGTTGAACCGGTTCAGTTCGCGGACGCCCTCTTCGGACAGCGGATACACGTCGATGCCGATGGCTTCGGCGACCCGGCCGAGGGTGCCGTTTTCGCCGACACAGCCGCTCAGCGACGGCGACATTGCCGCGCCGAGGAAAACAGCCACGGCGACAACAGCCGCGGACCTCATGTGCCGTCGGTTGATCACCAGTCCCCAACCGCCGGGGGTGTGTTCCCGTTCATCATTACGCCCCGATCCGGGTCACAAGGTCTTCGAGGATGCCCGCCGCGGCGCCATCTGGCGTCCGAGATCGACCTGCGGCCGATGCCCGAGGACTGACCGGCCGGCGGCGATGACCGTGTTCCGGCGATCCAGACCCCAATAGACGTGAAGGGAGACGTCGATCTCGGGGACCAGGGCATAGACCAGGAACCGGTTGCCGCAAAAAATGAAATCCTCGTAGCGCAGGTCGATGACGCCGATCCGCCCATGGACGGCGGTGCAGCGCTTGAGCTGGTCGGCAAACGCGCGGGCGTGATCGCGGTAGAGGGCGACCCGCTCGTGGACGTCCGGCTGGGCCAGGACGCGCTGCGGATCGGACTCGCCCAAGTGACCGATCATGTCCAGCATGAGCTGCGTGTTCGACACGGTGAAATCGGTGAACCGGCCGAGGCCCGTGCGGGCGTCCATGATGAAGTTCAGCATCACCCAGCCCGCCGGATCGCGGATGTCCGCCTCTTCCAGGTGTCCGGCGGTACAACCGTCGACGGCGTCGATGAGACCGCCCGAAACATCGGCGAACGCGCCCGCACCGTAGTGGTCGTAGATCAGCCGGGCCGTCGATGGCACCGCCCCGGCGCCCGTCTCGCCTGCACCGATAATCGGTGGATCGTGGCGGTGGTGGAAAAACAGCGCCGCTTCGGGCCGGTGTGGCAGGGTCGCCAGGGCGACACCCGGATCGACCGGCGTGCGGCCGGCTTCGATGTCGCGGGGATGGGCAAACGCCACCCGATCGACCACCCCGGCGTCGCGAAGAAGCCGCGCCGAGACGATGCCGTCGAAGTCGGCACGGGTCAGAAGCCGATAGGGTCCATCGGCCATGGGATTCCCCTATTCCGCCGCGGTCTCCCGCCGGGGACGCAACTCGAACGCCGACCATAGCGCCGCGGTCAGCAGGACGACGGCTCCGCCCTGGTGCGCCGCTGCCAGGGAGATCGGCACGATCATCAGTAGGGTGGCGATCCCCAACGCCACCTGGGCTACTGCAACGAATAGGAGTACATCAACCGAGCGGAGCGCGCGAGCGGGCAATGGCGCCCGACGGGCGATGACCCAAAACACGAAGACCGTCGCCAGGGTGACGAGAGCGAGGATACGGTGATTGAACTGCACCGTCGTCACGTCCTCGAACGGGTTGAGGTAGAGCGGCTGCAGCGCGAACAGGTGCTCGGGGATCAGCTCGCCGTCCATCAGCGGAAAGGTGTTGTAGGCGAAGCCGGCGTCGAGGCCGGCAACGAAGCCGCCGGACATGGCGGTGACGAAGATCAGCACGACGAGAACGGCGGCGAACCGCCAGGGCCGCTTCCGCGGCGCGTCCAGGGGCTCCGGTGCCAGCAAGGCCATGGCGGTCCAAATGATGTAGCCGTAGATCAGCAGTGCCAAGCCAAGGTGGGCGGTCAGCCGGTACTGGCTGACGTCGGGGCGGTCGACGAGGCCGCTCTTGACCATGTACCAGCCGAGCACGGCCTGGAGGCCGCCGAGGATGAACATCAACACCAGCTTTGGGGCAAGCCGGCGGTCGACCCAGCCGCGCACGGCGAAGACCACCAGCGGCACGGCAAAGGCGACGCCGATCAGCCGCCCCCACAAGCGGTGCAGATACTCCAGCCAGAAGATCCCCTGGAATTCGCGGAGCGTCATGCCGAGGTTTTCTTTCTGGTACTCGGGGAACTGCCGATAGGCCTCGAACGTGCGCTCCCACTCCGCCTCGGTGAGCGGCGGCAGCCAGCCGGTGACCGGCCGCCAATCGACCATCGACAGGCCCGAGTGGGTCAGCCGGGTCACCCCGCCGAGCACAACCATGGCGAACACCATGGCGGCGATCACCAACAGCCACGCTGCCATCACCCGATGATGACGGAGGCGCTCGTATTCGATGGTTACGGACACGGATGATTCCTCTTGCGGCAACGACCGCGCGTGTCAGGGTGCGCGGGCGCCGGCGCCAGTATCCGCAAGGGGCGGGCAAATACAACCCCCGGTGACGGCGGCAACTGCGGTGCTTGCACACCGCCGCCGGTTCGCCTACCTAGAGCACCTGTCTCCATCCGGGGACTGTGGGGAGGAACCAAGCTTGGCCAAGGCGGCGGGACCCGTCTACATCGTCGGCGCCGGACCGGGAGACCCGGACCTGCTGACCGTGAAGGCCGTGCGGCTGATCGGCGCCGCCGACGTGGTCGTCTACGACCGTCTGGTCTCCGATGCGGTGATGGCGCTGATCCCGGCCGGGACGACGCGCATCTTCGCCGGCAAGGTCGCCCGCAACCACCACATGCCCCAGCCCGACATCAACGACCTGCTGGTCGGCCTCGCCCGGTCGCACCGCACCGTCGTCCGTCTCAAGGGCGGCGACCCGTTCGTCTTCGGCCGCGGCGGCGAGGAGGCCGAGCACCTGGCCCGCGCCGGCATCGCCTTCGAGATCGTTCCCGGCGTGACCTCGGCCTCGGGGTGCAGCGCCTACGCCGGCATCCCGCTGACCCACCGTGGGCTCGCCCATGGGGTGCGCTACGTAACCGGACACACCCAGGAAGACGACACCCTGGACCTCAACTGGCCGAGTCTCGCCGATCCGGATACGACGCTGGTCATCTACATGGGCCGCATCACCGTGCGGCAATTGTGCGAGCAGCTCATCGCCCACGGGCTGGACGCGGAGACCCCGGCGGCGGCGGTGATCAATGGCACCCGGCCCGACCAGGAAACGGTAGTCACCACGCTCGCCCATCTGCCGGACGCCATCGAGTCCCTGGCCCGTTCGGCGCCGACGCTGCTGATCGTCGGCCGGGTCGTCGCGCTTTCGGAAGCGCTGGCCTGGTTCGCGCCTGGGAGCAGCGAAGGCGAGGAAGCCGCAGGCTAGGACGCGGCCCCCTCATCGCGGCCGATGGCGCGGCCGAGCAGGATGTAGAGCTTGCCCATGTCCGAGCTGAGGAAGGTCGTCGCCAGCACTCCCTCGCGGTCGCGGGCCCGGGCTTCGGTGAGCATCTTCTCGAACTCGGCGAGATAGCGGCCCACGGTCTCGCGGAACGTCCCGTCGCCCTGGTAGGCGTCGTTGATCTGCGCCAGCTTGGCCTTGTCGCGGAAGCCGAGGAGCTTGCGCACGAACACGCCCCTTTCGCCACGGTTGTAGCGGCGCCAGTCGTCCTCGGTGACCGAGGCCTCCATGATCCGGGTGAGGTCGACGGCGATGGACTGCAGGCGCTCGGAGATGAACGTCGCGCGGTGCAAGAAGTCGTCGATCCCGGCTTCCGTGGTCCGCCGCTTCAGCGACCCGGCCAGCGTCGCCGCCTCCTGGCTGAGGCCCAGCAGGTCCTTGGTCTGCCCCTCGAACACGACGCTCGCCTCACGCACCCGGTCGGCGACCTCGCGCGCCGCCGTGCGCATGGACTCCGCCCGCGCCGCCAGGGTGCGGTCCCAGGCGTCGACCCGGTGGATGGCATCTGCGGTCGCCTTGCCGACATGCTGGGACCGTTGGCCGATGGCCTCGGCCAGCCTCGCCAGTCCCCGCTCGGCGTTCTCGGTCGTCTCGCGGAGCTCGCCGAGCAGACGGCCCAGGGCCCTGGCGGCCGCTGTCCGCCCGGGTCACCGCGGCATCGACATGCACCGCGGCCTCGGCGACATGGCGCCGCAAGGCCGTGTTGGCCTCGTCCACCCGGGCCACCTGGCGGTCGGTCGCCTGGGTCGCCTCCTGGGCCCGTTCGGCCTGGACCTCGAGCGCGTGGGTGATGCGCTTGGCCGCATCCTCCGACGCGCCGGTGACCAGTTCGGCCCGGCCGAGCAGGCCGTCGACGGCGGAGCCGAGATTGGACGTCGCACCGTCGGCGGCCGACGACAGGGCCTGCAGGCGGCGGTCCCAATCCTCGCCCGCCGTGCGCAGGTGGTCGAAGCTGCGGCCGGCGACGCCTTCGAGATCGGCGGTCCGCGACCTGAGCGCGTCGGCCAGCGCCTGCACCTCTTCGCGGGCGTGCTCGGCCGCCGCGCCCGCCTCCGCCGACTGCCGGCCGAGGGCGTCGGTGACCAGGTTGATCAGCTTCGCCGCCTTGTCGACGGCGGCGGCGACCTCGCCGGCGCGGGCGTCCAGGCCCTCGCCGACGGTGCCGAGGCGCGCCGCCGCGTCGTCGGCCGCCGCGGTGAACGCCGCGGCCTCCTGGTGGAGGGTCTCGGCGAACGCCCGCATGTGGCCGGTCGAGCGGGCGTGCGCCTCGCCCAGGTCTTCGGTGCGCTGGCGCAGCACCTCGCCAATCTCGGCCAGTCGTCCGGCGGAGCGTTCGAGAGCCGAATCCAGATCGCCGGCATGACGCCGCAAGGAATCGCCGAGCCGTTCCAACCGGTGGGCGGCATCGTCCGTCGCCGCCGTCGCGCCGGTCGCCTCGCGCCGCAGCACCTCGCCTGCCATGGCGATCCGCGCCGTCTGGGCGTCGGCGGCTTCGTTGACGTCGCGGACCCATCGCGGAGCGCGGCGATCGCCGCCTCCACCCGGTCGGTCGCCGCATCGGATGCCTGGCCGAGCTCGACCGTCCGCGCACGGACGGCGTCGCCCAATTCCTGCGACCGCTCGCGCAGCGTTTCGGACACCTCGCGGGCGTGCGCGTCGAGGGCATCGGCAAGTTCGCGCGACTTCGCCCGCAGCTCGTCGGAGAGGCTGTCGGCATTGCCGCGCAGTAGCGCGCCGGCATCGGCAAGACGGGTCGCGGTTTCATCGGCCAGGTCGCCGAGCGCCCGGGCGCGGCGTTCCATGATTTGTCCGGCACCATCGAGACGGTCCGCCGCCTCGCCCGTCGCCGTGGTCAGGGCCTCGGCCTGGCGCTGCATGGCCGCCGAGACCAGCGTCATCAGCTTCGCCGCCCGCTCCGAAGACTGGGCGACCTGCCGGGCCCGGCCGTCGAGCGCCTGCCCGGCACGACCGACGGCATCGGTGGCGGCCTCGCCGGCCTCGCCCACGTCGTCCGCATACTGGCGGAAGCCGTCTACGGCGGCCCGCAATCGATCCGCGGCCTGATCCGATGCCGCGACCGTCCCATCGGCCGCTACCCGAAGCGCGTCGCCGATCCCGCCAAGGCGGGTCTGGGTCCGCTCGGCGATGGCATCGAGGCGGGCGCCCCTGGCCTCCAGCGCGGCGTCGGCACCAGCGAGGATCTTTGCCGCCTGTTCCGAGACCCGCGACAGCTCGCCGACCTCGATGCGCAGTGCCCGGCCCAGGCCCTCGATGCGCACACCGGCGCCGTCGCTCGCCTCGGCCACCTCGCGGCCACGGTCATGAATGACGTCGGTCAGCTCCTGAATGCGCGCCGCGGCAGAATCAGCGGTCTCGCCGACATCGCGGACGTGACGGCCGAAGGTGTCGACGGCGTCTTCGCTGCGGGCCGCGACCGCGGCAATGTCGTCGGCACCCGAACGCATGGCCCGGACCACCTGCGCGACGCCCGCGGCACCGGACGTGCAGGCAGCCGTGGCGTCCCGGGCGACCTGCGCCAGCGCTTCAGACAGAACGTCGACGCCGGCGTTGCCGCGTTCGATGGTCGCGGACAGGGCCTCGCCCCGCCGCCGCAGGGCGTCGTCGACGGCGCCCAGGCTGCGGAGGCCCTGGCTCGATGCCCGGGCCAGATCGTCGGCCCGCCCCTGCAGGGATTGCGCAGCACTGCCGAGCCGGTCCATGGCCTCGTCGGAGAGCGCGGTGACCTCGTGGGCCCGCTTGCGCAGCAGTTCGCCCAGCCGTCCGGTCTTGTCGAGAACCGCGTCCGAAACGGTGGAGAGGTCGTGGGACGATTGGCGCACGAGCTCGCCAACCGATCGCGCCTTGCCTTCGGCGCGTTCGGCGGCATCGGTCATCTCGCGCGCCTGGCCACGGAAGGCATCGCCACCGGCCTGCACACGCCGCACCACCTGCTCGGCAGTCTCGATGAGTTCGCGGCCCCGCCCGGCCAACACCTCGCCGACGGTGGCCACACGGTCGGCACCGTGGTCGAGGGTCTTCGACAGCACCCGGGTCTGCTGGTCGAGCCGGGTTTCGATTTCCGCCGCCCGCATGGCCACCAGCTTGCCGGTCGCGCTCAGATCCTCGCCCTGACGGCGCAGGGTTTCGCGGACGCCTTCGGCCTGGTGGGCCAGGCGGTCCGACCGCCGCGACAGGTCCTCGGCGTGGTTCTGCACCAGTTCGGCGGTGGTGCGAATGCGGCCGTCGGCATCGCCGAACGCCTTGGTCAGTTCACCAAGGCTCGACGTCATCGTCTCACCGGCTTCGTCGGCGGCGGTTCGCATGTCTGCAGACGCCCGATGGAGGGCGTTGGTGCGCTCGCCGATCACCTCCGCCGAGGCCGTCGTGCGCTCGGTTGCTTCGTCGGTCACCCGGGCCAGGTCCTCGCCCCGCCGGCGCAACAGGTCGCTCAAGTCGTCGGCCCGCGCCGCCGACCGGTCGGCCACCGCCGCCATTTCGCGGGACCGCGTGTGCAGCAGGTCGCCCGCTTCGCGCGCCCGCGACTGGGCGGTGTCGGCCGAGGTGCGCAGGTCCTCGGTCTGGCGGCGCAACACTTCGGCGACGGCCTGGGCGCGCAGATCGGCGTCTTCGGAGACCCGCGACAGTTCGGCGATGCGCTGGCGCACGGTGGTGGTCACCACATCCGCCCGGGAGGCGGCTTCTTCCGAGGCCCGCGTCAGTTCGCGGGCCTGGCGGCGCAGGGACTCGGTGATCTCGCGGACCCGGGTCTCGGCGCGGTCCGACGGATAGGCGAGCCGGCGAAGCTGCCAGCGCAGGGCCTCGCTCTCATGGCGCAACGACCGGCCCCGTTCGATGTAGGCGACCACCATCCACAACAGCGCCACGGGCGTCAGCGCGCCGGCCGCAATGCCGCCGAGCTCGTGGGGCAATAGCGCCATCAGGTCGTCGCCATTGAGATGATTGAGGATGAAACCGGCGGCGAGCGCAATCCAGGCGACGCTCAGGATGACGCCGACAATGGTCGGCAGGCGGTAGCGAAGATGGAATGGCGGCGTCCACGGATCGGCGACGATCTCGTCGCCGGGACCGATCAGCGCCCCATCCGAGGCTTCACGTCCGGCCGGCGTGGGCGTTTCGGATGCCGATGCAGCGTCGCCCGACTTGCCGGTGTCGAAGGCGACCTCGACGGGCGGATGCCCGGCGCCGTCCGCATCCCCGCGGCGTTTGACCATCTCCGCCTCCCAATGTCCTGAGTCTTGCGCCCGCCGATGGGCGAACGCGCATCATACACGTTCCACATATTGATGGTAAACGGAGAAGCGTTACCAGATGTAGGGCCACGATGGCTTCGGGCTGAGGAGTCCCTCATCCGCCGGGATGCGGCGGCCGGTTCGAACCGGCGGAACCCATGGACACACCTCGATCGCAGATCGGTTTGGGTCCTGGCGGGACGATTCCTGTCGCATTCCGATGAGATCGTTGGATGACCCGATACATATCATCGGGGCTGCTCGACCCCTACCTTAGTCCGTATAGCGGAGACACTCGGCGCGGTTTCTGGACGACGGAAAGAGAGCCATGGCTCACGACGCGAGCGGGAACCGTTCCGAAGACACATCCGTGCAGGGCATCATCTACCTGATCCTGGGCCTCAGCGTCTTTTCCCTCCAGGACGTGATCATGAAGGTCTTCAGCGACGAGATCGCGTTGCAGGAGGTCATCTTCCTGCGCGGCTTCGTGGTCCTGCTGACGATCAGCTCCCTGATGGCTCTCAACGGGGGCCGGAAGGCCTTCGTCACCCGCCAGCCCGTGCTGTGTGTCCTGCGCGGGCTCGCGGGATTCACCTGCTTCACGACCTTTTCGATGGCGCTTGCCGTGTTGCCGCTCGCCGATGCCATGCCCCTCTACTACACCAGTCCGCTGTTCGTTATCGCGCTCGCCGTTCCCATCCTCGGCGAAACCGTCGGTATCCGGAGCTGGCTGGCGATCCTGGTCGGATTTGTCGGGGTGGTCCTGATCGCGCAGCCGACCGCCGACGGGGTCGACCCGGCGATGATCCTCGCCGTCGTCTCGGCGTTGGCCTACAGCGCGCAAAGCCTGCTGGCCCGGAAGCTGGGATCGACGGAAAGCGCCTTGGGCATGACCTTCTATTCCATGCTCACCTTCGTCTTCCTCAGCGGGGTGTCGGGGCTGATTTTCGGAAGCGGATGGCTGGACCAGTTCGGGCACCGGAGCGCCCGCTACCTGTTCCGCGCCTGGTCGGTCCCGACGTTCGAGCAAACGGGCCTGATCATCGCCGTCGGTTTCATCGCAACAGCCGGCTTTTTCTGCATCAGCCAGGCCTACCGGCTGGGCCGCGCCGGGATCGTGGCGCCGTTCGAATACAGTTCCCTGCCCTTCGCCGCCCTCTGGGGCTGGGTGTTCTGGAGTTCGATCCCCACGGCAACCACACTTGTCGGCAGCGCCCTCATCGTCGGCAGCGGCATCTATGTCATCCGCCGCGAGTTGGCGACGGGACGCGATCTGGTCCGCCGCCGCGGTCTGCGGCGCCAGGTCTAACGCTGTCGACGGCAGGTTTCCGGAGTCTAGAACAGGTGCTGGCCGCCGGTGACCCAGAGCTCGGTGCCGGTGATGTAGCCGGCGTCTTCCGAGCACAGATAGAAGATGGCGTTGGCCACCTCCATAGGCGAGCCCATCCGCTCCATCGGGATACGAGGGATGAGCACTTCGTACTCCGGCTGGATCATGTCGGTCTCGATCTCGCCCGGCGCGACGGCGTTGACGCGAACGCCCAGCGCCGCGAACTCGTTGGCCATCTCGCGGGTCAGCGCCGAGAGCGCCGCCTTGGAGACCGAATATGCCGAACCGGCGAAGGGGTGCAGCGCATGGCCGGCGATCGAGGTGACGTTGACGATGGCGCCTTTCCCCTTGTGCAGGGGCGCGGCAAAACCCCGGCCCAGCTTGAGGGCGGCGAAGAAGTTGATCTCGAACACCTCGCGCCAGGCCTCGATGTCGCCGTTGAGGCAGCCGAGCCGCTCCTTGTAGGGCGTCTTCGGCGACAGCCCGGCGTTGTTGACCAAGGCGTGCAGCGGCTTGCCGTCGATGGCCGCGTTGGCCTCTTCGACGAACGCCGAGAGGCTCGCCGCGTCACCCAAGTCGGTCGGAATGTGGCTGGTCCAGTTGGGGTCGCGCTTGCACTCCTCCGGAACCGGGTCGCGGGAACAGGTGATGATCTGCCAGCCGCGGTCGAGGAACAGCCGCGCGGTGGTGTGGCCGATGCCGCGGCTGGCACCGGTGACGATGACGGTCTTGCGGTCCTCGCTCTCCGGTTCGGTCATGCCGCTCCCTCAGTGCGCCATCAGCACGGGTAGCGTCGCTTCCTGGAGCACGTGCCGGGTGACGCCGCCGAGGATCAGCTGGCGCAGCCGGCTGTGTGTGTAGGCGCCATGACCAGGACGTCGGCGTCGTCGGCCACACAGGTCTCCAGCAGGGCCTTGGCCACCGGTCCGTCGCTTTCGGTCAGCGAGCGCTGTTCGGCGATGATCCCATGAATGGCCAGATAGCCGCCGAGCTCGCCGACCGCCGTCTCGGGTGTCTTCTCGGTTTCCGTGGTGAAGATGGTCACCGCCTCGGCGGCGGCGATCAGCGGCAGGGCGGCGCTGACCGCACGGGCGGCCTCGGCGCTGCCGTTCCAGGCGATCGCCACCCGATGCCCGAAATCGGCCGGCGGAGCCGGCGGCGCAACCAGGACCGACCGGCCGCTCTCGAACACCGCGGCGTTTAGCGTCAGCATCGACGGCGCCTCGGAGTCCGACGTCGGCCGGCCGACGACGATGAGGTCGGCGAGCCTCCCCCGCCACGAGGTCACTTCATCCTCCCGGCCCGTGGATTCGCGCCAGCCGGCCGTCGGTCCCGAGCCTCCGGGTCCATCGGTGATGGTGACGCCGTTCTCGGCACACGCAGCGTCGAACATCGCGCGCGCCCGTTCGGACCGGGTCTGGGCCTCTTTCTCGGTGAGGTCGATCAGTTCCTCGATCATCGCCCCGGACATGCCCTCGCCGAGCAGCGGGACCGCGTCCTTGGGGTCGGCGCGGACATGCAAGGCCTGCAGATGCGCGCCGGTCCGCTTTGCAGCGACCAACGCGAGCTCCAGCGCCGGCCGGGCGGCGTCACTGCCGTCCAGGGGCACCATGATGATTCGAATGCTCATTGGCTTCCCCAGAGAGTTGAAAGACTTATCATGACAATCCGCGCACTGATTGGAAAGAACCTACCGCCTCTTCGGGTCTTGGAGTCCCAGACAGGCCAGCGCCCGGCCCACCGATACCTCGCGAGGTCCCGACGTATCCACCCTGTGCCAGTCGACGTCTCCGAGATCGTAGCCGAGCTGGATCCGGACCACCGCGGCGGTGGCATCCGAGACGTTGCGCCGTCGCCGCATCACTCTCTCCTATGATGATTGTCCAGCGGGATTTTGCTGTCCCGTGATTTTGAAGGCCGGGAAGTCCTCGAAGACCCAGCCGTTCTTGAGCGTGTCGTAAATGATCTTGAGGAGTTTACGCGCCGTGGCGATG